>JGI24700J35501_10929787_pt1 | contig 10196 bp, 5 predicted proteins | sample TergutTh196P1_FD_35501 | JGI IMG/M metagenome (IMG submission 35501) | reverse complement strand
ACAGCGAATTGAAAAAAAAATTGTCCAATACTTTAGAAGCTAACGCTAGACACAGATAGATGACAAGGCATAACCTTCACATAAGGCGTTTTTTTGTACTGTTTAAACAAATAACAATGCTTTACCCACATCTCACAAATTAGATTCGGAACCCCAGGTACCGACATTTTTCCTTTCAGCTTTGATCGGCCATCATTGATTTTGTTTAGTTGTCCTAAACTGTGTGCACCACTTTCCTTGATATCGCATGTGTGTGCATTATGTATGTTTTGTTACCATAGTGACAATTGCGACAACACTGACAACGAGCAGGGGCAAGTGACCTGGTCACAACCACTTAGAGCAGTCCATAACGTAGGCTGCAAGTGTGCTGCACGTTGTGTTTACTCTGACTACCTGCCATAAACGAGTTCCTCACATAGTAAGGTATGTTGATATTCTACAGTAAATACTTTCACAGAATAAAACCTGAGGTGAGCTGCAAACAGCGTTGAATAGAAAGTTGCACCATTCATGAAAATATCAAGCGATATCCAACACGCTATAACATTACCGATAAAAAAATATTTACATGCAGAAAGTGTAAGAGGAAAGAAAAATTAATGGCAAGGAGTGTACTTCAATATTTTTTTCCATTCATATTTTTATTTCCTATGCCCTGCTGTGCTTCTTTCCTTTCTGAGAGTCTGTTTTATGTTATTTTCGTATAGTCCTCTTTTTGACGATTCTTATAATAAAAATATACATAATACTATAATTTGACTATTATCGTTACTATAAAAATATATAATACAAATTATGTTATATACGATTATTTTTATACAATTTATAATATAATTATTATGTATATTTTATTATAATAATCGTCAAAAGAACACAGTACGAAAACTGAAAACTTATTCTGCACATATTTATTAGCCTGCATAAAACAGTCTCTCAGAAAGGAAAGAAACACAACAGGGTATAGGAAATAAAAATATGAACGGAAAAAAATATTGAAGTACACTCCTTGCCATTAATTTTTCCTTTTCATTTACACTTTCTGCATGAAATGGTTTTATTATGGATTTTACTTCCCACTACATATTACTAATTTTCTGGTAAAAGTACTTTATTCAAATTTGTCCAAATCTCAACCCCTGTTAAAATCTGTTTCAAAACATCAGTTTTTGTTAAAATAACACTTATATTAAAAAAGTATTTGCCTTTACATTCCTTGTATTAGTAACAAAATCACATCTATAACAATCCTTGTATTAATAGCAATATCCCAATAGCAAAATTTAGCCTTTCTTTTCACGTTGTAGAGGTATGAAATACTATAACCTAAATGACACTTTAACATAGAAGCTACTTTAATTATTCAGACATTGCGACAGTTCAAAACTTAATTTGTAATTCAAATGGATTAATTACAACAGTTAAATATTTAGTTGTTAATTTTGGTTTTTAAATTGCCCTATTTAAATGCTGAAGAATCCAGCACTTATGGTTACAAAATGAAATATTTTAAAGGACTGCATTGAATACTCACTTGCAAGGAAAAATGTTCAGTGAGCAAGAGAAGCTGTTTTTAAGAAAATAAGAATTTAAATAAGTTTGGGACAGAATATTTAAGTATCCGACGAAATTGAACAGGGGAGAAAGTTAAAGTGCCAGTCATTATCACTCTTCTAGCAGCGCTATGTTACGTAATTACAATGTGATCGAATAGGATACAATTTTGACGTTTGGATAGGTACTCAAATTTTCTGGGGGGAAAAAAGTCTACCATCATCTTTGTATAATACAAAAAACGTCGGTTAATCATATATGTATACATATGAAATAGTGCTGCATACGTACCCTGAAATCAATAAATTGTAACACGGGAATTTGTATATTAAAATCGGAATTTTCGAGGAAGTGAAACAGGTTAATCACAATAAATTTATAAACCGAATAAAAAAATAAATAATTAAATTTGACTCTTAAGTTCTTAATTTCGGTATAGAAGGAACTGTATGGCGAACTTCACTCTCCTGTCGCTTTACTCCCGCGAAAGGACCTTCAATATACATTGAACCTTGAACAGAAATCTGGGTGGACACCAGAGACGATCTGGAGGGTTTGAAGAAGAGAAAAATCTTCCCTGCGCGATTTCAAGCTCCCGCTGCATTGCTAATGAGATATTTGACCTTCTAAGTTGTTACGCAGCGTAGATTGATAGTTAGTTACCAACGTTCCTGGGCAATCTATCAGTTCCATCTTCGAGGATCAGACAGTTCTGGTTCTTCTTAGACTGCGTAACATCCCAGAAGAGCGAAGATCTTATCTGTTTTCCTGATAGAACTAAAGCCCAGACTCTCTACCGCATAGCCTAGTCACTATAATGAACACGTTTTCGTGGCTCCTAAGTTGGCTGTATTTCTCGAACAAGTTATTTTCACCCGCTTTAAAAAAGTCTATGAAAAAAGTATTTTAACCTAGTTTTTTTCTTTCACAGAATATTTTCGGCCATGGAATCAGTTTCTTCAGTTTTTGCTATAATGCTGATCGCTTCGGCTTCTGCCTGGAGTTCTGTTCTATGCCCACTGAGCTGCGAGTGCCTAATTGTAAGCACAATTAATTGCAGCAACAAAGTGTTGCGGAATCTTGATCCCAGCTTGTTCAGCGGATTTAGCATTCGAGACACGGCTCACCTCTATCTGGATGGCAACGGACTCTTTGGACTGAACAAAGATCTTTTCGGTTTGCTGGGAAAGCTACGAATCCTGCACTTGCATAACAACTTATTGACATCCATTCATATGGATATGTTTATTGGGCAAAACAACTTGGAAGAGCTTACCCTGCATAACAACGCTTTATCTACTCTGCCTCCCCTATTGTTCAGCAGGCTCTTAAATCTGAAATATTTGACCTTACATCGGAATCAAATTTTCGCCCTGCATAACGAAACCTTCTCCCAATTAAAGAAACTCGAGGTACTGGATCTCAGCGTCAATTATTTGAAAACTCTTGATACTAATATTTTCAGCTCTCAGACTAAACTGGTGGCACTGGACTTATCCAGCAACACATTGTCGACAATCCCAGATGGTATATTCCGTAATACAAATAGTCTTAGAAATTTATCGCTAACCCATAATAATTTAGAAATGTTAGAAGCTTCCGTGTTCAATAACATGCAAAGTCTCGAATTTCTTTTCATAAACAACAATAATTTGACGTCATTTGGAAATATGAACTTGCAGTTGAACAGCTTAAGATTATTGGATCTGTCCTCCAACAAGTTTCGTAATTTGGCCAATGACGTGTTCGAAAAAGTCCCTAAACTTGAAATACTGATGATTCAAAACAATGATTTGGAAACTTTAAGCACTGGCGTGCTTGATTCGCTAACAGAGTTAATTACCTTACACATTAATCATAATAAACTTCACAGCTTCCCTGGTAACTTATTTATGAGAACAGAAAAGCTCGTAAACTTGACTATCAGTAACAATCCTCTCCGTACGCTTCAGGTAGAACTTTTCAGCACACTGACAAACCTAGAATGTCTTAATATCAGCTCCTGTCAAATATCTGAACTAAATGGCAACATTTTCAAAAATCAGATAAAACTGAAATTTTTAGATATGGATAGTAATGCCTTCACAGAAGTTGATAAACAAATGTTTCTTTCATTGACTGAACTTTGGGAGCTATCTTTAACAAACAATAAGTTAAACTATTTAGACAAAGAACTGTTTGTATCACAGAAGAAGTTAAATAAGCTATTGTTGCGTAACAACTCTCTGACATCTATCGACGTAGCAACTGTGGAACCACTAACGAATCTAAAAGAACTGGATGTAAGTGATAACCCTCTGACATGTGACTGTAAACTTAAAGATTCTTTACTGCTGATTATCAGTCATTATGTTACCTACAGCGCTACGTGTAGTGCACCTGATGTTTTACGTGGAAAATCGTGGGAATTGCTTCAACTCTTACCATGCGACAAATCTACAGAAACGCCAACAGTGTCCATCACAAGGACCACTACGACCAGTTCCACTGTGACCACTACTACAGCCACCGATTCCACTATTAGTGATAATGCTACTCCTACAACCGTAGCCACTACAGAAGTCTCAATGCCCCTTCCTTTAGAAGAAAGTGTAAACAAAACAGACAATATTGCTACATACAGTAAACCTTCTGTATTTGTGGTACCTTTGTGTCCTATTTTAGTAGTTGCATGTTACACGATAAACTGACAGAAAGGAGAGTAATATTAATTGCTGGTGCGGTGACATATGCCAGGTAGAGGCGTGCTTAATTTGAGTTCCTTGTCCCATGCATAACTGATGTCAAAAACAGCAAAAATTTGATATTTTGCTCTCCATTTTTTAGGTTTGTATTTTAAAGGAAGAGTTTATTTGTTCATTAACCAACTTTTGTTAAGGTTTAGTTTATTTAGTTTATTGGTGAATAAAGATAATGTCTTTTATAACTGATTATTCAATAAATTTTCCCTTAAAAAAAAAAGAAAAGTAACATTCCCAGGATGTACAACCTAACGAAATGTGCTGCGCGTGCTTCCGCAGATAGGGTTGTGAAACGGTTGGCGTTATTCGTGCGATGTTCGGCCAAGCTATTATGCTAAACTTCAGGAATAAAAGGTTAATAGGAACCAGCAAAAGGAAAGTGACTTCACAGCAGGAATGACTGTTATGGTAGCCGCCTCTAATTAAAGTGAGAAATTTTTAAGTATTGCTAAATTTTTTAAGAAAAAAGACGCCCCCGCGTGGGATCCGTAAGCGCAGACTTCCTTGTTCACATTACACCAGGCAAAATTCGCCAGTTAAACACACGAGCATTAGATACAAAATATAAAACTAATATGGGAGATTCGTCACCTTAGACTGCAGGCTTCTTTTCGTACCTTGTTAGGCGTTACGGTTGGCGACCAGTCTTCCCATTATTTGAAGATATTTTACTCTTCTTTGTCACATTGAACGAATTCTTATAAATATTTGATAAGCCACTACCAGGGACCAACATAGTACACCATGTTGTAAAAAATGAGTCTCATGTGACACACTTCTACCGGTACAAATATCACATATAGTATGCAAGACACGTCACTAGTTTAAGAAAGTAAGATAACGCAGTATAAACTTCCCTTTAATTTGGATTACAAACCAGTATCAGATGTTGGGTTTGATGTAATTTAGCTCTGAATTTATAATATTTGTCACGTTTAGGGTAACGAATAATCACAGCAAGTTATATTGATTCGAAACTCACCATAGTTCGTTTAGAACAAAAGTGTGGAGCGTAGTCATTGCTAACCCAGAAACCAAGCAGAAAAACTAGCCAAACAACTCACAAATCATTCAATCAATCAAAAAATCAATCAATCAACCAACCAACAAACCAACCAACTGACCGACCGACCAAAGAAACAACAAACCGACCAACCGAAAAAGTTGCTAGAGAACAAGAACGTTTGCTTGAGAGTTATAAGCAGTACTCTCAAAGTTACTACAGCACTGCGCTACAAGCCGGCAGGTCGCGGGTTCGATTCCAGACGGTGTCTTTGGAATGTCCCATTGGCACACCTAATCCTTCCGCCCGCACTCTGGCCCTGGGGTCGACTCAGCCTGTAACAGAAATGAGTATTAGGCAATTCAATAAACCGTATTCCTGAAATGTGACGGATTTTGTTATATCGACATGCGTTGTCAGAATATGAATACTGCCAAATTTAAAGAATGTGGGATTAAGCAACAGATGTTAATTTGAACTCGACCAGCGGCTCTACCTCTCGTGCACAGAATGAATAATTTGTGTAAAGTAATCACACTGCAAACTGCTTTCGTCTGTTATTTTAACAACACTACAGAAGAAGTGGGGCACGCCGTGGCGCAGTTCGTTGAGGCACTGCGCTACAGGGCGGAAGGTCATGGGTTTGATTTCCGATGGGGTCACTGGGATTTTTTATTTACCTACTCCTTTCGGCTGCACTATGGTTCTGGGATCGACTCAGCCTGTAACAGAATGAGAACCAAGGGGTCTCTCCTGGTGTAAAGGCGGCCTGTGCCTAGGTCTTCATGTGCTGATCGTCTAGAAATTCTGGGAGAATGAAAATCCTGGAACCCTAAAGGTTGTAATTCTTAGAATATCTGCTGTAATTTGCCATCGCCTTATGCACATTGTTTTAACAGTTGGTGCTCTTGTGTACGGAAGGTCTCGGGTACAATATTGTTCTTGTACACTGCCTTGTTCTTTAAATAATTTATCAACAAAAAAGGCGCTTCAAATGTATCCTGCATTATCGTCAGTGTCATGTATCATAAGAACACCACGAAATACATGGAGTTAAGTTCTTAAACGATTTATGAACCTATGTATTGCGAAATGCTGATTGACTGTGGAATACGTGGGACTGATGTGAAATTCATGCTGGATTTTGTTAGGGAATATTCGAGAACTGCAAAGAGTTAGGAGAAACAGTTATAGAAGGGGGGTATTATTAAGATGGATGTGACAGAAGCAATGTGTGGTGGAGTTTGCTAGATTTACCTGTCTCAAAATTAGGTCGAAGGGCGGGATCTTGTAAACACGAAAATTAATTTGGAGGTGAAATGAAGCAAGGAATGTCTCTGTCAAGTGAGCAAGTGATAGCTTTTCGAGATTTAGGGTGACTGTGATGATTCTGACTAAATTAAACTTGGATATAAAATGATCTTTTTCTATTTGTGTGCTTATAGAACTTCGTTATATGACAGAAAAATCACTATGAATTCTCAGTCAGGATAGAAGCCTTCGAGCCGAGACTCGAATCCATCGTAAGTTAAAATTTAGGTATGTGTGATAATTATTTGATGTGTCGACGAAGTAATAACACGAAATGACGCTGAAATAAACCCGCAACGTGTAACTGAAACTTTCACTGGGTGCAGAAAAAAATCTTGTGTCTAATTAGTGCATTAACTCATCTTTTGAGCAACTGAAACTTCAGGAATTCTGATGGTTGTACACGCATATTATAAGAGTTTGACTGAAATTTGGATGTTGTCCATCGTTTAAAGCTTAAAAGCCAACAATCTTCCGAAAAATGAATCTGCCCCTTCTACTTGTGGAAAAGAGAAGAGGGAGAACCTGCTCTGTTGCACCCGTTACGGGGAACTGCCCAGAATTTCAGTTACGTTTATCACTTTTATTTATTTTGGAGTCTGATTTTCATTTGTGATAGTAAGAATAACTGTAGTTGAATCCAGTTTACTGTGTAGAGAAATTTTAAGAGAATCTTCTATTTGGTTTCCGGGTAATGACCGGAGTTAATATCATGAAACATGAATTATTTATGGCTCAGTGTTCTACACAATGTCACTTTCCATTAGTTAGTTGGCAAAAATTGCAGAGGCTTATAAAGAAATTACGTGTCCAGGTAAGGGCTCTGTATCATAAAAATATACTGAAATATTAATTTTATAGAGGGGACTTGGATTATAAGTATAATCAGTCGATATTGAAGTAGCACTGAACAAAATCGGACTATAGGTGTAAATGCATTGTATTTCAATAGAATATTTAGCAAGACGTAGAGTGTTTCAATTCAACAATATACAGTTTTAAACACTTTATAAGCCACAATTTGGTCATCGATCGCAATTTATCTGACTACTTGCAAGAAACTCCTTAGTCAACGGTTCCCAGAAGTTTTGATTAGAAAATCCCTCTTTAGTGTCAGCAATTTTCGCGGACCCCCACATGATTGTAGTTGTGCTATTTGTGTCCATTTTCTGAGAAGATACATAATAACAATAAGATACTCAATTTTTCCTCTCCCTATCCCAAGGCTCAACAACCTCACTGGTCCTAGGCGTCCTCATCTTTGAGGTTTCGAGATCACACTCAGTTAAATACATCACAAGCGTTAGTACTCCTCTGGACGGTGGATCGGCCCGTCGCAGAAACCTCTACCTGACAACACAAAAAAAAAACACGCTAGAGACAGACAACCGTGATGCCGGTGGGATTCATACTCTCAATCCCAACAAGCAAGCGCCGCAGACCCACGCCTTAGACGGCGCGACCACTGGTACTCTGTATTTTGTAATGCAGTTAAATTAATTTTTAATTATTAATCTCACCATCTTCTATGTGTTCTTTAAATAGAAATAATTACATTAATGGGCATTATTTATTTTATTTACAGAATATTGGTAGGTTGGTTGCTTCATGTAAACGATAAAGCAAAAATATTTTACGTACGAAGTTCGCCTGAACTTGTCAAGCAGTCCCACACAAGCATAGACAACAGATATAGCCTAGGCCAGTCTAATTAGGTCGACAGCCAAAACGTCATATACGCTAAATTCGTAACTGATTTTATTTTACAAAGCAGCTGCTTGTAGTCTCACAGATGTGGTCAATGATAATACATAATTAACGTGCCCCCCGCACTCTGTCGTGCTTTGACCTCGAGGGTCGGTTATGTCACCGCTGTACTGTGCGTCATTGCAAGAGACAAGGCTAACCTGGGTTAGATCTGCCCTCTTATGGCATATTACAGAGCGTAGGGTGATAATTCCTCACCGAAGTTTCAGGAAAACCTGTCGGTACCACTTTCAGCCGTCCCTTCTTCTTGGGTTTCTTTAAGCTTGAAGATGGGATAGATGGTTGTCCCGAAACGTCGGTATGGAATCACCATTCTACGCTGCGTAATATCTCAGAAGAGCGCAGATCTTATCTACAGCAAGGCGGAAGCCTGAAATTACGCATAATACTCATTTAGATAAACAACAATACGTCGCCCTTGGATCCAGGTCTTTCAAGAGAAGCTAACAGTCGTTGAGACAGTCAAGATACTGCGCGTCCATCATAGAACCGGAAAGTTCGTTACCACACATGCAATAGCCCGGCACTGGACCCGGTCCTAATCCGTTTGAATCTAGTCCACAATATCACACAAAACTTCATTTCAAACAACTGTGATATTATCCTCCCATCTTCTAAATTGTCTCTCCTTCAGGTATTTCGGCTAGAATTTAGCAAATGTTGGTGATTTTATACGCCTCCTAACATTCCCTCCCACCTTAAGGGTAAATGTAACCGTGTTTGGTGTAGCATTAGTTATTCGGATACTTTCCATCTTGACGGAAATGTGGACCACATCCTTCGGGATGATTGCCGTAGTGGGTAAAATGTTTCTGAATTCCGAAACCGCATGTTCATGTAAGTAGTGGCCCATTTTGAAACAAGAATTTTATTTTACCTGCTTCACTTCTACTTGCACAATCCCTTATAGGCCTCAGTGTCAGGCTTTTCATAGTTTTTCAATAATTACATTCCCTAGCATACTTTATTCTCATATCACAGGCAGATTATAAACTTTATCTGCCGCTTTCGTCGCGGCCGTAACGTTGTTACGGCGGTCTTCTGTGACGTGGCACCCTTTGACCTACAGTGCGCCCTACATCGAAATATGAGGCTAATCTTTTCGGGGGTCGGACGGTTCCCTGGACCTTTGTTTCTTTGTGCCTGTTTGATTGACGACAAGTTTCATTGCTATTTAGTACGATGCTTTACACATAAGCAAATATTCAAATAATACACATTTTGCTTATCCTCTAGGATTGTCCATTTCCATCTTTTTCGTCTCTTCAAATCCCTGTGAAATAGTGACTTGGTTTATCAACAAAAATCAGCATTGTGAACACAAACTCTTATCGGAAACGTCCGTAACATTTTTACTCACTGGCAGTGTGGAGTTATGAAAACATACCTCGCCATATTACAGATCCTCACAGTGAAGTTACTGAAGATTGTGTCAATCTGGACTTGTTTTTTCCCATTATAGGTGTCAACCTTCCTTAGCATTTCATTCTGCTCTCATTGTCTCACTTTAAGATCAGGTAATACATTCTCTGTGCATGAACATCCCAATCATTTAATTCTAGGGTTTATTCAGTTTCTTCCGTTACCTGACCTGCTTTAAAACATTTTTCACTCTTGTGTTTAACTCTATTCACATGTCCCAGCTGCTCCAAATTTTGTTTTAAATACACGTTGCCAATTCAGTGATTTTTTTTAATAATTCCCTCCATATTTGTTTAGGTAAAATTTTCTAAAAACATACATAGTTACTAACTTTACCCCTTCCCAGCATATTCCTTTCCCTCACGTATGCCTTATTTCTCCTTCACAGTAATGTATTA
>JGI24700J35501_10929791_pt1 | contig 10197 bp, 8 predicted proteins | sample TergutTh196P1_FD_35501 | JGI IMG/M metagenome (IMG submission 35501) | reverse complement strand
AATTCTGTGAAGAACATGATAGAAATGGGAAGACATGGTAACACTACACCCTTGATATTTAAGTTTTTCTAACATAGCCTCTTTGAGCAAAATTCCTATCCATGATTTACGTTTTTAGCGATGCAGTACAAAGCAATAAGGTTCGTAACGATGTAAAATATCATTAACGTTCTAAAGCAAATGTACGTCGAGGGCTTGGTTTTTAACACACGCTACTACTGTGAGGCCTCATATTAAGCCTACAATTATTACTGTACAAATGACCTTTAACATTAATGGTAAAAAAAATTTAAAAATGTTCTGTATCACATTTAATTACACCAAACCATACAGAAGCATAATTACGTGTGCATCCTGTCACGTTTCTATATTTGGTGTTACGAAGGATGGATGAGCTTCAATCTGTAGCAAAATATCTATTAAAAGATGTTTCATATGCCAAATTACAAGAACTATTTACTGCGGTTAGAACAGTTAAGTCTTTCGAAGTACCGCTTAGTGTCGTCTATTACATTCCTGGTCTGGCAATATAAAAATTACACCTAAACATATATGAATCTTTGAAAAAGACTATATTGACAATACTATACGTACACATGAATTGTACCAGACTAGAAAGCACACATTATAGCCGTATATCCACTTCAAAGGAAAGGAAAAGGCAAAATGGCGATCCCTATTATCCAACAAATATCGCAGCCAGTCTAAAAACCGACTCATTTCTATATTTCCATAACCCAGATGGCACCCCGCCATCATTATTTAAGGCTTGTCACCAAAAGATAATAACAATTTTAAACGAAGAGTAAATTTGTGTATTGAGATTTCTTTCATATAACGTTTTATATTGATATAATAAGACAATATAAAGCAAATGTATTATTAATATGGCTTTTGATACCATAATGCCATACCAAGATTTACGGATTTGGAACTTAGTTTGAGATTACATAGGCTCGCCAGGAACGCCAAACCTACGTGGGCGGTTTCATATAATCCAACATTTTACTCGGAGTGGCCGAACCGGCAACAGAGCCGCATGTTGAATGCCGCATATTAACCAAGCAGAAGATAACAGGATTGCGAAATACACGCATTTATCTTAACCGAAAAAAAAAATAATTTCATGGAGCAACCGAATAGCTAAGGACCATATTTAATAAATCTTTACTTAATATTCTGAATCCAGCGTGTCAATTCTGTCCAATAACTTTGAGCATAAACAAGTCTTCGTGTAGATTACGAAAATCAATACAAATTTCATGTCCTTGACACTGTTCAGTTGTGGCAGCCGTGAACGCCGAAGATAGACCTATTACACTGCTAACACTTCAACGAGGGAAACATAAGGTTTGGAAACTCGAAATGCAGAAAGTGTTTTGTATTTTCTTCAGCCCTTCCGGCAACGAGTTGGATTAATTGAGCTGTTCAAAAACAGTATCCGGCAACATACGAAAGTTGTGTCTTCTACTGTCTCCGTGGATTCAGGTGTCATATATTCATTTACCCGTTCAAACGTGGCCTAATTGCGATTTCCCAAAAACTGTCTGATATTATTCTAATTATTTTCAGTTGCAAATAGTATATTTTACGGCTGTCGTTGTGTATCCAAAGAACACTATTTCTTTCGACAAAATTCAATACTACTAGGCGAAATAAACCTACTCTAGTGTGTGGCTAGAAACTTTAATGGCGACAAAATTCAGGTAAATCTTCTCGGAATGATAATCGCCTCAAATTGTTTAAATGAACGGAAGTTTTAGAGATCGACTCTGTTTCCATTACCAGGTTCTGTCATGACTTGACACCCGAGCTATAAGCACTAGACAAGGGCTTGTAATCGGATGAAAGTAAATTGTTAGCGGGTGGCGCTCAAACCACTATTTAACCCTACTAGCTCGTGTCTTATTAAAAATACCACATGGTAGTGATATATGATCCAGGAAGCCACGTTGTCAAGTCATTGAGGTACAAGGCCTGGAAAGGCGCAAACCGTGTATTTGCAACGCTATATTAGACACATTTTTATTCGGCCACTCTCTTTAAAGCCAATTAACGTAAATGATTTCAGGCTTCCATCGCTGAGTAAATGAGATCTTAGATGTCCTGGGATAATATGCAGCGTTGATTGATATTTTGTCATCGACATTTTGGTATAACAGATCAGTCCCAACAGATAGGTTGTCAAAAAGTCCGTAAAACTACCAATCTATACTGCGTATGATCTCAGAAGAATGAAGATACGTTTAACGTGGACATCATAGTGGTGTATTATATATATAAATCCGTTTAAAAGTTGAGAATGGAACGTGGGCCCTCATTCAGTGTTCCGGAACTTTAAAGCACGCTTTTCTGACTAAAGTAACTTTATCAGCAGTGAAATATCCATTTTACTCTAAGAAATTTAGCTCAAAGGAAAATATTAGGTCGTAAATTGGAGAAAGTGGCAGCAAGCTGGAGGAGTTTTAAGGAAAGTCATCCCCGTTGTGCGTGTAAAACTTATATATGTTGAAAATAGTCAATAACACAACTAGAGTTGTGTTATTGACTACTTTCAACATATATAAGCTGGAGGAGATTACGTAAAGCAGAGCTTCATTATATGTAACTTTCACCTAATTTTTAGGGATGATCAAACCAAGGAGGAAAGGATGAACGGGAAGACCGAAACGTGAACTGTTTTTTTAAAGGGCGCTGTTAGTTTTTAAGATCATGTAGCATCAGTGGTAGGTATATTAGTACGGGTGGAATAATACACTGAAGGAAAAGCAGCAGTACTGGGGGAAAACCCCCTCCCCTTGTCACCTTTTCCATCACAAATCCTGTAAAGCGTTTGTCTGGAATAGAAGTCGAGCAATCGCAGTTAGTGGCCGGCGACTAATCACCTTAACCACGGCACCGTCGAAAAACATACTTTTCTTTGTGGCGGGAGGAATGTATTATAGTGTAGGTTGTGGACTTTGGACAGGGTTCAGCAACAGGCTCTTGTAAACACGGCAATTAACGATTCTTGTTAAATGAACGTGACGCACCATTCTTTTCTATGTATTTATTTTTAATTCTCTACATATTTCGAGCACATCGTGCTCATCATCAGAAGAGACTAATTGTGTCAATACAAACTCTGGTTGCTGTCACTCTGAAAATAGGTGGGTAATCTAAATTACAAAAGTGTATTTTAAAAGATTTGCGTTATAGGTGGCAAAATTCAGTAAAATGACAAAATCGTGACGTGAGTGGTTGTATAGATATGTGATTTTATGTCATTTGTTAGAGTTACATAAAACCTTAAAATTCTTTAAAATGTACAATTGTATTAACTTAAATGCTATATTGTTAAAGCGACAGAATATACAATCAGATTACTCGTAAAATATCTGGCTTACCTGTGTCGGTGGCCGTGTCTTGTGGAGGTCGGAAGTGAACTGTTTTGGTAGGGTTAGTTTGTTGATTAAATGTTATAGGGGTTTGACGTTATGCATTTGTCATAGAGTAATTGAAACACTAGGTTTTGTTGTTCTGGAATGTGATAATTGTTGTGGTGAAACAGTTGTATGTATATTTGTTCGTATGGAAGTAGGAGGGATGGACTGTCAATGCGTTTCAGTAGTGTCATAGTATCATTGAAGATAAAAATATAAAATACGGCAATTAACCTTCGGTATTCATAAAAGATGAGGAATATATTGATTATCTGTGCGATAACGTATGAATATTTCCCAACGGGGATTACGATCACCGGATTAGTTCTTGAATCCGTAACATAATCGTCCCTGTCATAACTGTAATCCGTGATAACAGGGAGCTGCCGAATATATCTGTGGTGACCGTTGCCTTCAGATCCATACGCTCAAGTGCGAGTCTATGGTTCCAGCAGTCCGTGTAATTTGCCGTGTGAACCCCGACGAGTTCTCTATGCTAAGGCTTTTTGGCGTCGGTTGTTTGTGGTTTTAATAAATAGTGTTTGTTTATGAATTTGAAGGGTGAGAAGGATTACTTATTGCAAGGCTAATATTTTAAAGGTTTGTATTCGTTTGTGACATTAATTACATATGTGTAGATAAGTATAAGTTGATAGTACGTATAATTCGGTAGTACTGCATGTACTGGGTTGGGATCGGTACCATTGTATGTGATATTTCGGTTAGTTAAAAAGAAAGGTTTAATTAGTAACGACGCTTTTAGAATTAAATGTTCTTATTTGTATGCAAGTTCGGAAGTTATGGGCCAGTTGAGGATATAGCACAATTTTGAAGGAATTTCGCAGAGGCATCGACTAAGCAGCCCGAAGCTGTCGGTCGCCATCTGCAAACTGACATGATTCTTGTAGTCGATTTGATTTAAACAAATCTGTTTGTAGCAGTTGTCTTGTAAGTGTGGAATTTTTTTGAATTCGAGTTTCTTGAGGGCTAGAATGGTAATGTGCAGACATTGTAAAATTACCATGAGGTGTTTTGGGTATCATTAAATTGGCGTAAAGTGAAATTAACTGTGAGCGATTGCAGATCCATTTGTGATAGGCTTCTTTTATTTCCTTTAAGAATGGGCACCCGAGTTTTCGTTGGTGGCTTAACTTACCGGGTGCGAGAACGCGACCTAGAGAAGTTCTTCCGGAAATACGGTAGAATCAAGGAAGTCGCTATGAAGAATGGATTTGCCTTTGTGGTAAGTTGCTAATTGAACGATAAACCGTTTTTGTTCGTTACAGCATGGTAGGGACAAGGGTGTATGTCGGAGGCCTTCCATATGGAGTGAGAGAGAAAGACCTTGAACGATTTTTCAAAGGCTATGGCCGCATTCGTGATGTTCTCATCAAGAACGGTTATGGTTTTTGTGTAAGTACTAACTCTGTGGTATTAATTGTTTTGACAAGTTCCTGAACTGCTGTAGGAAGCTGCATGTAATTATACCCAGCTCCAATGTTACTGTGTTAGCTTGGTTCACTGTTTCATAATTGGTAGGTGGTTGTAATGATGAAGTTATCTTTCGGGTCTGAATTGTGTTGCGGATAGTTCCCAACGTGCTGAAGCAGCCATCAGTTGAGGGCTAATTCTGTAGGTTTCATATTTTGTAGCACATGTTAAGTGGACCTACTACCTGTTTCAGGAATTCGATGACTACAGAGATGCAGATGATGCTGTATATGAATTAAATGGAAAAGAGCTCTTGGGTGAAAGGTGGGTTTGATATATTCTTGTTCACAATTCAGTTCCATATGTTGTTTAGGTGTAAGATTGAACTCTGAACTGATTTTTGTTGTTGTTAATGTGCGTTTTGTTCACTTGTATGAATGAATGTGTTTGGTATGTGTGTTTTTTTGTGTGAATGATGTGTGTGCCAAATGCATTGATGATAATTGTGTATATAATTTTATATGATGTTTTTGATGTCTGCATTACCTTGGCAGTTTTATATTAACCCTTTGTTGACTGGGTTACTTGAACTGTGATGATGTAATGTGTCATATTTTCCTAGGGTTCTGGCTTGATGCGATGATGGCTGGTGGGCTGTGGCCGGGCACCCGCCCCTCGTAACTGTGGGCTGTTCTCTTGTTTTCAGGGTTATAGTGGAACATGCCAGAGGCACTGCTCGCCGAGAACGTGGCTACGGTGGAGGAGGCGGCTACGGTCGCCGGCGTTCGTCGTGGATGGACAAGTAAGCCAATTCCATTGCTTGTTGTTACAGAGTCTCTGTAGAGAAAGCTCGCGGAACGCCGCGTGGCAGCGACATGTGGAGAGGTCGCAGCAGAGATCGCGGGCCTCCCCCGCGCAGGCGAAGCCGGGGTCGGGCTCTGGACAAGTAAGCCGTTACGGGCCGGGGTGCCAGGGGAGGGAGGTCTTGCGTAGCGTATGTTATAACTTCTATATCCACTTCACCACCGGTACTGGCCTGTCCAGCTCCTCCTTAGTATGACTGGTACTGTCCTGTCGGCTGAAGGATGACAGCTATCCTAACTCCTTATGAAGTTAACGTGAATGCAAGACATGCTTACGCCTTGCATGTGTAGCATAGTGTTGTGATTGCTATACTAGTGATAATGTGAAACTGATTTACTATTAAGTTTACTTACCTAAACAGTTGTAGTAACTAGTTACAAGATTTCTGTAATATAGTGCTCTTTATGGTGCGGATTGGAATATTGTTTCAAAATTGGGGACTTATTTGGAGTGCTTACATGCTTTCAGCTGAGCCTTTGTTAGTAAAACAAAATTTTGTTTGCTATAGTTTTTATGAGGAGTTTATTGTATATTGGTAATTTAATTTAGGTTAACAAGATTGTAAGACATTTCTTTCTTAATGGTCAAGTTCATTGTTGCCCCATTAGAAGAGAGTCTTACAGTTTTGTTACTGAATTGCAAAGTACTCCACCTGACCGCTTGATTTTTTTCAGGGATTTGGATGTCCGTATTCACGACAGGTACGCCATGCCTAGTTTGATCTGGCATTTTTAAGTTTATTTCACTTCTATTACCTATTAATTTGAAACACACCATGTGAGGATGTGGAGGCATGGTGTGTGACGTCACCAGTTGTGAGCCTGCAAGTTGGATTAACTTATTTATCCTGAACAACTTCAGTGTAGAGATTAATTTAGATTTGTTAGCTGTATGCTAGGGAGCAACTAACTAAATCTCTACCTTGGCCATGACTGCTCAGTGGTGTAATTAATAATGACGTACTTGTTACGAATCGGACAAATTGGCTTCATCATTGAGGTTTAGCTGTCCCTTAAATGCGCTTTGGTGATTAATAATGCAGTGGGGTTTGTCACTGGGCACAGATTGAATTTTCTTGGGGATTTGCATGCTTTTTGGTCAGGCAACTCTTTTAGGAGGTAGGTCAAGGTAATGAGGGAGTTTCCATTTTACAGGTATGGACCACCCACCAGAACTGAGTATAGGCTCGTTGTGGAGAATCTTTCTAGCCGTGTCAGTTGGCAGGTAAGACTTAAATTCTTGGTTTCCCCGTAATTCAAGACCCCTGATGTCGTGAAGGGTTGCTTTTGTGAGAGCAGTTTCATACATTGCTTCTTGCCCGTGTTAGGTTTTAAGTGAGCTAGGATTGACAAATAATACGTATGAAATTGTTCGATTAATTTGATCACAATTTACAGTTTGAAGAAATGCAGGTGGCAGTACTTGAGTATTTTCATGAGCGAGGAAAAGACGTGGCCAAGCAAGGTCTTAATGTTTTAAATAACCTGGTACTTAACAGGGTTTAGGAAAATTCTTGAAAGCCATGCAGATTAGTGGACAGTCTGCACCTGATTTGTTTTGCACGGATGCTTCATACATCGACTGGGACGTTGCATGTTGGAAATCTGATGTTGGGACACCGCTGATCAAGAACTGGAGCAAATTGGCAGGCAGTTCGTCGAAGATACGTGTCATCACTCTGTACATTGGTTTGCATGGCTGCAGTTTGGTGTGCTTAGAACTTGCTTGGCCATTTTGAAGTCCATAATTCTTTTCTTGAGTGGTGGGAATAATTTAATTAGGCTACATTAGTAGAACTGCTCTCACATGTCATTTGGTTTAGCAAATATGTCTAAAAAGATAACGCTGTTTTTTCCGAAGAGCCTTTCCCCCTTCGCCATGGAGGGATGATCCGTGACCATGCCATAGGGCCTTAAGACTGAGATGACTCGTAATAGATCCGAGGTTGAGCAACCTCGTGCAATGTGGTGGCCAACCGATGAGACTAGGGCAGAAAAGGCATCGCTCGCACGTTTCCTTTGGGGTCCATGGCTGGACAAAGCAACCCACAAACAGATGACCGGTCGAAACCTTAGCAAGCATCCCGCCCGTGCGGCGTCACCGTATCGTTGGCCAATGGCAGCCTGGTCAGCCTCGCTCACTCCTACTTCCCCCTCCGTGCCAGTGTGCCGTGCCTTGATCGGACGATGGGTCGGGACTGGTGTCTATCCCTTCTGCCCGCCCGTCCGTCCACCTGCCTGACTGTGGTGGCCAATTCTGTAAAGAGAGCTCGCACAGGGCCCTAAGGTAAATGGACGACAACACTACTGTGCACTGTTTTCCTCGTTCGTTCATGTCTTACAGAGGTGCTGTTAGCATGCCACAGCTGAAGTTCGTAGTAGTGGGAGAACGTGTTGTCAGGACTTAAGTTCGTGCAATATAGTAGGGGAGTTTATCATCGTAGGCGATTGAGTTAACGTGGGGTCACTGGCTAATATTTGTGCTCGAAATTAGCTACTGTGCAGTAACAGTTTTCAGCATGGAATGTTGCTGTCTTTGGTATTGATAGACAACACTATTATCATACAACTCTGGCTGTGATTGTGTTCGGTCTAAGGGTTACTGTTTGAACGTAGGTGGCTCCTGGATTAGTATGTCTTCTTGAAATGTCTGGTAGAAAATTTACATGAGAATCGTATTGACTGCACTAAGGAGTGAAGCAACATCTACTGGATACTTGAAGCCTGAACAGCAGAACCACAAGCATGTAATTTGGAGAGGATGTACAGATTGCCTTAACATTGGAAATTTCAAGATACATGGAATGCTGTGCTAGCTGGGAAGATCCCATGGAAGCTGTGCGTATTCCAGACAGAAGTATGAATGCATTATGAGGTCAAACACCAATGTCACCTGTTGGGTGATGAATGAAACCCGCTTTTGTATTCTGCGTCTCATCTAGGAGTATTGCTGTATTTTGGAACAGGATTTTATGTTCAGACATCACTGGTGGAAAGGAATGTAAGAATGGGCGGCTTGATGTACGGGAGATATCAGACGTCAACGGTGGAAAGGAATGTAACGTTGGGCAACTTGGTGTATGGGAAATCAAGACTGGCCATCAAGAGGTCACACATGGAGTTGTTGCGGAAACCACGCTAAAAAGAGTTGTTGAAAATAGTGTAATGTCATGGGTAACTAGTTTCGAGCACTATGATGCGTTGGGGGCATTGCATCTCTACGGTTGTGGCAAAGAATGATAACACCAGGAGCTGGAGAAGATAGGTGACTTGCTGAGGTTCTTGTGTGTAGTGTACTAGTGACAAAGTGGGTGTGAAAGGTAGTGTATGGTTATTTCAAGAATGAGTGTCTGGTTGAGGGTATCATTGTAGATGGCAACAGACTGTAGTTCCTAAGTAAGGTCTGTGACCTGAGCATGGGCTAATGTTATCCAGAATGTCCCTGGGGTATGACTTGTCAACCTTTGGGTAAGTTCATAATCAATGGGCATACTGTTTCAAGGTTGCAGGAGGGCGGGAGATGCTGTTCATAGAAACTGTACAGATTGTGATGCATTGTTTTGTTGCATGTTCAGGACCTGAAAGATTACATGCGCCAGGCAGGAGAAGTTACATACGCTGACGCGCACAAACAACGCCGAAATGAGGGGTATGTACATTCTAATCATGGAAGTTGTTGATTTTATTACTCTTTATGCAGTGTTTCTGATTTGTCCTTTGTGATGCAGGGTTGTTGAATTTGCTACGCATTCTGACATGAGAAATGCAATTGATAAACTTGATGACACAGAGCTGAATGGAAGAAGAATTCGGTTGATAGAAGATACCCGTCGTAGTGGTAGGCGACGTTCTCGATCCTCCAGTTCAAGGTCCCGCTCACGCTCCAGATCACGATCCCGGCGCAGAAGTCGAACACGATCTAGGTAATGCTGATGTTTATTTTACATGAGTTTACAGACTGGGCACAGGAAAAGCTTCTGAATTTAGGTGGTTCGTGAGCATTTAAAAGGTTTAATATAATATGGTGATTCGAAAATATGGGTCTTTGTTTTGTATGTGCATTCTTGATACGCATAAGTGAAAAGTTCTTGGTGATTCGAAAATATGGGTCTTTGTTTTGTATGTGCATTCTAGATACGCATAAGTGAAAAGTTCGTGTTTGTGATTAAATTTAATCTTTTTAGAGGAAACAGTGATGTATGAAACAAGTTGTAGCACAATGTGGTGTGGCATCCGTATTTCCAGTAGCGGTTGCCCACGATAAAGTGTTCACAGCAGATTTCAACCCTTGCGTGCAGTCACCTTTTTAAACATATTTTAATATGAAATGAGAACATTGCATAGGCATTGATGCATAAAAATGTCTGGCACTCATTGCTGTGATGACTTCTTTCGGGTCTGAAATGACATGTAGTGAACTTCCCAACGTGTTCTGAGCAATGACAGAATTCTGCCGTTTTTTTGTGTGTTTCTGTATTTTT
>JGI24700J35501_10929792_pt1 | contig 10208 bp, 8 predicted proteins | sample TergutTh196P1_FD_35501 | JGI IMG/M metagenome (IMG submission 35501) | reverse complement strand
CACACACACACACACACACACACACACACACACACACACACACACACACACACACACACAAATTACGTTTTTACTGTTGATACTAAATTCACATAGTTCGAATTGCTTCTATGTGTATCTCCCCTTAGCATGCAAACTGAACCAGGTTTCATCATGGGCTGGCATAGCACAGTAGGTGTAGCAACTCAGTATGGGCTGGACGGCCCAGGGATTCAGTATTGGTGGGGGTGAGATCTTCCACACCCATCCAGTCTGGGACTGGGGCCCACCTGGCCTCCTGTATAATGGGTACCAGGTTTCTTGGGCTAAAGTGGCTGGGATGTGGCATTAACTACCCACTACTAGTTCAAGATTAAAGAAAGAGTAATGCTATAACTCTACGCCCCTTCTAGGCCTTCATGGCAGGTTACAGGGTGAACTTTACCTTTACCTTACCAGGTTAAACTTCCCACTACTGTATTATGTGCTTCCTTTGTAACTACAGCAGAACAAATGAACATGACATGTAGTCTCACCTCCTCAGGCTGAGTCCCTTCACTCTCATTCCCACTCTCTGCATCTTCAGCATCATCATCATTATCATCATCTACATCCTCTCCCAACTTTACTTTCCCTTCTACTCCACTTATGTCACTTGATTCCTCACACCCACTGTTCTCCAGTTTATTGGGTAGTACCGGCACCACTTGTCTTATCTTTCGACCATGTAGCATTCGTAACCTGGAAATTCAAATTATATTACATGAAATGCTCATTATCAAACCTCATGCTCTCCATCCTAAATAACTGACACAATTAACCTCCACATCATTCAAAACAGCACAGTCTCTGCAGACCAAACATCAGCAAGCACAGTGAAACCCTGACATACCATGATATATCACCACTCTCACCAACCATGAGCCTGTGAACACAAATTCCCTGTTACACAGTACTTCAGTTTACTGCCACCCTCCACATACTGCCAAAAGTGCAGTCAACAAAGAGTGTCACTATAATGGGGTTTGAGTGTAAACTACAAATCAGCTAGATCTGAGGTTCTTGCAGTGGTGTTGACAAGATTTATAGATATCTTTATTTATTATACAGTCATGCACAACACGGTCAATAATTCTTACAGGTTATCAGTTTTGGCTTACATCCAGGCCATCATCAGACCTACACTATCTAGAACTTACAAAAAAGAAAGCCATACCATAGTGCATATATTAACCTAGGAGCGAGATCTCATTAATTTTACACAAACATTACAAAATTTGTTAAGAAGAGTGTAAAAATGGATGAAGAAACAACTGTATATTAAAAATAGGCACTTTAAATTTCCTGAGGTGTACAGTGAACAATGCAGCCTCTGTTTCTACAGTCTTGGAACCGACAGCAAACAAGAAGTTGGTCCAGTGTTCCAGGAAATTTTCAGTGTTTTCAAATATGTGGGAACACTCCATGTTTTCCACATTAAATGTTTTTCTTTTCTATTTACCAGAATTTCACTGGAGTCTGTAAATGTGCAAAATATAAATGTTGATTTAATTAATTATAATATTCACATTTACGGACTCCAGTAAAATGCTGGTAAATAGAAAAGAAAAAGATTTACTATGGCAAAATGTGGAGTGTTCCTGTGCATTTAAACACACTGTAAATTTCCTTGAACACTGGACCACCTTCACATACAATATTGACTCCGAGACTATGGAAACAGATATCACAGTGTGCACTACACACCATAAGAAATTTAAACTTCCTGCCTTCTTTATGAAGTCTTATTTAAAATATTCTTGTTTTCAGTATACAATTGCTCCTTCATCCAATTTTACAGTTTTCAATATATTTTATGTTTGTGTAAAGTGAATGAGATCTCTTTCCCAGTTTAATATACGCACTACTGTATGGTTTTCTCATAAGATCTAGATTGTGTGTAGGTCTGATGATGACCTGGATGTAGGCCAAACTGGTAACTCGTAAGAACTGTTGACTGTGTTGTGCATGACTGTAAAATAAATATACGTATTAATCAGAGCATAATGGGATGTTCACTTAAAGAGAAAGATTTAAATCATCTAAGATATCACACTGTGTCAATTGGTAAATGGTTACCAAAGTTCTGGCTGGAGATTGCTGCCTCCAACTTCAGGGTGGGTCCAAGTAGTCCAAGAGGAGAAGGGAATGCTAAAAATGGTCATGCTAATGCCACTTTTATCACATGTGTTTGATTCTTTGCTGTCAAACAACAAACCTCAGTCTATTTAATTCCAGGCGGCACAGGAGTGCTCAATAAACAGGAAAGTCATCATACAAAAAAATGAGGGCTTTACTCCATGCAGACAGGAAGGAGCTTTCCCATACTTCTTCTATCAGTATTTTACATACAGCATAAAATATGTAAAATAACAAAATCAAACACAAATACTATATTTTCTTCTGCAACATGTTTTTTACCAGCAAAGAAAATGTCAGCTGGAAGAGCAGTCAGTGCAGGAGTTTCCCTTATCACTTGTAATAAGTATTGTACCTAGTGTACAAAGACCACAGAACAACAAAATCAAACACAAATATTGCCTGTTCTTCCGCATTAAGATTTCCTCAGTGAGAAAGCCGTCAAACAGGTACAGCTCAGTGAGTTCAGTTCCTAGTACTAGCAGGAACTTTTCCCTGCATCACATGTCCAAATCAGTCCTAAGGTCCATCCAACCTCCTATTTAAAGTGTACTGCAAACAGCAGGGGAAGTGGCCCCAGCATGAACTTGGGAAGTCTCTCACCTCTACCTAACGTCACAATCTGGTATGTGCAGAGATAACTCCACATCCCTTGCATCACTGCATGGTGCTTGGACATCCAGACTATTCCATGTATAATTACTAAAACTGTTGATGTCATCACTGTTACTGTCACTGTGAACAGGAACAATAATATGTCACTTACTTTCTAATTTTGGTGTCCAAAATCCAGCGATCCTTGCGAAGCTGTCCAACGGTTTCTATGGAATTGTCGATCTGTCGTATAACAGCTTTGTTCTGTAAAAGTTCATTACAGAGAAAGGCAAGAATAGAAGCTTTATGGGTGGGGCTGAGGGCAAGGAATGGACGTTCATGTAACCACTCTGACATCCGCCATGTTGGGTTCTCATGCAAGTGCTCAAAAAATGCTGCATTCTTCCCACATGGAGGCTGCATCTCACCATAAGTGTTGTGATGGTCAGACTTCTTTTCTCGATCTCGTTCAAAGTGAATACCTGTAAAAAAATCAACCATAAATATCTTCAACTTGCTTGTCACAGGTAAAAAATTGCATTATTCAGCACACAATTAACACTAGGTAAAAAAAACAATTTTATAGTGGCCCACTATACAAAAAATAAAAGTTAATCATGCCTTAAATTCTCTACGACAAATACCTCATTATGAGGTACTGACATCTCTACCAGACAGAATCGCTGTAGACAAATTTTATCCATTAGAGACACATTCCTTTCATATGTATACGTGTATCATATATTGCAGATTTTCAAGGAAACAGATGTAAGGTCAGTGAACAAATGCTATGTGAACAATGCAATATATCATGACATGCTGAAGGATAGCCCAGGCACGATCTGTCACATGAAACTGCTACGTGGTTAAATGCGTGCTACCCACAATGCAAAGAAGAGGCAGTGATACCCCCTCTCCCCCTGCATTGGTGTGCAAGTGACTGGCATAATGTGGCATGAAGGATCATACGAATGTAGTGCCTAAACACATACAAAATTTTATATGCGGTAACTGTAGCAGAAGTCTGAATATTGCCAGCGTGTTTCACATCCATACATGACACAAAGGAAGTGGAAGATATGCTGAATGACTGTACGTGTGCCAAGTGTGAATTACTATCCACAGCACATTTGCAGTCAGAAAAGGGAAGGGTGTGCATTCCTTGATTGCATTTTGATTATGACCAAATTTGATGCATTCACCTCATACAGAACTAAAATTAAAACTACTAAGTGATGATTCTTACCTTACCAGAGATAAAAATTGTAACACAACAAACAGAACACTGTGAGAGTGACATACATAATTTTAACCTTAGTAACTTTGAATGTAAATGTTTTATGTTAAATAATATTTTGTCAATGGCGTGCATTAGACTTTGATGTTACAAGATAAGGTATGGCTCACTACAGTAGAAACAACCAGATAAACTGGATCATGCCATTTTCCTCCAGCACCTGGTTATCCTAAATATGAGTGAAGCTCATTGCAAGTAGTTGGTGAAGAAGCCTCATTCAGAATACCATTCTGGATCTGCAAACCCCATCAACCCAGCCATCACAGCATTACTATGCAGTACTATTCGAGATGACTACACTACTGCAACTGATTATCTGCCTTATTAGTGCAAGAAATGTATCAAATGTGGTGCTGATTAAATTGAGAACAGCAAAGGTGCAAGAATGCTAAGACATCAATCATGTGTTTAGTATATGCTAAAGTATATGACGGAAGCTTCTAAACTGCCTCTCATACACAAAATCAAACTATGAACTCCAAAATACTAGACATACACGTTTCATGAATTACATAACAACATAAATCAAGAGAATATTCAGTAAACATATGGAATAAATTTAAAATATTGTAACACAGTGCTGTTGTTCCTGGCAGCTTGGTGTCCCACAAGGCCCGTGACATCATGACTCCTGAACATTTCTGTACTAGAAAGAGATACAACGTGTAGCGAGTTCTCCCTCTTTCTAGAACACCATGGAAGGTTCGAGGCATGCTATGAGCACTATTTAAAGACTGGCAGACTGGGAAGACGGAGTCTTGTGGCAACAAGCGAGTCAGTGTGTGCATATAGCAGTGAGCAAATAATAACGGCAGAATGGAGATTGGATAGTGAGTGTCTATTGAAACTGCATAGTGCAGTACAAGTGGATAAGTGTATCTGTGAGCGAGGTACTGTGTTCAAGACCATCGTCAGGGCCAGGAGCCCAGACAACCGGATGTAGGAGTAAAGAATTATCTGTTGATAGTGATACTTGAGATTCTGCTGCAGTGTTCTGTATTCATTACTGCTTTAATTATTGTATCTGTAGCATCAATAAACATTGTTATTTGTTAAATCAAAGGCCCACCTGTTACAATATTTATCACTGAACTTACCAGTCAATGCCTTAACTTCCCCAGTTGCATTGGCATAGAGGTAGATGCGAAGTATCTCTGAGAGGTTGCTGTGCGTAATGTCTGCTTGTTTAAGTGACTGCCCCAGTATTGTGGTGTGGCGAGCTGGGTTGGGGATGCCAGGGTCTTCAATAGCACACACCAAAAGGTGTGTCATTACAGACAGAAGTTCCTCCTCAGCCTCCTCATCATTAAGAAGTGCCATCTGCAAGCTATTGAGACTTGGCAAGCTCTCCATATCTAAAATCAATTACAAATATAATAAGCAACGAATAACAGTATCAATAATTTCAACATATATCTCTGCATGAAAAGAAGAGTTGTATCCAAGAAACAGAAATAAAAAAAAGCACACAGACAATTATAAAACTGTCTGCACCACAGTTTATATTCTATGTCCATTAGGTAAATCTGTGCAACTGAGAATCACAGAATGCACATGCAATATCAGATATGGATTTGTAAATGGCTTCAAAATAGCCCAGTTAGAACTGAAAGGTCAGAAAATAGTGAAAAATACATCAGCAATATACAGATCAAATTATATGTACAAAGAATATACAACCAGAACGCAAGCTACTTAAGACGAAGTTTGTTTAAGAGTCCTCCCATAGTAGGACTTCAGGCCATGACCTGGTTAGAATATTTTGTTTTTGGTCCTGTTTCTTAGTATTTTCAATATTTTAATTGTATTCACTAACATAATTGTACAAAATCAAAGAAAATGTCTATATGTTTTGACAGAAACAGTAAGTTCTTCACAACGTATCCTTCTAAGTTAAAACACGATGTAATCTAGTAGTAGTTACTGAAGCATATCTCAGGAAATTTCTTCTGTCACTGACTGGTTACATTTGTAAATGGAAAAATAAGCCAATGGTGCCAGAATTAAATGCCTGGAATGCAATAAAAGTGATGAGAATTTAAATGATTGCCATTACTTTGCATGTTCTTGGGCGACAACTTTAGATGACCTTGGAACTTCAAATGCACAATGTTTGTCAACTGCGTTCAACATTCTGGACAAAAGGGTTGCAAGTAAATGTAAGTGTATCAGCATACACTTGAAAATGACTGTTGCTGGGTGTGATGCCATGCTGTCTGGTAGAGATGTAATCACCATGATGATACAACAGTTCTTTCTGCAATACTGGTACTTGCTTGGCAGGCTACACAGTGTCACAATCCGGATGACAGTTATCATCGTACACCACAATATGAACCTCAAATCTCACTTCACATGAAAGTATCGTAATCAACCTCATCAAAACAAATATTCTCTGAGCCTGTTTTCTTTGGATGGGAAAACTGCAGTCACATGCATAATTTGCAATTAATAATGAGAACAAGCATACTCTCTTGTCTACATGAACACCCACCAAATCCAAGGGTCTCTCCAAAGTTGTGCAGAAATTCAAACACCATGAGTGTGTCAGCAAACGCCTGACCAGACAGTTTCAATCCTGGTATTCTGTTTAGAGTTGGCAGTGATTTATGATCTGTAAAGAAAAAAAATGCATAAAGTGATATGCATTTATAATTACACAAGTGACTGAGTATAGAGTGAACATCACATTCTTCTTAAACTATGAGGGTAATGGAAGAATTTTATCATATGTCTACAGCACATATGTACAGGATGTTTAATTAATTACTTTTTTGCTCATTTAAAGACACTTAATTTATATGAATTAAATTATAAATCCTTTCAAAGTCAGTTTTTAAGAATACATATTCAAAATACTGACGATGAGGAAAACTCCGAACATTTTTATAACACTGAATGAGACTTAAAGCATAGATCCCTCATAAAACACAACTTTCACAGTAGAAGATAATCTTGTACATGTCTTTATGTATGATTAATGATACAGGTCAATGTAAAACCCCTGTAATTTCCTCCAAAAGGTCAATATATTCTCCCTAATAATGGCTATTTCAGGCTGCAACATTGTGTCATAATAAGAAACTCAAATTCCATCAACGAACTGTGTCTAATAATAATCTGTTACTGAGATGTACTCATATGAGGTATACAGTGAGTGGTGACTCAGTTTTAGAGTATATTTTCCTATGAGACTTACTGCCACTGCCTGATGAAATATGTGAAGCTCTTGTACCAAATAGAGAAGCGTTAAATTTCTGATTTAACTTTTGAAAAAAACCAAGTACACTGAATTCTGTCAATTTGCTCAGTTCTCCAATTTAATTTATTGTGATTCTAATTTATTAGTTGAATTCTGGGCTTGTTTGTAAAACCCATCTCAATTATGTACAAGTGCAACATACAAAGGTACAAATAAAGTTGTTCCTATAATGCCACAAAGGCTGTAGGGGAGAGTGAAAGCGGAACGTCTGTCATTCTTAAATTCAGAACTAGCATGGTCACTTCACACCCTGGCCAATTTAACACTAGTGTCCACTGAATCCGAGACTGATTGGATGCTACAGCTGGTCTGGACACATTGGAGAAGAGAAAAATCTCATTTCCTTGCCAGGAATAAAACACAGGGTATTTAAACTCAATGAGACGATGATCCTCTGGTAATGCAATGTCTATGCTGCAGTTCCTTGCATTACTTTACAAATGTAGTCATCACTATTTCACACTCTTTTTACTAAATGTAACCACAGATGGGATAGTAGGCTAGTTGGATGAAGGATTTTTAATTATGTTTGTTTTAAAGTGTATTTCATGTACACAGTTTGGGCAATGTGGCAGACAGTGCAAAATATGCAGCATATTGTTTCATACTGCTTTAATTGTGGTATGGAATGTAGAGGTTTACTTTTTCACACAGAATTTCACAGGCTATTCCTTAAGTGATCACTAGTTCACGCAAAGAAAATTTTTCCTGATTTAATAGTTGTTTTTCCTTTTAATTACAATAATGTTTAAAAGAACCTTCCACCAACTTGTCTGCTAATTATAACTTCTGAGTTATCATTCATACCAGTATACCTTCACCCTTGCATACAGAACATTCTAAACCATCACTCATAATTGTCATCTATTCTGTACTTTTTCTGAAAATATGAGTCCTGTAATTGGGACAAATAATCTTCTTCTATTTTGGATTATCTGCCTTACACTGACATTCTGCCTCTGTTTTTGTGCCAGTTCATTGCTCAGTTGATCTTGGTCTTCCACAGGTACATATTTACCTGCAGTGACTTCATATTTTTAACACTAATTAAAAATCCACTTATCCATGTTAACCAAAAAATAATACACTGTTCATAAAATAAAAATTACACACCAAAAACGTAGGATTTGAACATTCAACTATTCATAAACACTATGCATTTAGCAACAGATACTGCAGCACTCTAATCTAAGACACAAAAAAGATGGAGCTGGCAGTGCAAGATGCACAAGAGCAACAACTGATGGCAGCATCACACTTAAAAGTGAATGTATTATGTAGCAGCACTGCACCTCTTTGAACATCACAACACTTCACCAGTTACATTGTTTTTAAACACTATATCTAATGCAAGAAAGTCAGGAATATAAATATTAATGACGAATGAATGATGTTCTTTGGAATATCAATATTTTCACAAGTTCTGCAGTGGTTTTATTTGCATGAAGTACGTGAGATGGTTGTATAATTTCTAAATTTGGATGGTATCTGCCTTCATTCTCCATACTCTGAAGCATTTATACCATAAGAAAAGTAATTTATGCAGAAAGCCCAGAAACATACAAGGGATGATAAAACACAAATACAAACATCAAGAACTAAATATGTGTTCCTGTCATCTTGTCACAATAACATAGCATAAAATCATTTGATGTATGTGCTAAAGTAGCTACTGCAGTCTGTTCATTGTTATTTTGTTTCTTTGTAATTGTTTTATGGACAAAGAGACTGCTAAGTGATGAAAGTGGTGAAAAGACAGCTAAGGACCCATTCCTCCTGTATAAAAGCTAAGTATCACTCACTTTACCTCACCAACCACTGCTCCCACCTGTGTACCCCCTTCAGTGGTAAGAGATGTATACCCTTTTTCACCTCACTGCAAAGCCTCCTGCTGAGAATCACCAGTTCCAGAGTTAATTTGCTTAAAGTGTGTAACCATCCCTGTCACAGTATTACATATTACACTAGTGCGATCTGGTTCTGACCTAGGATTACAGTCTACAGGATTGCCCTTAGCCAGCTTCATACTGACTGAGAGTATGTGTGGTGCCACCAACCCTCCATAAAGCAAATTTCTAGTTATAAGTTTTCAGGTTTTCACAGCAGATGTTATTCATATGAGGGTCTTCTGGGTCCTTACACCATGTAGTGTAATGTGCTTGTCTAACATCCTCTGAAATATCAGAACCAACACATTACAGTGTATGGTGTAGCAACATCAGAAACCTGTACTTATAATCCTCCTATGCAGCTTTGATAAGGCAAAACCGAATTTTAACAAAACACCATCACACGCCAAGTGCCTCTGCCTCTTTAGAATCTGTTGGATTTGTCACATTACAAATTCCATTTAATTATCCCCTTTGGATCTATATTGCTAATTAACCATTACCAAACATCAACCACACTCTGTGCACATGGGTACACAAAATACACATAGGAAAATGTTAATAACTGCTCTGTAAACTTAATACTCCTACCTCAATCAATTAGCCTGACAGATGTAACAACCACAGTCAACTGGAACTACACTTGATGGCATAATTTGTCACAAAACCAGGCAACGATGATATTAATGATCAACTTCTATAGCTTTTGTAGGCCTACTCATAACACAGTCATGAACTACATAAATAATGTTGTGAGACATGAATGACAAACTCTCCCTACAAAATGCCTTGCCTTCTCTTCCAGTATTTAATTGAAGATCTAGCTAGTTCACCCACACTACATAATGACTGTGCCAACAGATAGGCAAGCAAGTTCCTCATTTCCACATGTTACTATGTTTTAATAGGCTTCATACAGCCAGCAGCACACATTCATATAACACATGCACGTTAATCAAAAATGCATGCAAGCAAATTGCTATATATTAAAGACTTATGATATCATATA
>JGI24700J35501_10929793_pt1 | contig 10214 bp, 4 predicted proteins | sample TergutTh196P1_FD_35501 | JGI IMG/M metagenome (IMG submission 35501) | reverse complement strand
CAATGGATACTTCAGAGGCTGGTCACATATTTATGAGAGTTCGAACTTCATTTGTGCAGCTGTATCTTATTCAAATATGAGGAGGCACTTCGTCATACATCTGTAAAACTCCTCCTACAGCAGGTATTAGGAACTTTCTCCAGTAGGAAAAGTATCATTAACATAGTACAACTTTCTCACGCCAATTATAATTTACATATTAGATCATCATCAGCTTGTTTATCTTTCAAAGTGAGTTCTCCAGAGAGTGCGAACTAGTGCTCCCTCTTTCAATTTCCAGTATCTACGAGTTTCCTTAAGGTCATCCGATAGCTGCTTACGCCTTGTTCCTCATCTTCCCGTCCCTCCTATCTTTATACATATTTTATGAGATATATTAATAAATTTATGTATTATTACTACGTAGTTAAATTTATTTCACGGACGGTACAGTTATGGAAGCTGAGCACCCAAAATTAGAGACACAAAGTTTCAAGCCCGGGCGCCCAGTTTGGATTTCTAATGAACAGATCTTCGTTGTGAAGGGTTCCTCCGTCCGATTCTTTCCGATGGTGTGTTATCCGACTTAAAGCCATCTTCATAGCTTCACGATATAAAGTAGGACTATTACTCGTATGTGATATATGAGGTTCTGATGGCGGTGAATGTATATTTTACTACTATCTGCTGGGATATGAAGCCGTGTAGTCTGATATAAACTACTAAACCTTATGAGGAACCTACAGCCAGAACCTTGGTAAATGTCTACTATACTACATGACAGCATCTCCCAGAACACAGTATACATAGTAATAACTTTTCGTGATAGTTCTGAGACAGCCCGATTTTTCCTGACGCAGCTACTCGTACGAACAACGGCGTGCATAGAAATGCACGTTTGGATTTGTTCAGGAGTCTTAGACTTGAAAGTTTGGTGCTAGTGGCGATAATGGTGATAATTACGATGAAGACGACGGCGATGACGATGATGATGCTGCTGATTATGAAAATTTTAATAATACCGTTTGCAAAAAGCAATCTTTAGATGCATTAATCGGTTACTTGCTTAGATTAATGGTAGTAATCACTGTAAAACTCTACTCAACTCCTAAACGAATAACAGTCGATTTATCTTACTACTACATCGTATTGTACCATTCTATTGTAAGGTACAATTATAGGCCTTTTTAATTAGTAGCCATCACATTAAAAGTGGAGCTTCCGTATTATATTTTTAAAAATGTTGTACATTATGGGCTGTGAATTCTCGAAGATATGTGTATTTTCCTAGACCTTCAGAAATTGTAAATTCAGCCTAGACAGGAAGAATTATTTAATTTTTCGAAGTTTCCAATTTGTATAAATAATAAGTCAAAATTAATTTCCTACCTCTCAAAAACATACTGCACTCTATTACAATGACCAGCCAGTGCAGTTTCGGTAAATAATCGCCGTCCACCAATTCAGACGTAGTGGGAATTTCATGCATAGATGAGCGATTTTGAATTTCAAGCATGCACTTCATATTTCATACAAGAACCACTGTCGTTTTAATAGTTAATAAATTTTGAGACCATGTTGGTGTAACCCCACTCATGTAAGGTGGAGGTTACTAAATTATTAAGCGAATAACTTGGCTCGTGAAACTGTCGGACATACGCTTTGTGGTTTACGTAAGACATACGAAAAAAATTTACATTCCATGAAATGTGGGCAGAAGAAATGTAAAGGAATTCAGTTGTACGAAAGTTCAAGAAGGATTACAATGGTTGAGAGTAATCCCATCCAGGATACTTTATGTCACAAAGTTGAGACTTCTTAGAAGCAAGAAGAATTGGATTTCTCTTCCTAGTACGGTACACGTTAATCGAGAATTAATTTTGCGAAACACAATGGTTGTAAATTCTTTGTTTTTACAGACTCTTAGGTGAAATATCTGGCGCTGTAAAAACCGTATAACAGCATCTGCCAGCACATTCTGGCCAGTGGGAATGGAAAGATGTCCTTAGAGAATGATACATGTTCTTCATGTTTTTGATAATTTTAATAACGCTGGCTTCGTATATTATAGTAGATACATATATGTTACTGACTATTTTATCGCATCTTATGTCCCTGAAGTGTCATAAATAATTTTTTGTTCTGTGTTATTCTTAGCAAATGATGATATTCTTCAGCTGTAAGGCTAAGGTCCTACCAAGTTCTACATTTCATGTTACGTAAAATGTGTTTATGATATGCCATTCTTCAATTTGATTTTAAGGTACCTGATGGATTATACTGAATACTTAAAAAAATGAAATTCACCCAACTTTTACTGGTAAACGCCAATGCCCAGTTTCATTAAAAATCCGTCGTGTGTTTTCGGGGATGAAAGAAGCGGACTTCTGGACAGAGTTATGACCCCCGCATCTTGAGTTATTTTTTGTGCCAATGTGTAGGGCTGACAAATTTATTGCCTTCATGTGCCGACTGTTTTGAAATCGGGTAACCTCAGCCTCCAGTAACCCGCAGGGCCTGTCCAAGCCTGTACAGGGATTGCTTTACCCACTCAGTAGTTCTTTTATTTGTGTCTCTGCATAGTACTAAAAAGAGATTCGAACAATGAATTTACACCCGGTTCCGACGCAGCTGCACAAAGTTTTGAGAATTACTTATGCCTGTCACATTTTGCCTGTGGACCTTGGAAAATGAGATTGGCTGCTAGCAACACTTCGAATTTAACGTTTCTAAGTAACGTACATCTGTATGAATGAGACATGGGATTTTATTAATGCGATCAGTTTGAAGGTCTACGATATCTGAACTACGAAATCCTGCACGCTAGCTGTCACGCAGAACGTCTTACGAAATCTTTTAATGTTCTGTCTGTTGCTACGCAGTGATATTCCTCGTATAAAATTTCGTTCTGAAATTGCCGAGTTCTTGGATCTTTTTGAGTGGTATACTTTTCTGAACATGATTATTGTTCACTGCAATTTGATGTTTTGTGCATATTTATCTCATACTCTCTGTTTAAAGACATGTTAACTGAAGTTTGGTGGGAACAAGAAATTGAAAACTTTATAACAAAATTTGAAATTGCGTGGGGTAAATAGCCACATTTTATTGTTTGTCTACGTCATATCGTGCTTAGAATACTGGGAAATTTTATTATAAATATCGGAGACTTGCAGAGCTGCTTTCAATGGTGCCTTCTTCAACTGAACTGTTCGACTAAGACATTGACAAGTACTTCCCGAACAGATGGGAAATGCCGGTGGAAGTAATGCTTTTTGTTTCAACCCTGGATATTTTACTCCCTTCTCAGCGTTAATTAAAATTAGTTATTTGTCAGATATAACAAGCTTGTTAATAATATGTGTAAGAGTGAATTATGGTGTTAGTTCCCATAGTTAGTAACAATATTACACATTATCAATTATAAAATTTTTCTCACAGCATAAGTTCACATTCATTTGTTTTATTTTAGAGCGTAATTAGATATGCTCCTAGAAATTTTATTTTAAAATATTTTAATTAGATAATTTTCACAAAAGATTAGATAACGTCAACAAAACTATTATTATTATTATTATTATTATTATTATTATTATTATTATCATCATTATTATTAATTTACTTTAAGGCAACAGGTTTCGACCATATTTGGTCATCTTCAGGCCACTAAAATCACAATATGTGCAGTATACAATCGCATTACTCAGTGTTAATGTAACCGTATTTTATAACTCTTGTGATTTTAGTGGCCGGAAGATGACCAACATTGGTCGAAACACGTTGCCTTAAAACAAATTAGTAATAATAGAAATAAGTTGTGTTGACGGTATTTAACCCTCTTTAATTCTGTACAACACAATGGGATGTTGAAGACAAATTTAGATAGTATCTTTATCATTATGCAGTTTTCGTGGTCCACATTTTGCGAATAATGTACAAGGCAGTCAAAAACAAATGTATTGACATTAAATCAATACCGTATTTCCTACAGTCAGAAGGTACACAATACATTAGCAATTTCTACAGCTTGTGTTATCGTCACCAGTTTCACTCTGTTTTGATCTCTTCAATTTAAGATCCTTAATTATTTCTCGAAAGACGAAAAAAGACAATTTTTTATTGTTGGACTGACAGTGGATTTTGCAGTGTATATAAAATGCTGTGTCTAACAGTGCCTGCTAAATATATGAAAATGTAAAAGGGCAAGTTATTACTGTATTTAACAAGCATTATTCCATAAAACGTAGGGAGTAGTGTCTAACCTCGACGCTAAGTAGAGATCAGTACTCACTTTCACATTCTGTTACACGTGGGTGAAGATTTCCCCATACCTGTTGTTAGCACATAAAAAATATGCTACAGCTGATCTTTTCCACAGGTGTTTCTGCGTGGTTCAGAAGGCGTAGTTGCTCTTTAATAGGTATTTGTTCTTTCAAATAGAGCTACGAGAAAACATCTGAAAAATTTTATCTTATCCCTCAACTGCCATAACTTCTCAAATTGCGCATGTGCCTGATTGGAAGCACTGGGTCCTAGTCTAGACCAAGTTGACTCTCTTGGAGCTCTTTTGATATTGTTTTGTTTCCTTTCTTTTTGTGACACGAGAATGCTGAAGGCACTGATAACCTAGCAACATGTGACATACTGACAGCCTGCTTCAAATTACCATATGTGAAGCGATATTAACGAAAACTTCAGACAAGTTATCACTACAGGTGAATTCGGACCTACATTTCACGAATACAACAGACATGTCTTTTGACTGAAGCCTTGTTGAATGTTCTGCCATATTGACTGGTAACTGTTACTAACAGTTTGAAGCAGCGTAGTGCCTTCATCTAAAAGTGAGCGATGCAAGAAGATTAACGACTCCTTTTCTTGGATTGTTCGACCCCGAACACGAAGACGCAATAGCACTTCGAATCTTAGGCAACTACCAATCAACACGTCGTAATATCTCAAACAACTTGAATCTTCAGCAGTACCGCTGTGAGAATCTCCAGTCCCGCATATTCCCTTTGATTTTCAAGCTTTAGTGATATGGACTGAAACCAAGGTATGCAATACACATTGCTAAAAGTGGCAACAAGTTTAAGGTCCTGTTAATATTACGGCACATGATATTAGGCGGAAGACCGGCGCAAGTTTAATCAATTAAAACAAAGATCTACACAATTCATGGCATTGTATTCAGGCACAGGGAAATCTTATATGAATTTGATATTAAATACAATAAGTTTATTGAAGATTCATGCCGATAATTGGGGCTTAACGGCAGGTAATTTTATACTGCTGACAGGAAAGACGCACGACCAAAGAAAAGTCGAATTCAGATGCATGTGATAGAACCTCCAGAAAAACTGTCAGTAGGTTACCCTTGCCACATTTGACCCAGTTCGGACAAGACTACTGATACGTTTATAATTTCGACGAAACGATTCATAAGAGCGTTGAATCCTTCAAGTACAGTGATTATTGTACGTACATCGTATACGTACGAGTAAACTCCACTGACAGGTTTTAAATAATTTTCAGGGTTCAGGGCTTATTTCCTTAAAATGCATTAAATGACTGGTTTTATTAATGGAGGCGCGTTTTATTTGCTATGACATAAAACTGAATCATAAAATTTAGCTTAGTTTTTCTTCAGCGGATTTGACATTCAGAGGACCGTGCATCGTGATATATTCTTATAATAAAACCAACGAGATGCACTAATTTCTCAAATTTATTTTTTTAATAGAACTCTACACGTTTCGGACAGTTTCTTTTTCCATCATCAAGAGTCTAGCACTTTACACACAGCAATAAGTACATGTCATACATGTTATATTTCTATTGTTGTGTGTACAGTGCTAGACTCCTGATGATGGACAGAGAAACTGTCCGAAACGTGTAGAGATATATTCCAAAAATAAATTTGAGAAATTAGTGTATCTCGTTGGTTTTATTATAAGAATATTTCTTCAACGGGTTTGAATTGATTTCTGTCTACAGTTTAATTCGTGACTGGAGGCAGGGCAACAGAATCTGCAGACATTCCTTACAGATTATTAACCACTCCTACAATTTATAGAAGCACGAATCGATCTGTAGACATTCGAATATGACGCACGAGCCACCGGACATACACAGTTCTACTCGAGACCAAGTATTCATACTCTAATGTTACCTACTTAGAACCTCGACGGGGATGGTGACAAATTCTTGACGTTCCTTCCAACTTCATTGTCCACAGCCATCCTAGCATTCCATTTGTTGCTAATTGGCCTCGTCCGGTGGTATAGCGTAGTTGTGGCTCACTGTGTTATAGCGTGCATAAGCATTAGAACAGAACCTATCGCTCTCGTCCTTTGATTGATTTAAACGCTGGAGACCCTTTTTATATCAGTTCGATGTGCATTCTTCATTCATCCAGCGGTGGTGACCCATTGCCACTGATGTGACCCATGAAGCCTATCACTCTTCATTACAGACTCGTGGGAACACGGAGATGACATGATGATATTGTTGTTGGTGATGCATCTGCCTTCTGATGTGCGGGTGTATTGATCGGATTAGGACATGGCGCTCTCGAAAGTGGCTCCGCGTCGCGGTGGTTTCCGGCATACTCGGCGGCCTCTATTACAAAAAATGTAAAAAAAAGGACAGATGGAGCGAACCCTCCTCCCTGCCGTCGATGTTGCTCTGCCAGTTTCCACGGGACCTGGATCCAGTTCAGTTAGTGACTCGGCATACAATGGTTCAGTAACCGGCAGTGAAGTGCTGCGCCTGGATATGTATATTTGAACCGTAAATTCCTGTCGCACACCTCAAACAGGCTGTTCTGTCTCATGGTGACCTGCATCGCATGGGGTCATACCACACGTACCCTTGCCATCGTGGACAACGCCGGTGGGGGATGGTCAGGTGCAGTGGGATCAGAGCTTCAGCAGCGGTAGGCCTAAACGTCCAGCCAATCAGATGTCTACTTCTTCAGATATTATTGTTGTCAGTAGAGTAGTTCTTCGTTAAGTTTCACTCTCCCATCTGATACTTGTTCTTCGTGTGCTGTGGTTGAGTCGGTTGCACGGTGAACATGATGGTACAGGTTTCGAAGAGCCTACTTCGCTTGTTTGTTGCCTCTAGAGAACTGTGTTAGTGTGTTACCGGTGCTAACTGCATACAACAGTGAGTGAAAAAAAGATTGTTGTGTCCGGACTGCTTCACTCAACTCAAATATGCATTTAAAATTATTGTTCTTCACGGGATAAGCCCGCCAAGAAGTTCAACGACCGTCTCCTGAGCTGTCCATACAGCATCTGAGATGACAACCTGCTCGGTGTTACAAGTGAAGCTGACAGACACAGTAGCTACATTTTTAAAAAAAGACATTAACTTAATTACTTTAATACAACTAACAATTCACCAACTAATACCAAAAAAGCTACTATATGTTAATATTATACATATATTTGTCACATACAATCCATCAAAGCTCATACATGTTTCGATCTTTCTTAGATAATCTTCAGGGTGTTTTTACATAAATTAAGCGTATATACAACATAGATAAATACTTACGTAGATTAAAATTTTTGTCTGTAAAATATATTTAATGATGTATGACTTATAATGCTTAATTGGTGTAAGAGTTCCATGAATATGATCTAAGACAGATCGAAACATGTAGGAGTTTTGGTGGACTGTATTAAAAAAATATATATGATTTTAATATACAAAGCATTTGTTGGTATTACTTGGTGAACTCTTTATAAATGCACGGACATGAATAACATTAAGCAACTAACAATCTCTGAGGCAAGTGCAACACTAACCTGTAAAAATTTAAGTTTTTTTTTTCTTTCGGTGGTTGCTAATAATTCTACATTTTCAAATGCTGAAAGCTTCTCCATTCAGCGCGATAGGCGACTGCATGTTTATATTCTGAGTTCCAAAGAATCTCTTAGAATCATAATACCATATTAAGAGCCAAGCAGGTCCTCGCTGTCTTCGATTGCTACGTACACAAATCAATTAGACTTACGGTAATTTTCAGGACCCAAGCTTTATTTTTATCGCTAGCTTCAGATTTGAATAAACTTTACACATATATGTTGTGGAAAGAGTAGGATATGTTTGGAAACGCGAAGAAACTGGAGCAATAAATCTAGCAACAAGACGATCTGGCAAACATATGGTCAAGGTCACTGCGTGGAATTATTTTAGATGTCTACTTATTTATGATCTGAAGAAACAAGTCTATTTCAACACCATCAAAGAGATGGATAAGTATAGATCCTACCCGTAACCCTGTGTCTATATATCGTGGTGGTGTTTGAATATTTGTATTTTTACGTTCGTAACGGAATTCTCCTCAGAACTTCGAAATTTAAAATTTCCTAATAAGCAGTATTTTCCTTCGTTATTTATTCATACATTAAATTCTTTTTAGAACAAAGTTTGTGGCAGTATAGTGGCAATCACTTATAGTTTTTAAACATAAACGATTATGTTGTCAGTAGATAGGCTATAATAGGTATAATGGCGAGGCATTTATTGAAACTTAATTTAAAGTTAACTCTTTACGTAAAAATATTGGCTTATATAAAAATGGCGTGGATCAAGGTGTTGCGGTATTATAATTTAATACATGCTTTCCTTTTTCATAATATGTTCGTAGAAAATACGTAAGTTCTGTTCAATAAATCGACGTGTTTAAGTCTGAAAGAACAGTAACGCCAGATATTGATGGTAATAATTATAGTCAGTTAAAACTATCGTAAAAACATATGCTATTCATGGTTTCGTTTCAGTGATGTTATGCCTACAGCATAATATCTAGTTAACTGAAAGGATTTTCTGTAAATTTCGAGGTGTTATGACACTTTAGGACGACGTTTCTTTAACTGATTATGTTACTGATTTGAATATAAATTTGCCTTTTTAGTACAGCAAATGCAATTATTAATACCATACGCCCTCCACAGAAATCATTTCTAGACCTACAGTAAGCTGGGTTATTAATTTTGTGGCATAAAAACGGAACACGAGAGTGTCTAAAAGTCACTGGTGAAGGAATGCTTTGTAACTTTTACTTTAATGTAGATGTGGCTTACAGAACCATTTATATTCATGTAGGGACAACAGCTTGGCATCTGTACTGAGAAGTCATTCTTTAAGTGGTTTATGTCACAAAAATAAACCCATTTTTATTTAGAACAATGGTACATTGCATCTCGACCGCATGTCACGAAGACTCTTTCTTTGCTTGACTGCAAATGCACGCTTAAAATACGTTCAGTCAGCTGTGGAAGCAGCGCCCTGCATAACATCTGTTGTGCCACTGACGGATGGGCTGCCTCCTATCTAAAGGCATACTCTGCACCTTTTGTGTGCAGGAGTGACGGGCTGTAATATGCAGTGTGAAGATCTCTTACTATTATTCTCCATATTTTTCCCTTCCTACTCTTTTTCTATGTATTTCGTGTTTCTATATTTATTATTTATTTATGTTTTATTTAACGATGCTGTCAGATCAGATACTGTTTCGAATGCTAAGATGATTAGTGAAGGATGATCTGGAAATGATTCTGAAGGAAACTCTCGTGGTCTAATTGGAGATAATGTCTCGTTGTTTGCCTAGGGATGCTAAGGAAGACCACACAGAGCCTTCAGCCTTTGTCCGGCCGAAACTAGAACCATCTGCCTCAAATTAAAATTCAGTACCCTTATCGCTTGCTTCACCTTCCATACTAAAAACGCAAATTTCCCCCTGTGCATGCCGTGAAGGCATATTGGATATTGGAGGTAGGCTTACAGTTCCAGCCATTTCTAAATTCGGTACTACCTGGAGGTAATTGATCAGCTTCGAGCTCTGGCCGTTCTACCTCCTGGTGAATGATCCATCCGTACTCACTGAACGTGAAGCTGGGCAGGAGCCGGACTCGCTCTGGACACCATGGAGAAGAGAATTATCTCTTGCCCTTGCCCGTTTCCGAACCCTGGATTTTCCTGCCTGCAACCCAGGCACTATACTGACTACGCTATCAAGGCTAGTACGCTCCACTTCATAAGGAAGTGGAGCTTGTGCCTTAGCTTTTACATATTCTCCTGCTTGCATGCGTGTTCCGTTTCTAAGCCACTTAAGCGCCGATTTTTAAGAAATCCTTATGTTGTTTTACCTCTTCCACAACAATTCGAACCAAAAATAACACTTTCGGAAATTACCAGCCACTTTCTTCTTTGATGATCCT
>JGI24700J35501_10929794_pt1 | contig 10216 bp, 8 predicted proteins | sample TergutTh196P1_FD_35501 | JGI IMG/M metagenome (IMG submission 35501) | reverse complement strand
GAGAAAACCGTAAACTCCTAACTGCCTGCAGTATAAGGAGTTAGCGGTTTTCTCTGAGCAACCTCCAAAAACCCCATCTGGGTTTTTGGAGGTTGCCACAAGCCGCGCCCAGCTTACCTGCGAGAATCCTCGTCGAACTTCCGGTTCCGCTTGTAATTTTTCGCAATCAACACAATCGAAAGCCCCAAAAGAACCAGCACAATCCCCGCCTGAAGCAACGCCATAAAAGCCCCCCAGCCCCCCTTCGCCGGCAGCCGCTACTTCGTCCTCTTGTAAGACTTTATCTCCGAGTGCAGCCGCGCCGTAAGCTCTGCGATAGGCACACGAAGCTGTTCCATAGAATCCCTGTGGCGCAAGGTTACAGTGCCGTCTTCCTTGGACTGGTAATCGACCGTTACGCAAAACGGAGTGCCCGCTTCGTCCTGCCGGCGGTAACGCCGCCCGATAGCCCCCCCCTGGTCGTAATCCGTGGCAAAATCTTCTTTAAGATCGCGGCGAATATCCTGCGCAAGCTCGGCAAGGCCGTCTTTTTTCATAAGCGGCAGAACGGCGACGGTAATCGGGGCAAGCGCCGGGTGGAAACGCAACACCGTGCGCCAGTCATCCTCGTTACCCTTGTCGGCAACCTGCTCCTCGTCGTAGGCATCGCACAAGGTCATCAATACGTTGCGCGTAAGCCCGGCGGAAGTTTCGATAATGTAGGGAATGTAACGCTCGTTCCCCCCCTCTTGGTCGATGTACTGCAAATCCTTGCCGGAAAACTGCGTGTGCCGCCCCAAATCGTAATCGGTGCGGTTGTGAATCCCCTCAAGCTCGCGCCAGCCCATCGGGAAGAGGTACTGAATGTCGTAAGCGTCTTTTGCGTAATGGGCAAGCTCGCCCTCGCCGTGCTGGTGCCAGCGCAAGTGGTCCATTTTGTAGCCAAGCCTTTCGTAGTAAGCCCAGCGCCGCCTCTTCCACTCGTTAAACCATTCTTCGTCCGTGCCGGGTTTTACAAAGTACTGCATCTCCATCTGCTCAAACTCGCAAGTGCGGAAAATAAAGTTTTTCGTAACAATTTCGTTGCGAAAAGCCTTGCCCACCTGCGCAATCCCGAAAGGAATCTTCATGCGGTTGGACTGGATTATGTTTTTGTAGTTTACATAAATGCCTTGCGCCGTTTCCGGCCGCAGATAGATAAGGCTGCTGGAGTCCTCCGCAGGTCCTATGCTGGTTTTGAACATAAGATTGAACTTGCGGGTGTCGGTCAATTCGCCGCCGCACTCCGGGCATTTTTTTGCCGCAAGGTTTTCGTCTGGAATCATGTCCGCCCGCAAACGTATTTTGCATTTTTTGCAGTCAACAAGCGGGTCGGTAAAGTTTTCCACATGGCCGGAGGCCTCCCAAGTGCGGGGATGCATTAAAATCGCCGAATCCAGCCCGACAATGTCATCGTTAAGCTGGGTCATTTCCTTCCACCAAGCCCCGGCGACCCGGTTTTTAAGCTCTACCCCAAGCGGCCCGTAATCCCAGGCCCCGTTCTGCCCGCCGTAAATTTCCGATGACTGAAAAACAAAACCGCGCCTCTTTGCCAGCGACGTGATTTTCTCCATGCTCGCTTTTCCCTGATACTCGTTTAATTGCTCTGTCATGCCCTCATTATAGGTGATTTCGAGAAGATTGGCTAGCCGCCGGCAAGCCAACTTAGAAACTAAGCCTTGCAGATTGCCGCAACAGCCGCGCCCAAAAGACTGGCCTGTTCCACCGGCGAGATAATGTAAGGGCGGGGCTTTTCCCGAAACAGCAGGCGGTGAAGCTGCGCGTCGATAGCGCGGCGCATACCCTTGAAGGCAAGATACGTCGTGCCGTCAACCGCAATACGAACCGGCAGATACGGCTTCATATTAAACTGCAGCCGCTCGACACTCGCCGCAAGAACAGCCGCCGAAAACAAAGCACCCCTTTCCGTAATAATCGATGCGATATATTGCGCCCCGGCAAGCGCGTCCCCTTCGTCAAGCCCAAAGAGAGCGCCTAGCGGCCCCTCCCCGGAAAGCGGAGCCTTTAGAAATTCGTTCAAAGTTCTAGTCCCAAGAAGCGGCATCGCAAGAAGATCGTCGGACTTTTTGAAACGCAGAACCCCGTCCCGCACCGCCTGTTTTAAAATGTACAAAGTAAGCGGCCCCAAATACGCACCCGAAGCCGTTTTTTCCAACGTGTAAGTGCCGGGATTTTGCGTTGTGCTGTCAAACTCGCGGTCTAACTGCCCGCAGTAGCGCACATTGAAATTACCCGTTTCGCAAACCACAATCTGCGGGCTGTCAGGCGAATTAAAACCGATTTTTGGAATTTTCGTCTCCGGGTACGCAGTGTTAAAACCAGTCCCAAGAATAAAACCGATAACAGGCGCGCCGGCAAAACCGTAAGCGTTTTTGCTTTTTTCCGCCCCGCCATCCGCGTTAATCGAAACATAACCGCACAGCAAAGTCGCCGCAGTGTCGTTAAGCAGAACAATGTTACCAGAATAGTCGAAACCCTTCGCCGCCAAAGCCTGCCGCAGGCCTTGGCCGACAGGTTTGCCGATCACCTCCGGCGCGTCAATCTCCTTGCTAAAAGACAGGGGAATGCCGTCCGCATTTTCGACCGCCTCCATTGGGTAGGAAAAAGTAAAACCGATCCCTTCGACCTTTTTTTCGCGAAGCAGAGGCAGGGCAAGATCGGCCAGCGCGTCGAAAAACTCCCCGCTGGAAACCCTGCCCTTGGAGCCGGGCATGAAAGTTTTTTGCGTGCCCTCCGCCACCGCCTGGCCGTCCTCGGTAAAATGCACAAGAGCGGCCCGCAAGTTCGAGCCGCCCGCATCCATTGCAAGCACGGTTTTGCCGGCAGGAACCCTTGCCACGGGGAAAATGTGCGAAGGCAACATGGGAAGGCTCGAACTTTTGCCTTCAAGCCCGCGCTCCATGTCTGCAAGCACGTCTTTTACAAGCGCGAAAGCATCGCAGTCATCATAGTGAAAACCGTAATGCCGGGCGAAGTCGGATAATTCTTGCGGATTAAAACCCATAAAAAACCTTTTACGGCGCAATACGCTTTCTGTCCCTGGGGAACAGACAGGCTTCTTTTACATTGGCAAGCCCCAAAATCTTTTGCGTCAAACGCTCAAGCCCGATCGCAAAACCCCCATGAGGCGGGCAACCGTATCTAAAAATAGACAGGTAACCTTCCATATTTTCGGCCTTCAAACCGAACTTGGGCAGGCCGCCCACCAGAGCCTCGTAATTATCCTGCCTTCTGCCGCCGGTCGTAATTTCCAGCCCCCGGAACAAAGCGTCAAAACTCATCGTATTGGCCGCATCTTTCGGGTAAGTGTAGAAAGGCCGCTCCTTTCGGGGAAAGTCGTTTACAAAGACAAGCTCCGTGCCCTTTTCCCTAGCCGCCCATTCGCAGACAAGACGCTCGGCTTCGGGATTTACATCGAACAGCTTCCCCGGCTTGTTTTTTCCGGCGTTTCGCGCGGCCTCGTCGTTTGCAATCCGCAAAGCCTCTTCGTAAGAAATAATCGGAGCCGCCGCCACGGACTCGGGCGTGGGAACCGCCGCGCCCCAGGCGGCCAAGTCTTCGGCATTTTTCTCGTTCACCTGCTGGAAAACATAACCCAAAAGCCCGCGCTCCAACTCAATCAAGTCCAGCTCGGATTCTATAAAGCCCATCTCGACATCAAGAGAGACATACTCCGTCAAGTGGCGCGAGGTTTCGTGCTTTTCCGCCCGGTAGACAGGCCCCACCTCGAAGACACGCTCAAGCCCGACGACGACCATCGTCTGCTTGTAGGCCTGCGGCGATTGCGCCAGGCACATTTTTCTGTCAAAGTATTCGACCTCGAAAAGGCTGGAGCCGCCTTCTGTCGCGCCGCCGACCAGCTTGCTGCTTTTGAACTCGGTAAAGTCCTGGCCGCGCAAGTAGGCGGAAAAGGCCTCGACAATGGTAGCCTGCACCTTAAAAATTGAGCGTATTTTGGGATTGCGCAAAGAAAGCGTGCGGTTGTCCAAAATCGATTCAAGCCCGACTTTGGAAACGTCGCCGTTCACTTGGAAGGGAAGGTCGGGGTTGGCTCTGTTGATAACTTCCAGTGTTTTGACTCTAAGCTCCGCGCCGCCGGGGGCTTTTTCGTTGAGCACAGGGTTGCCCTTGACCCGAATGACCGACTCCAGCGTAAGATCAGGCTTTTCGCTTAAAACAAGCTGTGTAAGGCCTGTGCGATCCCGCAAGATTATGAAGTTTACGCCCCCCATATCCCGTACCCGGTGCACCCAGCCGTAGGCTTCGATTTCGGCATCCGGATTTTTCTTTGCTTCTTCTATAATGTTTTTCGCTAATACACGCATGAGGCATTCTACATCAAACGCGCCCGAATTGCAATACCTTTGGAAAAAAAAGATTGAGTTTCGTCCCGGCTTGCCTTTTCCCCTCCTTTGTTGTAGATTTTATAGTGAAGATGAAGAAGAAGATGATGATGATGAAAACTCCACTCTTGGCAAAAATCCGCGGTTGCGGCCGCGGTTGCGGCCGCGGTTGCGGCCGCAATTTGCTTCCATATAATGCTTCGCCGGCTCCCGTGGCGGCTTGTTTTTTAGAGGGGCGCTAAAATGAAAAAATGCGCACTTTTGCTTCTCTTTTTCACGCTAGGTTTTAACCTGTGGTCGCAAAGCGTCTTTACTTGGGATTTAAGAAAGGACATCATCATAGGGACTGCGGCGGTGGGCCTGTTTTTCGGACACCGCCTGTTAAGCACCGAGCCGAGCATACCGGGTTATCGAAACGTGCGCGATCTTAACTTTTTAGACAGGGGTTTGCTCTTCGAGAATGACCTGCGGCATCTTGACCCCGCCCGCGCCGCCATTCAGTTTAGCTTTTTTGCCCTGCCAATGGTGCTGACCCCTCTGACGGTTGTCGGCTTGGACTTCAGCGACGGCGTTATCCCTTGGTTTTTGCGGGGTTTTGACACATGGCTGGTTTACGGCATTATGTTTACGCAGGCGGGCTTTCTTATGGAAGGTATCCGAGGAATAATCAAGGGGACGGCCAACCGGTTCAGGCCGCCGGTATATATTATGGGGGGAAGCCAAACCCATGCGTTTTCTACCGACAGCTTTCCTTCCGGCTCGACCATGCTGGCTTTTACGCCGGCGGCTTTTTTAAGCACGACTTTTTCGGCCGAGCACCCGGACTCTCCCTGGCGGCTTCCCATAGTTATTGGCTCCTATTTATTGGCGACAAGCATAGGGGTTCAACGGGTGTTAAGCGGCGAGCATTTTTTTACAGACGTGCTGGCCGGCGCGGCACTGGGAACCTTGATCGGCTGGGGCATACCGACTTTGCACCGGCGAACTAACGGAAACGATAACAACGGGATTTCTTTTATGCCTACAGGCAACGGGATAATCGTATCGGTAAGTCTTGGCGGGCGCTGACATGAAAAAATGCGCCTTTTTGCTTTGTTTTTTCACGATTGGTTTTAACTTGTGGTCGGAAAGTGTCTTTACTTTGGACGCAAGGCAGGACATCATTTTAAGCTCAGCGGCCTTGATCGCATTTTTCGGCCACTACTTGATAGATGCCGAGCCTACTGTTCCCGGCGTTCTAGGCAGGAGCGATGTCAATTTTTTGGACAGGGCGTTTATGGCCGATCTAGACCTATGGAGATTTGAACCCGCTCGCAATGCTGTTCACATGGGTTTTCTTCTTGCGCCTTGGCTGGCTTCTTTTGCCGTAACGGGTTTTGACATGAGCGACGGTTTTGGAACGTGGTTTTTGCGGGGTTTTGACACATGGTTTACTTACGGGGTAATGTATGCGCAGGCGTTTTTATTTACAGACGGGATAACCAGAACGCTTAAAAAAGTGTTTAACCGCTACAGACCCTTTGTGTATCTTGCCGGGGGCAGTGAAACGCAGGCCTTTACCACCAGCAGTTTTCCTTCGGGGACAACGGCGATGGCTTTTATGCCGGCGGCTTTTTTAAGCACGACTTTTTCGGCGGAGCACCCCGATTCACCTTGGCGGCTTCCTGTCATTGTCGGCTCGTACACATTGGCGGCAAGCATGGGCATTTTCAGAATGTTAAACGGAGAGCATTTTCTAACGGACGTACTTGCCGGCGCCGCTATCGGATCGCTTATCGGCTGGGCTATTCCGACTTTGCACCGGCGGGTTAACGAGAATAACAACGGGGTAGTTTTTCTGCCAACGGCTAACGGAATAATCGTATCGATAAGGCCCGGCAGCCGCTGATTGTCTGCCGGGGTCAGCAATCCTCGGTTTGGCCACGGCCTCTTGACTTTTTCTCGCGGTTGCAGTATATTTTTATTAGGGGAAAGCGGGCGAAGACGTTTCAGACGTAAGCTGGGGGGTCGAAAGACAGCATCAAAGCGTCGCTCCGCCTCTATTTTTCCGGTAGCAGGTTACCAAAGCCAGCCAGCCGCCATAGTGTATTCTAACCTCCATGACAAAAGTTATTTTGCCACCAATATCTTTGCTTATAAAAAGGCAGTCGTTATTTTGATGTTTTTTATCCGACAGCTTAATTTCTGTCGCGGTGTTTACAACATCAACGATATGTAAGAAGTCATCTTCTTCAAGATTATGGCTGCTTTTTCTGCATGAATGCCGTATCCCCCCGCTTTCTATCATTATTTTCCCGATTTTTTTCCCGCAAACAGCTTCTATTCTTTTTGCAGCATCTTGGCTGACAACCCCGATAAAAGCTTGGTCGTTGCTTTTTCCGGCACCGGCTTTTTCAAGGAAAGCTTTCAGTTCTTCTCTTGAAAGCTCTTTGTTGTACCATTTTTCGCTTTTTACCGCCTGATCTTTCTTTTCCATAACGTTATTATCGCCTTTTCCGCCACCCTGTGTCAGCCCCCGTAAGCCCAGCCTCTACCCCTTGATTTTTTGTGCAAAAAAATGGAAAGTAGAGGAATGCAGTACAGAATTGACAAAAAATCGGGCGAAAAGTTGTCGGCGTTGGGCTTGGGGTGTATGCGCTTCCCAAGGACTTTGGGCGTAATTGATATGCGAAAAACCGAAGAGTTAATCATGCGAGCCATAGAAGGCGGCATAAACTATTTTGACACCGCATGGTTTTACCCCGGCAGCGAGGAAACCTTGGGCGCAATTCTGGAAAAAAACAAAGCCCGCGAGCGAATAAACATTACAACCAAACTGCCGCTTGTTTTTTTGAAAAACGCGGCGGACTTTGACAAGGTCTTCGACAAACAGCTTGCCCGCCTGCGTACCGGCCACATCGATTATTACCTTATGCACGCAATGTCTGACATGACACAATGGAACGAGCTTAAAAGCTGGGGGCTTTTGGAATGGCTTGCGGGCAAAAAAAAGTCCGGGCAAATTAGACGAATTGGTTTTTCCTTTCACGGCCGAAAAGAAGATTTTTTCAACATTGTCGATGACTACGACTGGGAACTGTGCATGATCCAGTACAATTACTACGACGAAAATTATCAGGCCGGGGCGGCCGGGTTGAAAAAGGCCGCAGAAAAAATGCCCGTGGTGGTAATGGAGCCGCTCTTGGGCGGCAAGCTGGCAAGCGGCCTGCCAAAAGAAGCCGTCGAGCTTTTTCAAACGGCAAATACCACGGCAAACGCCACGGCAAATGCCGCCGCAACCCCGGCCGGCTGGGCGCTCAACTGGCTGTGGAACCAAACGGAAGTAACGCAAGTGCTTTCCGGCATGAGCGACTTAAAACAGCTTGAAGAAAACTTAGCTTTGGCAGATGCGGCACGGCCGGGAATGCTTTCCGACGACGACCACGCCGTGTACAAAGGCGCGTTGGAAATAATCACAAGCTCTTACAAGGTGCGCTGCACCGGCTGCGACTACTGTATGCCCTGCCCCAAGGGGGTAAACATTCCCGGCTGCTTTGCTTCGTATAACACATCGTTTTCAATGGGCTACACCCTGGGCATGAAGCTCTTTGTTCACAGCACAGGCGGCACGGCAGAGCGGCCGGGCAGCCCCGGCAGGTGCATAAACTGCGGCAAGTGCGAGCCTCTTTGCCCGCAAAGCATTCCCATAATGGCCGAACTTGAAAAAGTGCGCCGGCGCATGGAGCCTCTCTGGTTTCGGTTTCTCATGTATTGCGCCGCGCTCTTTCTTAGAAGAGGGAAACGTGGCTCCAAAGAGCCGGGCTCCGTTGAGCCGCCTACCGTGAGGTGAAATCCTTTACGGAACGCTTCAAGGTTTCTATCGTGGAGTCAAGGGAAGGTTCCGTCAGCAGTTTCACTTTTATTTTTTCGACAGAGTGCATAACCGTAGTGTGATCCCGGCCGCCGAATTCCTGCCCAAGCTCCGTCGTAGAATAATCGGTAATTTCACGCGCAATGTACATCGCTATCTGCCGGGGCAATACAATGCTTTGCGGCCTTTTTTTGCCCTTCAGGTCGTTAGGTGAAAGCCCGTAATGTTCCGCCACAACCCGTATAATATTTTCCACCGACAAATTCGCCTGCTGTGGTGCGCTAAAAGTGTCGCGCAAACGCTGTTGGGCAATTTCATACGTTATCGGTTTTCCCATAAGCTCGGAGTACGCAATAAGAGTGTTCAAGGCAGAAATTAAATCGCGCACGTTAGACGATATGTTTTTGCTTATAAGATAGATAACATCGTCGGGGACGGCGACATTGCGGTTTTCTGCCGTGGCTTTTAAGATGGCACAGCGAACCTCGTAACGAGGGGGCTGCAAATCCACCTTCAGGCTCATTTCAAACCGGGAAAGAAGCCGCTCTGAGAATTTTTTTAACTCGGACGGCGGGCGGTCGCAGGTTAAAACCAGATGTTTTTTGTCGTTAGTTAAAGAGTTGAAAGTGTGGAACAGCTCCTCTTGCACGCCATCTTTGCTGTGGAAAAACTGAATGTCGTCAATCAAAAGCACGTCGGTATGGCGGAACTTGTTTTTGAAAGCCGTCATCGTGCCTTCTTTTATGCCCCGAAGATATTCGTTCAAAAAATCCTCGGATGTGGAATAAATCACCTTGCAGTCTGAATTTTCATACACAGAGTTGCCGATGGCCTGCATTAGATGGGTTTTCCCCAAACCGACGCTGCCATAAATAAGAAAAGGATTGTAAACCCTGCCGGGGTTTTTGCTTATGGCTATAGCGGCGTTGGCGGCAAACTCGTTGTTTTCCCCGATTACATAGTGTTCAAAGGTGTAGTCGTCCCGCATTTGCGGGTGCTTGCTTTTTTTCACCGGTTTGGGCGGCTCGGCTTCGACGACAGGGCGGCTTTCGCTTGTTTTAACCGCCTTGGCCTCTTGCTTGGGGCTGTTGTTTTCCACAGGCGCGCCGGCAACAACCTCAAATTCCAAGGCAATATCCTTTCCGGCCGCCTCTTTCAGCCTTGCCTTAATTTTGCCTAGGTAGCGGGACTTGATTTTATCCCGAACAAAGGCCGAAGCCACGCCGATAACGACGCTGTTTTCCCCAGAGCGCAAGAAATTTAAGCCGGAAAACCAGAGATCGAACTCTTCGGCTCCCAAGTCTGCGTGCAGCCGCGCCATAGCTTCATTCCAAAAAACTTCATAATCCACGTTTGCCATAAAAAACCTTTTTCAATGTTATCAACCAGTTATCCACAAGGGCAAAATTTCCCTGTGGATGTTTACAGCGTGAAAATTGCTAAAACGATACCTTTTTTCTAGCGCCAAAAATTAATCTGTTTCTAAGTCGTTACCCGGCAACGACTTAGCAGTTTGAAATTTTGCCCCTCAAGACAGCGAACTGTCCGTTTTTGCGCCGTTACCATTAGCCCGATCTTATCCCACTTTATCCAGAACTTATCCACAAGTTTTACCTGTGAACAAAGTTCAGAAAAACTCCGCCTGCCTCTCCTTTTTCCTTTGCCGTTTGCAAATATCACTCATTATGGCCTATTTTGCCCCTCAATGTAAAGCCGGCGAATCTGGTTTTTTATCGAATTTTAGTCTCACGCAAAGGCGCAAAGGCGCGGAGTTTTGCGAGCGAAAGCCCGGCGAGCGGCGGCCTTGTTTGGGGGCTGGCGAAGAAAACGCGGCATTTTGAAAGCTCTGCCCTATGCTCCGTGGCTTCCCTTATTCTTGGCCTGCACCAGCAATTCTACATTTACTCTTTTTAATTACCACTCCCCCTCAAATTTCTCACGTAAAGAGGCAAAAATTGCAAAGATAGGGGCAGAGTTGATAAAT
>JGI24700J35501_10929796_pt1 | contig 10229 bp, 4 predicted proteins | sample TergutTh196P1_FD_35501 | JGI IMG/M metagenome (IMG submission 35501) | reverse complement strand
AATAATAATAATAATAATACAGTCTTTACAATTCTTGAGGCTACATGCTTATTGACACCGAGTTATCACGGCGGTAGCCCATTATTCGAAAACTTTTACTTGACTTTGTCTAAATTTCTTTTCTGAGATTTGTTATTGCATTTTAATATATACCTGTAGGCTATCCCCGTATATTTAACCATTTTTTATTTAAAAATTCCTTTCTCCAATTTCAAGTTTCTAAACGGTCCAGTCACATGTGCCAAAACACCGTCTGCACCTGAACTTAAAAAACATTTTCGTTTACCTTTTTTCTTTCCAGTTTCTTTCGACTTCCACACGCCTGCTGGCAACTAGCTCTTCCACTTCTTTCTTTCTTAGACCAACATTCTATATATGATGTTTCACCTCAGCTGAAATTAAAATGACATTAATATTTTATTTGTGCGAGGAAATGTATTTTTGTCTTTTCGTTCTACAACTGAAACCAATCCTGTTCAATAATTGTGTACAATATATTCGTGTGTGTGTGTGTGTGTGTGTGTTTGATACGTGCTTGTATTCTGTTACGAAGTTTACGTGTTTGTCAGTGTGCAGTTTTTATGGCTACTGAGCTACAGGCTGGACGACCCGGGTTTTGAATCCCGGAAGAAGCAAGGCATTTGTTCTCTTCTCCAAAAACGCCCATACCGACTCTGTGGCCCACGTAGCCTCCTGTTCGATGGGTACCAGGGTTTCTTTCCTGGGGGTAAAGGGGCCGGAGAGTGAAGTTGACCACTCACACTACATAGTGCCAATGTTACGAATGAGTGGATGTATGCCTCTACTGCCTCTTCACGCCTTCACGGTGTGCACAGACACAATTTTACTTCTTATGTATGATGTCAGCTTCTTTTACTTCGTCACTTTTCAATGATGATTCCTTGGGAGGACTTTCAAAAGGCAATGCACATTTGGAGAGTTCTGTGTACACTACCAACTGGTCTCGAACGACTGTTGGTTACTTCAACTGGTCTTCTCCTCAGCGAGGCGAGTTCCTTTTGACGGTCATATTCATGTTGTGGCTTTCTGGATGTCGCCGTATAAATTTGGACTCAACAAATGAAACCAGATTTTCAATTGCAGCGTGTAATTGAGTTATTCACACTATCCCTTTCGCTCTTACATACCCCCCTTCAATGTATCACTCCTCTCCCTCTTGCCTCGCAGGATCATTTTCAAAAGGGACATTCAATGAATTTCATAAGATTGTGGGGGGGGCTACAGAGTGGTGGCTAATACACGCGTCTCTGTTGCCTGCTGTATAATATTCTTTCTTTCGATGTCGTGGTTTGGGAAATTTAAAGGAATAAGTTGGGCAACCTGGAGAGAGAATCAAAGGAAGAAAAGACAGCAGGAGTTATGTAAGAAGATCTTCCACGAGACGCCGCTAGCAGAAACAATGGTATCATTGTAATAACTGGAGCTGCATGGAGAGAGAGACGATAAAGAGATAAGCCTGTGCCCACACCAAAGCAAATGAAGTCACACAATAACCAGTGACGTAACCAAGATTCTTAGGTAAGACAGTGAGTTGATGTTCATCTGTTGTTAACGAACTGTGTTCAGGAATTAACAAGATGGATAATGTACGTATAACGTGATATTGAGGCGCGTTCTTGCCACCATTGTTGCAGTGGAAAAACGATAAGTATTACATATGCTGAGTGTGTGTCCGTAGCCGTAGGTATCAAACATGCAATGCGCATACGCCATATCGTCATCTGTGGCCTGTCCGGCTCTACAATATTTTTCGACATTATTTAAAAAATTACACGATTTTCGAAAACAAAAAAGTTATTGAACTCAATGTGTTTTGATTTTCCCTACAACTTTTGTCAGAAACATTTCTCATTCTACGAAGAACTCAACGAGATAGTAAAAAATGCATATTGGTGTTCATGTAAAATTCCCCCTATTCTTCTCATATTTTAATGAAACTTGAATTTTCTCGACATCTTTTCTAAATATCCACAAATATCAAATTCCATGAAAATTCGTCCAGTGGGTGCCCAGTTGTTCCATGAGGACAGACGGACGGACAGACACATGACGAAACTGTGCTGTGTGCCTTGTGTCAATTTATCTCTGCAAGTTTACTTGTTAATTCATGAGAGTCATAAATTACATTCCCTCTCAAGAAAGATCAGACCTGAAAGGTTGTGTGAAGAGGATACTGAATAGAACGTCTGGACACAGAAAGCAGTAACAAGGAAACGGACCGTAGTGAATAGCAATGAACTGCAGCTGGTACTTGCCAGGGTGAGCCGCATGCAGAGAGGCCACTTGCAAAATTGAAAGACATAATATTAAAGTCTTAAAATGTTGCGTTTTCGACAGCGTACGAACTGACAATGAGTGACAATATAAACAGTAAAGCACACAAAAATCAAGCCGCAACTCTATTTTGTCCCCACTACGTGATAAAATATGGTTGCGACTTACAACTGCCGTGTAATTTTTTGATTTATTGTTTTCACTGCACCATGAAGGCGTACAAAGGGCCTGGATCTAAATTTTGCTTTTATAAATCAGTGTCATTACTAGTAAATCCAGAGGCACGAGTCATGTCGAGCGACTGAATAACTGTTTATCACTCAAAGAATTCTTTGTGCCGCATGATTATTATTTGTGTTTCCAGTAGAAGTTCGATATTTCTGATTTCTGGAACAACAGCGCTTTTTTTAATGTACCTACCCTGCATCTTGTACAGTTTATTATCCAGACCAACAAATGTCATAACTATTAACATTTAAAATACTGCATTTTATCATCAACAATAACGAACACATGAATATTTTAATCTACTGATTTTACTAAGCCTGAAACCTTAATGATTTTCGTAACGTTAGCAAAGCAGAAGGATAAGACTCCCTGAAGATGATGAAGATTGATCGAAACATGTTGGAGTACTTACGATATTTAAAATATTATTAATAAATATATATTGTGCATTTCTTGGTCTGGATAACAAAGAGCATAAATATTTGTCACTAAGTCAATATCCTATACCCTATATCCAAAGTGCAACTAACTGGATGTATGTCTAGTTCCGCAAATATTTGCTTCCACAACGGGAATTCAAGAAAGAATTTCCCTATCATTCCACATATATTACATGTTTTACTTCTGTATCGCCTACTTTTCAGCGTGGGGACTCGGGTTTGATCTCAAACCAGTATTTAGTTAATAAATTGCCACTGAAAAAGGTTTCTGTTAGAGCTTTTTCTCAGTTACTAACATTCTACCATTCACCGCACTTATTCTTTTATCTAAACCACAAAATAAACTTAGGAGTTTTAAAGAGCACTCTCAAAATAACTGTATTTCTCTTCCACTTGTTTTCGAGTGTGTTTTCAGAGTATTTTTTTTTTATAAACCCAGTCTCCAAATATTCCGTATACTGATTTATTCTCTTGTCTGACTTATGGCAGGTCCACAGCCTTTTCCAAAGCCAGTTCTCCACACAGTGCGATCTAGTGCTTCCTCTTCCAATTTCCATTGTCCTCTCGTTTCCTGAAGGCCATCCAGTAGCTTCTTACATCTTCTTCCTCGTCTTCCCGTCGCTTCGATCCTATCCTTCTATCTTTCCTTTAATATCGTGTTTTAGAAGGCAGTTTCTACGCAAGACGTGACCAATCCAGTTAGCCTTCCTCCTTTTTATTGTTTGTTGGGTATTTCTTTCCTCCGTGACTGTAAGTAATACTTCTTCATTTCTCACATGATCGGTACAGCTGATTTTTATCTTTCTCCAGTATCACATTTCAGAACTTCCCAGGTTTTTCTGATATCCTCTCCGAAGTGTCCAAATTTCACCAGCATACAAAGCTATGCTCCAAATTTAATCCTCTACATGTTGTTACGAATATAAGTTAAGGAATGTCTTAATTTATATGTAAGAATATGAATTTCACTTTATTTCTCTTCTCTTGCCATTTCCGATGTGTGAAAGGTAAGAAAAGTGCTGTTGTTCTACTGGCTTGACGTTGGTGTCGAAAGCTTTATTACTGGAATCAATTTCTGTTAGATTCCATACTTTTATATAATTTTATATATTTTCACGTAATATATTACCCTTGACATGTTCTATATCCTACTTATTGTTTTTATTGTGGATTTATGGAACGTTAAATTATTATTATTATTATTATATTACAAGAATCGGTTCTGTAGTTTTTGTCAGGAAGTAATTAAAGTTGTTAAGGTGAGACCAACCTTTGTTATCGGCAATGTACAAAGTACTACGTATACTTAAAACTGTCTCTGTTTTAATGGGAATCGACTGTATCATCACCCGTCATCATGGAATCCCTCCACCAGATCGCAGCTCTTCGAATTCACTTCAAATCCCCATAAATTATTTCCCCATGAACCACATTAATAATTTCTCATCAGGCTATTTCCGTTTCCATAGTAGCTTATTTCCATGGAAGCATACATGTGTGTGTGTGTGCATTTCTTCTCCCCTCAATTCATTCAATTCATGCTACATATTTCATCCTCTCGACCCCATTTATTTAATCACCTGGACCTAATAGCTCAAATTAATAACTTCAAATTCAGTACTGAAAGTTTTCAACAAACAAGCTGTACCAAAATTTTGAAACCGATTTACGAGTTTCGAACCACTGATTTACATTTTTGGCGGGGTCAAATGTTTGAATTGATGTAATTGCTTGAGATATAAACTAAATTTATTTTTTGTGGTTATTCCGTTTATCTTGAATCAATTTCTGTACGATGTCACTTTTGGCAACTTTTGCTGTGAAACACAATAAAAATTCGAAGCCCCTCAATATCGTAGCAACAAATAACAGTGACTCATTTGGTATGGAGTTCGACAGTTGGACTCCGCCCTCCATTTTGTGTGCAGGGCGCGTCTCAGTTGCTCGGTTCAGAGAGTACACAAGCCTGTTCTCTCTGATTAAAGGTATGCCTGTTACATGTAACATTGCCTTGCCAGTACGTCATCGCATGCGCCCAGCCCAAACCTTCCACAATTTCTTCCACTCGCTGCACTCGGGTAGTTCATTTCTTTCCTAACACATAATTTAAGGAAGTGTCGGCTGATTTCATAACACAGTTCGACGGGCCGCGGATGGTTACCCCTGCTCGAGCGCATACATTTAGAAAATATATGTGTACTCCATCGCCTGCACACATATGGAAGGTACCAGACTGGTGTGTTCAAAGCGATATTACCAAGGATGTATTTACACATGTTTTGGTTATTGACCTAGCGAATTATATTGTGCTGGGTGTTTCTTTTATCGCCGCACCAAGGACTGCAGCTTTATCATATAAAAAGTTTACGTCCGCCGGGATACGTATTGTGTCGCCTGCGGTGGTCGGGATAGCGATAAAAGAAACACACTGTATAAAAAACGGAAAAAAATCATTGTGTCATTTAGCTCTTTGTGTTGGTCCGATCTTTTGAGATTATTATTCGAGATTTTGATTTAAACTCTATTACCTTCACTCCAAAAAACAGGGACGATATATACCATAGGAGGAATTCGAGTTCAAGGTCGAGTAAGATTATGCTGCAGGGGCGACCCGTTCATGACGATACCCTTTAGCATCACAATGCAGGTGTAAATGCAGGACGGGAGTCATGGGTCTACGTACGAGAATATTGAATGTTATGGAATAAAAAAAAGTTTGTTGAAAACTGTCATTTAACGTGTTATGCAACGCTTGTAGTTGCAGTGATATTTCTATTGAATTTTGTTTCCCTTCTTATTTAATTCTTCGTTGTTGTGACTGGCTTGTGCATTCAGAAGCACCAAATTTCTTTAAATGTAGTCGTGTTCCTCATGGCCACCCACAAACGCAATTATGAACCACTGTCAGTACCAAAATGTCGATTTCCCAGCACATTAACTTCCATGTGCTCCAAAGTACTGAAAGATGTTGAAGTATGAATCCAGTCTTAACAAACAACATCAGAGCATTTATGCTTGTGTAATGTTATTACAGCTTGATTCCCATTTCTATTTTGGTGCCTTATTACCCGGCCAATTATCCATGTGCAGAGGTTGTACCGGATTGGTGGCACGATGACTCACGTCACATGTCTGGCCAATGACTGTACAGAAGATGCAAGGACACAATGATGTGCTTAGCGATGTTCCTGGCAGTAGTGAGGCAATCAGCGAGAGTCGAGGAGGTTGTGTGTAGTGTGTCCGACCGCTAGACGGCAGCACGTGTTGACGAGCTGTAAGTTGCAAGACATATTACGTAATATTTTGCTCTCTACCCGTTGTCAAACTGAGTTGTAAGAAACTTGTCGTATCTCTCCAGATGATGTTTGTTGTGACTAACTTAGTTTGTTGTTGTCAACAGTAATTGTATATTATGTTTTTTTTTTGTAGTAACGTGGTTGATTGGTGCGTTGAGATGTTTTTGAGGTTATGCTACGGCTAAGGTGGTTCGTTCTCATTTTTGTGGACAGTTTCAATGATTCGTCATACAGTTAACCAATTTAATTGAAGAATTGACTACCTTTTTGGGTTTTGTAAGGTAAAGGCATATTGAGACTTCCATACTGACGGACAAATCTCCAGTGTGCGTTTCACAAACTTTTTGCTTGGTGTATGGAGAACTTATTTGCCCCCTGGCTCTAAGCACTATCCCGTGAGTACACATGAAGATCTAGCAACCACTTATTTAGTCGCGTATTATGACTCGTAAGCGTAGGGGTAAAATGTCATGTGTACGCCATGAAGGCGTGTGGGGGAATGGAGGTATAGCCCCACTCATTCTTAACCTCGGCGCTAGATGGAAGTTGTCATTGTTAATGTACCATCCATGTATTATCAATATTTCCCGGAAAAAAAACTCCTCAGGCCCCAACTGAACAGGAGACTCGATTGGCCCCAGAGCTGATCTGGAAGTTTTGGAGCAATGATATATTTGTTGTCCCTGCCACGAATCGAGTAACGATTCGTCGGCTGCGTGGCCTGTCCCCTAGTCACTATATGCGATGACATTATATTATCTCACAATTCGCATCACCACTTAACTCAGTTTCGCGCGACGGCAGGCAACGCACCGCTCGCGGCTGTTTATGTTTGTCATGACTTGGAACCCACGCGTTTTTAGTTCAGTATATTGCGGTTAATATTAAAGCTTTACTCACGATATTCGTAAAAGGTGCTGGAATGTTTTCCTTCGACTCGCAGATACCCGTCACGTTCGACGTGCAACCTTGTTCGTTGCACGTCGAAGTTTACGTAACTTACGTGAGCAGACGGGAAATGAGTGGCGTCAGTTGATAAATAATGTTATTATATTGCGATCTTTTCAAACATTTAAATATTCACAGTCAGGCCCCAACTAATATGAGTTTACTAAATTCACAGTTTGGTATGTTGGGTATGGCCAACAACCACCCAGTTTTCCCTTTCGTAGTGACGGTGCTGTTCAGTGTGTTCCTTTTGTGCAGTTCCATTACAGACTGTGTGCTCTGCAGTCATCCAGGTGTTTCGAGATATCGATATTCTTCCATTTGCCTCAGAATTACTACAGTAGCCCTGCTTTGTCATGTCTATACGCGACATCACTACTAGTTTATAGTATACCTCACGTACGTATGTCGTGGGTGAGACGGTTTTAGATGTGTGTCAGCGTCTAAGGCGGTTTGCGCGTGAGCATGATTCGAGGTCAAAATATATGACACCTGAAAATAATGTTTAAGCGTAGTCTTATATTGGCCCGGCAGTGAGGCTGAGAGTACAGCTGTGTAATTGTTACACTTGGACGTTACGTATATTAAGTAGTGATTAAATCATGACAGGTTGTAAGGGGTCTGTCTTTGAGACCCTGTAAAGATGTTTGTACATTAATGGTGTTCGGGCCCGTGATTCAGTGATCCTTACCGTGTGCGGACCGTGAAAGTAGTTTCCTAACCGGTTGCTCCCCGATTTCCGAAACAACACTACTTTTTGGAAGGTTCCAAGGCTTTGCTCGTCTGTCTTTCTGGTAACTGTAGATGAAGATGAGTGTGGAGCATTAGTGGAATGATACTGACAGGGGAAAACCGAAGTGCTGTGAGAAAAACGTGTACCAATGCCACGAATCTTACATGGACTGACCTGCCATCGAACCCGGGACTCTGCGGTGAGAGGCCGGCGACTGTCTAAGCCACTGTTTGCAGATAGCTCGTTAAGTTACTTTAAATACCCATAACGCACTGCGCCTTGGCGAGCCCCTCAATGAGGTACCGGTGGATGACGTTGCTGGCGCTCGGGTTCGTGCTCGTGAAGAAGTCCGCATTTACCGAGACACAGAAGTCGAAGTACGAGCAGTCTGGATCCATCTTAATAATGCAAGACAGGCACTATAACTTCGTTGTGTGTACAGAGTAAATCTGAAAGGTAAAAACTTCTTACAAGGACATGAAAAGGGCGAGTCAAAGTGGTGAAGCCCTACCCCATGTAGGAGCACCTGCAATTTGGCAACGAACGTCTGGATTAGCAGCGATTAGCAGCGAGTAAAAAGGCGTGGAAAAGAAGCGTTTTCTGTGGCTTCTCAAAACGCGGGCACTCCATTAGGACATGGGAAGACGTAAGGGCTGCAACACAACATTCTGACCACGCAGTCAATGCCCACGGGTTGGGCAGGTGTGACCAGACTGGAGGAGGCGTGTAGGCATAATTTCCTCGTTCTTGATGGAACAAGGAAGCGGTCACGTCACACTGCTACATGCTTTGGGTTTCTCTTGTATTCCAGCATATTTTGGTTTTATTAAGCTTGTTCGCAAAATTACGAAAAGCGTCTCCTAGCTTCGTCTGTCCGTCCGCGTGGAACAAATCAGTTCCCACTGGACGGATTTTCATCCAATTTGATATTTGAGTATTTTTCGAAAATCTGTTGAGAAAATCCAAGTTTCATTAAAATCTGACAATAACGGGTATTTTACGTGAAGAACTGTGCGCATCTGTGATTATATTTCGCTGAGTTTTTCTGAGAATAAAAAATACTTTAGACAAAATTTATAGAGAAAATCAAAACACATTTTATGTTCAGTAACTTTTTTTTTTTCCAGAAAATCTTGCTGCTTATGAGATAATGTGATAAAATATTATAGATCCAGGCAGGCCACATATGACAATATAATACGACGTATGCCCAAGGCATGCTGGATACCTAAGGCTACAGACACACTCTCAGAATACGTAATACTTTTTGCTTTTCCAAGGCGGCAATGGTTACGCGAACGCGCCTTAATGTTACGGCGTACGTACATTTTCTGTCTATTATTTATTTCTATCCCATCCCTGTCTAACTAAATGACAGCAACTATGAGTGTTCTGTTTTGTGACATGTTCCTTCCAAGAGTTAGTCGTTGTACCTACCATGCTATGTTATAGCTGAGTTCTTCCTGTGCTGATTGATTGATTAATATTGGGTCTGAGACCTTACGGTCCCGATGCACTCTTCCTGTACTCATAAAATTTTCTAGTTTCACTTCCACTTGCAGATGACTGACTAAACTAAGTACATGGATCAGAGTCCCTGTTGCGAAACTGATAGTTTCTAAGCTAGTCAAAAAATTTCCCGCATATTTTGAAACCAAACGGTTCGTTACCGCGTTTTCATATCCTGAGCTAGATCAATCCAATCCAGGGCATCCCAGCCAGTTTATTTAACATAAACTTCCATAATTCCTCCCATTTACGCCTGGTTCTTTCAAGTGGTCTTTTTCCCTCCGGTTTCCCCACGAAAACCCTGTATACACCTCTCCTGTCCAAACGTGCCACATGCCCCGCCAATCTTATTCTTAATATGATCACCCGAATAATATTTGTTGAGGAGTACAGATCATGAAGCTCCTCATCATGTAGTCTTCTCCACTCCCCTGTTTCCTTGTCCTTCTTAGGACCAGATATCTTCCTCAGCACCCTGTTCTCAAACACCCCCACCCTGTGTTCCTCCCACAGAGTGAGAGACAAATGCCATACCCATACACAACAACAGGCAAAATTGTAGTTATGTGTAGTTTTTAAAATCTATCTCGGGTGTTAAATTTCCTATGAAAATGAAAAAGATATTTAACAAAATCTAGCAAAAGTTACACGAATACTAGGAATTCTAAACAGCATTTTTAAACCAACTATGGTCCAAACATTTTCAAGAATAAAAGTATGTAAGCCGCTAGCTGTCCGCATTCTCTTACATGGAAGCGAAAGTTGGAGAGTTAAAAGGGG
>JGI24700J35501_10929795_pt1 | contig 10229 bp, 4 predicted proteins | sample TergutTh196P1_FD_35501 | JGI IMG/M metagenome (IMG submission 35501) | reverse complement strand
TCCAAATTTGGACTTGTTACTATAATACTGGTATCATCTGCATACAAAAGGATTTTAGTATCAATGGGTGCCAAATATGGCAAGTCATTTATGTAAAGTAAGCTCCATAATAAGGGATCTCCAATTAGTAAGGGTATGTTAGGTTTTAAAGGGCTTTCTTCTGGTCTTCTGAAAAATTCGATGCATCATACCAAATGTCCCACGTTTTTCAAAGTCGTAAAAATACCATATTTTTTAGAAAACTCACAAACTTTTTGACGTGCGCACAGCGGGAGGAAACATATGTAGAATTAAGATGAGCATTAGGTAGTCACTGCAGGATATAATGGAAGGGGTTGATAAGGATGTGTAAGTTAGTGGTTCTGGAGTCTGGACAGAGACTTTGAAGGATGAGGACGGGATATGTGAAGAAAAATCAGCGAATTTAATGAGCTTCAGTATTATTATCATTATTAAATTTTGTGTATCAGTGTTTTGTTCGAGTTATCTCGGTCTATTAACATTAATATCCAGTTTTTTATTCCATTACGGGTTAAAAATTTCGTCTTCTAGCACCTGTTTTCCCTGCCTTGTATATGTACATACATGCATACATATCATTTCGTAGGTCCACAAATTCTGTGGCGGTTGATATTCTGAAAACGGGATCTCGACTGATAATACGGGTTTTTTTTAGGTGGGGAGGAGGATAGGTTTATGGGAACAGTAGACGGTTAACGATTTTGCCGCATATATTACAGGTAAGGGGTGATGTACTCATTAACCAGAATACAACAGTCATACAGGTTTAGTTGACAGTGTCATCACACAAATGTTCACTGCAGTGAAAAGCCCAATTTTTCTGTAAGCTGGCAGTGGTTTCACAGTTGGCTGCAGTGCTTAAAAATACTGTAATATGTTTTTGCTTTATTCAGCGAGGTTCATGTTAAGTGAAGGGATTTTAGTTGAATCTCATAACCACGAACTGTAATCAGTGTGAAGCATGACAGATGGCTACATAATTACTGATGAATTTATTAGTACGTATTGTGTTATGGAGACATATGTCATTTGTATGAACAATGAGATTAAGAGGATAAGAATGATGATGGTGTGGAAGTGTACAAAAGTGCAACATTCTAAGTCTTATTGAGATTTCTTTTTTCTTTCAGAAATGTTGTTTAGTTGAAAAGTATGCATCCTGATACATTTGTGGCTGGAGACATTGTATTGCTTGTAGGAGAAGGCAACTTTTCCTTTGCTGTTAGTTTAGTTGAACTAAATCTTCCTATTACTGTAACAGCATCATGCTTAGGGTCTGATGTGATTAAAGCAAGTAGGGATAATATTACATTTCTGGAAAATAAAGGTAAGTGCAGAACCTGATAGCCTGGGTTTGTTTCATGCACTACTGATGGTTCATTACTTTCTTCATTGTCCAGAAGTTTATACATTTGTTTTCTCTGTTTGCTGGGTATTTTCACAGAGACATTAATTATCTTAGCCTACCATTTCTGGCTATAAATATATAAAAATTCAGTTTTGTTGAAGTATGAAAGAATGTTATATGTAGTACTGATGGAACCGAGCTGTGCAGTTGCAAGCCCATTGTCACCCATGGCCTGCCAGATGTATGTCTGCATGCTGTGAATATTTTAAAACTCAATGTATAATTCCACATCAGAATAGAGAATTTTTGAGTAATTTGTCAAACTGTGCATTCATTGTCAACTTTAAGCATAACAGGCTTCATTTGTATTGGATACAAACATCCTGTGTTGAAAATTTTGCAACATTTGACAGTAGTAGGAGTGACACAAATATTAAGTGGTAAGCTTCAGTACCGCTCTTACTCTTGCAGTTTTAAGAATGTTCAATTTATAAGTAGGGCAAATGTATGTCAGTGATTCCAAGCATAGGAAACAGTTCTAAATATTTTTTTTTTCCTTCCAATCTGTCATGAGGGTGTAGACTACATTTGGGAATGGCATCATACTGTCCACATGTGCTAGTAGTATTGTTACTGGTTGGAGCCTGCACAGGTCTTGGAGATTTTCTGATGGCCAGTATCCTGTATAAAGTTGCTCTATATTGGTGTAAAATATATGCAAAGAGAAATTGTTTGTGTCCCTATCAAATTCTCTTTGCACTATGTGACATTGAAACATATATAGTAAAGAAGGTGGTACACACTGCAGTTCTGCGTTTGTGAGAGGGAAATTTCTTAACTTTTTCCTTATATGTGTTGTAAGCCTGTAACACTTCCTGTTTCAGCAATGCAATAAAAGATGTTTATATATACTTCCATCCCTTACAAGAGTATTGTGACTCCATTGTATATTTCCTACATCCATACCATACAGACCAACAATACTGCCACAGTGTTGTACACATTGTGCCATGTATCACTAGAAGCTCTCATAAGAATATAACAAACCTTTTGCAGCTAAGAGGAAAGAACTTTATAATCCAACTATGAATACAGCTTCATCAATGTACACTATTCGATAAAAATAGAGTGTAACACAGCCATGATCACATGTCACATCAAGTAGTCACAGTATTACCAATGGACTATTTCAGAGTTTATTTAGCTGAGAGGTTTATCCCAGCAAAAATTGCCAGTCTCCAATAAGTACACCGTAATCATAAGTGCTGTAAAGTCATTGAGAGAATCCATGATAGACATAACTTTTGAGTGTTGATGTGTTATGTTGATGAGAATCGTTTCTTAAACTTTATATACTAAATAACATCTGTCATTCCTAGGCTCCATTATTATTTGTTGTATGTTAAATGTATTGTGTCGCCAGTTGTTTGTGGAAATATTCATGAGGATTATACTGTGGTATTGAAAATGTGTGGCATATAGCTTACATATTCTGCTATGAATGTACACTGTAATGTTTTGAACTGAGATGGAAATAAGTATTACATTCATGAGTGTGTGCTTAGCACTTACGCTTCGTATTTGAGAGGTCACAGCTTGCAGGCCACATATTATAAATGAGGATTCAGTTTATTTTCCAAGTGCTGTCTATGAAAATGGAATTTTGTATTAAAATAGGCAGTGACCACTTCCTTCCATACACTTTCGAGTTTATCCAATGAGTCAGTCAGTTATTTGATTCATGACAACCTGTACAGTTGAGGATAATTATTCATTCAAGAGTGACTGATCAAACATATAGTTTCCTGAAAGCATAGTTTTTCTGCAGCCCGGAGGCAGGAAATGAGACTTGGAGAAACAAAAGAGTGGAGGCTTCACAATGTTTCATTGCAATTAATGTTGATAACACTGTGGATTATTTAATCTTTATACGTGAGAAAAACTCTAACAGAAAAGAGTACCAGGAATATTTTGTGGGGAGTGAAGACAGCTGGTGCATAGGGCTGACAACCTTGCCACCTTAATGTGCTGATTGTAAATCTGGGAGCCTCAAACTCCTGGAATTCTAAGAGCCTGTCGAGGCCTCTACACCAATTACTTTACCTTTTACATGAGAAAAACATGTGCATCTGATACTTTGAGACAGCATATGTAACACACATTTGATTTTATTTCTTTAGAGTTTACTGCCTGCAAGTAAGTCAAGCAGGTCTGACAGCCTACAGCTTGCAAACTTAGCATTAAGCAGGCAGTCAAATTTGAAGAAGCCACATTTTTTATGAACATCTATGTCTGAAGATAGTGGCACGAGCTGCATGGTTTGATGTTAATTGTATGTACTATGCAGAAAATTTTTTGCAGGTGTTCGAGTGCTGTTGGATGTAGATGCAACAAAACTGGATGAACATTCTGTTCTTCGAAATGAAAACTTCTCAAAGATCATATTCAATTTCCCACATGTTGGAGGAAAAATGAAAATACATCTAAACAGGGCACTTCTAAAGAGATTTTTTCAAAGTGCTTCAGAACTGGTTGCATTGAATGGAAGAGTATTGGTGTCACTGTGTAAAGGACAGGGTGGTACCAGAGTTGATAAACCAGTACGTAGGTGGGATGATACATGGCAGGTTGTTGAGATGGCTGCACATGGAAACTTGGTTCTAGTATCTGTGGAGAAATTTAGAAATGATATATTTCCAAAGTATACAAGTGTTGGATACAGAGGAGGAGGTTCTGCGTTTCACACAGATGGTGCCCTAGTTTATATCTTCAGCAAACGGCAACCTCTCTATCCCAGTTTGGAAGTGGAAACATTATTGCAATGTTTGAGTGGCCAGTTGTTAAAAACAAATTTTGGAAATCTTGTGTGTGAAAGTGTTTATAGCATCAAGTACAGGAACAGTCCATTTGATATGGAAGGATCCGCTGTACATTATTTGTGTGAACAGTTGAAGACATTCATTGAGACTACTTATGTTGAAGTGAGGCACATATCAGATACTGATATATCACTCTACACAGAACTACCAAGTGGTGGTCCAGTGTGTTATACAGAGGGACAAGGTGTTGAGCGTTTTTTGCGACACACTCTCCTTGATGTACTGGATCAAGTGCTCCATCTATGGAATCAGGCTTCTGATGATATTCTCATGTTTCCAGGATTAGTTTTCAACAATACAGGGACAGATTTTTCTTGTCCACCATTATCCTGTCATGTTTTATTGCTAGGACATGATCTTCAAGATGTAACTGAACGTTATTTAAGGAGAATGCTTGACACATGCAAGAAAGATGCTATGTACATATTGGTAGCTCATTTTGAAACTGCAGTAGAATTTCCACACAGATTTACGTCAGGCAAGAACATATTTATAAGGAATGATAATCTTCTAGATGAACCTGTAAAAGTGGCACAAGAATTTTCTTTCACCGTAGAAAGCAGAGGAGGATTCACTTGTATATCAGTGACTGTGATATATCTTGATCAACTTTCAGAACTGTTGTTTGACATTGATAATTGGAGACAGTTATGGGCTCAAGAATCTCATGTTGTTTTGAGTGAGAATATTCCACTCTTTAAGCGCTCCTGCTTTGATTCTCGGGCCTATACATTTGATATATGTTTTTCTTATAGTTCTAACTTTTCAGTAGTAGAGTTCTACAATATATTGTGGCAAGTGGCAGGTGATATAATTACTAATGTAGAATTTTTGAACCTGTATGAATCTCCTGATGGTTGGAGAAGTCATTGCTATAGGATTACATACCAGTCTTTTGAAAAAGCTTTGTCTAGAGAGCAAGCTGTTGTTATTCAGAAAGCTGTTATAGGAAGAGTGTTATGTGTGAAGTTAGACATTTCTATAAGGTGATAAATTTGGAAAGTCAGTTATGTCTGTTTTGAAGTAAAGTTAAAGTTACAAAACTTTGACCTTTTACCAGAATTTTCTTTGTGTGTATGTATTTATTAAATGTTGCCATATTTTTGAAAGTCATAAATTATGGTCTTGCAAAATATGTCTTTAATCCAATGGTTTAAAAACTTTTATGACAAAGCAAATTAGGTTGTACACCCAGCCCTTGTTTTATGCCATAGTTGCATTCCTGATAAAGTTGGTGTTAATCAGAAAGATATTGCCATCAGAAATAAGGAGTTAATGTAATACAATGCGACCAGCCAAAGGACGTTAAACTGAAAAAGAGCGAGCACGAATAAAAAAGTGGTGTAAATTGGCAAGGGGCATTCAAGTGAAAAGGCATAAAACAATGGCTGGGTGTATGGTGTTCCATATGGTGCTGTGGCATGCCTGAGGGGCAGAAATTAGAACCCTCTGTAATTTTGTAAAAGAAAGAACAGAGAAACATTTTTCTGATATTATTATTATGCCAGTCAGACATCAGTTACATGGCACCTAAAAATATTGAGATGGTGCACCATTATTTAATTATAAGTTGTCTAATTTGCATGTTTGATGCCACAGCTACATCTCGTACAGTGGAAGTTAATTGCTTTGGTACTTTCACTGTCTTTAATAAACACAAGTGTATGGCTATACTCAGGACATCCCTAAAGACATCTAACAGACCATCTAATCCACCCTGGCATATATGTCTGACAAATGATCTGTGATTGGTTGATACGTATAAGTATTAATATCTACTTTTGTCTGTTGTTGGTATTTTGCAGAACTCTTAGTTGTATATACTGTTGAGTTTTTTGTTGACAGTTCAACTGGTTATGGCCTTGTCTGTGAAGGCCAGTTTTTTTTCCTACTGCCTACATTACAGTTTAAACTGTCATGCCATTCACACATTCATTCGTCTGGCATCAACTTTGACAGTGTTACATGCATGCAGACTTGCATACACACCATTTTGTTTGTATTTGGATTTAAGCTTGGTGGAGAGAGCATTCCTTCACTGAGACAACTTTTGAACCCATTGTGCAGCCCCTGGAACCCATCAGGGCCTTTTTGTCCCATTTGCCAGTCTACACTGCTTCCTGTCTAGAAACATTATGTCCCTTGACCACTTTCTTGAATGCCCTTCAGTGATTGTAAAAGATGAAAAATTTAGCCCTGAAATCTATCCGTGGATTTATTAAAAAAATAACACAATTTATAAATAAACTTTCATTATTTTTTGAATTACTGTTTTGAAAAAGAATTTAAAACCGAAACTTCCAACTGCTGTGTAATTTTGAGCCTGCTGGTACATGGTTATACTGAAACTCCTGATTCAAGCGTGGGCCTGTCTGTAAATCAAAACAACCCCTTCAATTAATGGATCACAGGTTAAATTGGTATCTAATAATCACCGAGTTTAAATCCCTGTGTCCAAAAGGCAGTCGTTCATCTGGTTATGTCCTTGACTTAGCCCACATAATAAATTCCTGCCAGATCACCAACAGTCATGATTCCTGTAGCCTGTCTGGCACAGTGGCCATTGATACAGTTGCTAAAGAAGTCACTTTACTTGGAAATTTGATAAGCTGTAGTCAGTGATGTCATGGAAGAGTGGACTTGCATGCAGGGCAAGAAATTGTGCTAGTGAAACAATCCATACAAGTATGGTACTTCCTCTCCAGTTCAGTAAGGAAGGAAAAAGTTATGGTCACATGTCTTCACATAAGTTCCATGCACCTAACACAGGAATATTTGCTATGATATTATCTGGAAATCTGTTCAGAATGTGGTACAGACCATTTTCGTGGCACATTGCACAACATCCTTGTAGGTGATCACTCTAGCATGTTTATTTTAGTATTTATTAGTGATGTAGGGCTCTTTAGTATAACACATGTGGATTCCTAAGTGTACCTTTTCATCCTCATACCATGGCCACTTCAAGCATACATCTATGGAAAACATGAAATATTGTTTCAAGTAATCCTGTTTCCATCTGAGTGAGGGTGTATGGTTTACTATATTGCAGAAGCAGCAGGTAATGTGGATACCAATGAAAAAAACAAGGTAAAGGTAAAGCTGTCCCTGTCCACACCATGACAGCATAAAGGGGGAGTAGAGGTATAGCAGCACTCATTCTTAATTAAGCACTAGATAGTGGTCAGCTTCTTGCTCTGGGTGTTTCACCCCTGTGGAAACAATTCCTGGTACCAACTGAATAGGAGGCTGGATGGGCCCTAGAGCTGTTCTGGAAATTTCAGATTTGATAAGGCCTATCAGTAAGAAAATGATCACTTTTCCTAGGGCGGTTTCCTAAGGCAGGATTGTTGGTCTGGGGAATGACATTTTAATGTGTGAATCTTCTATGTATGTTTGTTGGTTTATTTGCACTGTTTTAGGACCCACAATGACGCCCACACACTTGCGCATTTTTCAGTCACTTTTTAACTTACAATCCTACTTTAAATCATTTCTAAATTTTTCTATCTGATTCTCATCCAGCCCTTTTATAGTCTCATAATTATATATGTAAATTAATGCTAGAAGAATCATTTCCAGTGCCAATTTGCCAAGGTCAATTCATTCTTGAGGAGCTGCGCTTCATACAAATTCAATCTCACTTCACAAAAATTATTAGTTTACTGGTTAAAGATCTTCTTCACAACTCTGGGGTACAAATATGCACATTTTACTGTGACTGTTCTAATCATGGCACCCTTCTACTCTTGTCTATTTAAACAACTCTGTGACACCTCAACATTAACTTCTCTAAATATAATTTTGACTGTAAAGTAAATTTTACCGCCCTATCACTCAGTCTGTTTTCAGTTCTTTCAGGAGGTGATACTTGTTTGTAGTTTTCATCAATGAAAGTTAAGAAGACCATGTTTTCTATATTTGGTCGGAACTCCATAACCTGGAGCATCTTCAGGTATGCTTTATGGGATCAACGTACTTGCATGTCAGATCATACAGCCACTGCACTTCGCACAAAGAAAGCAAAATCTCACAGAAACAAGGTAAGATGTTTCTCCCAGTGAGACATTAGAAAATGCATTGTTAACATACAAATGATGATACGGTCACTTGAATTGATTTACTTATCCCCTGTCTGTGCCCAAATTTTCCAACTGGTGTTTGTCCAGGTTTTCTGACCATAGTATTCATGTTTTTGCCCACTAAATTAATATTGTCATTGTAGACCAAAAATTGCTCTGTGTTCCATTCAGTTTAAATTCTTCCTAGATTTCTTACACCTTCTGAATGGCAGTTTTAAAGTAAAGTTGGAAAGTGGTAGCAATAAGGCATCTTGTGTCAGACCATTCTGAACAGGGAATGTATCAGACATGTCTACTAATAGAGACTTCACTATAGGTGTAACTAAACATATTTTAATTGGCATAACTAGTTTGATTCTTTGGATAAATTCCACAATAAAGTAATATTAATTTTTCTGTATGAGGGAAAAGGGTGTTGTATGATGTAGGCATACCATTGTGTACCACTACAAAAGGTGTCAGTATGATGTAGGCCTACCATAATGTACCAGTGAAAGGAACATGTTGCTATGATGCAGAAGTATCACTATGTACTGGTAAAATATGTTGGTATGCTGTATGCCTGCCATTGTGTATTGCTACAAAAAAGGTGTCTGTATGATGTACGGCCACCACTATGTACTGCTATAAATGTTTTGGTATGATGTAGGCCTATCACTGTGTACCACTACCAAAAAGGGTACAAGCAGAGTGTATCTAAAATGCTTGGACGAACTTCAGGAGTGAGTACTCCCCAGCAAAATAAGAGAAAAAAGTTCATATTGACATATGTCCATAAACAGTTTTCAAGATACAGTCCAACAGTGCGTTGAACACAGTCCTGTCGTCTTTTATCTCTGAGGACACTTAGAACCCCTAGTGTATTCAGCTGCAACTGAAAATGAAGGCACATTCACCAACACAGTTTTTATGCCTGTAAAACCATTTGCAGCTGCTCTCAGACCATTGAAAGGGTGCTACATACCATGATCAGATGTGTCTATGTGCACACTGATTCACATGGAGGACATTTGAGCATTTGTCATTTAATTTGGAATGTATTGTAGATATATGTCAGTTGGAAGTAAAAACATTACATAGTTAATGCATTAATTGTTGTATGTAATCTTAAATTAAACTAAAAACCACTCATTTCTGGACATGTGTTTATTCTAGCTTTTTCTTTGTGTCATTGTGAAGAACACATTCATGAAATTTGTCCAAGAATTTTGGTATAAACTAGTGGCTTTAAAATGTACAGTACTTTATATGACAGTAAATAAAAGGGTACCTATTTGTTTCAGCCACAACACTTTGTAGATGCATGCAGAGTGCGTGCGATTGGAGGAAAGGGAGGTGATGGTGCTATCTCATTTCTTCAGCTGTGGTCCAATGAGACAGCAGGACCAGATGGAGGTGATGGAGGAAATGGAGGACATGTAGTGTTCAAGGTTAGTGGCTGGACAGGAACAAGGGAAACACTGTCACTTCAACAGTGCAGAATGTATGTGAACCCACATATTTTTGCTCAAATTTCTGTGACATCACTGCAGCAGGCACTCATATCACTAGAAGTGTAGCAGTAAGTCCATGCCCAGCATCATGTGTGGGGTGTACATTGGCAGTAGAGAGCTGTTCATATAAAATTTGTGGACTGAGCCTCATCATTCCACCACTCAATTAGAACACAGTGGTAACAAAAAAAAATGAGTTGTACTACGAATGTTGATGGTGGCTCTTTATATAGTGGCTTTGTGTGGGAACATCAACAATCCATTGTCTGGATGACAGCAAGGTTCAGTAGTATATAACCTACACAAGAGAAAAGTGTTATTAAATAAACCAATAATTGGTCGTTATGGCCTAGAAACTAGGTGGATATTTCTGAATTTGCAAAAAAAAAAAAAAAAAAAAAAAAAA
>JGI24700J35501_10929798_pt1 | contig 10230 bp, 8 predicted proteins | sample TergutTh196P1_FD_35501 | JGI IMG/M metagenome (IMG submission 35501) | reverse complement strand
AGGATACTTTGATGGCTAAAAATTTGTCTTGGCGGGTTTGAGTGATGAATTTTCAAGGAAATTAAGCCTTATCTTTTCTAAATGTAGAATTGCTGGGCCTGCACTCAAGCCCCTTGACACGATTTGCATAGAAAGGTATACTGGCATAAGGGAAAAAGGAGGAATCAATATGAGCCGAGAATTTTTTAGTTTCTGCGCCAATAACAAGCTGGAAGAAGCCAAGAGGCTTTGGGAAAAGGGCGGCATTGACCTAGAATTTCTGTATGCCGGCTCTACCGCACTGCTGCAAGCCGCATCCAAAGGTTATACAGAGGTAGCGTGGTGGCTTGTTGAAATCGGCGTGAATTTAGAGGCGGCTTCGTCGGACGGCAAAACCGCCTTAATCCACGCCGCATTGCGCGGACATACCGACATTGTAGAAACATTGCTGAACGCCAAAGCGGAAAAAAATACTACAGACAAAGACGGACGCACGGCACTGCATTACGCCATAATGAATGGTCATGAAAATGCCGCCTTCCGCTTGACTGTGGGTGGCGCAGTATCTGGCATACCCGACAAAACAGGCAACACCGCCCTTGATGAAGCCATAAAACGCAGGGTTTCTGGAGAGCTTATAGCCGATTTGCTGGGACCGGCGGGTCTGGCTATCTACCGCCAAAACGAAATGGGAGAAACGCCCCTTATAAGAGCCATTAAAGACAAACAAGAAGAAAACGCCCTGTATATAATTAGCCGGATGTGGGATGAATATGATACCGCCGACAAAGATGGCATGACAGCCTTGCATCACGCTGTGCGAACAGGGCTTAGGGCTGTTGTCGCGGAACTGGTAGACGCCGGCGCAGATATAAATTGTGCGGACAAAAAAGGCAAAACCCCGCTCGATTATGCAAGGCAGTATCACCAGAACAATAAAAAGCTGGCAGAAATGCTTGCCCAAGAGCAAGCGCCTGCGTCCGAAAAAACAGATGCCGCCTTTCAACTTGAAAAAAATCATTCCCCCGGTGAAACAGCGGTATCGCCGGCAGGCATAAAAGCCGCAGAACTCATTGCAAACGCCGCCAAACAGCTTGCTTTAACCAACACTTTTCCAGCCCCGACTGATGATTCGCCTGCCGATATGCCCGGCGAAACACCTGTGTCCGAAAAATTAGCCGCCGAGTTTCAACTTGGAAAAGATTACTACTACGGTGAAAACGGCGTGGAAGAAGATTGGGAGAAAGCCGCAGAACTCATTACAAAAGCCGCAGAACAAGGATTGGCAGAAGCCCAATACTATTTAGGCTATTTCAATATGGAAGATAAAGTCCTTTTGGAATGCGACCCGGCAAAAGGCATTTATTGGTATACAAAAGCCGCAGAGCAGGGTTATGTTGACGCTCAGTTTAATTTAGCTATGCATTATTTAGACGGCGACGGAGTTGAGAAGGACTTAAAAACAGCGATAAAATGGCTTGCCACAGCCGCCGAAAAAGGCTGCAGAAAATCGCAATGCACTTTGGGCGAGCGTTACGAGAAAGGAGAGGGCGTAGAAAAAGATATAAAAAAGGCTGTCAGCCTGTATTATAGCGCCGCCATACAGGGCGATGCTATAGCGAAATCCAATTTGCTTGCAATGAAAAAAGAAGGCATTGACAGCGCGGACTCCGCTCTCGAAGAAATCAAAAAAGAAGCTGGCAGCAGCGGTTTGGCGATCTTTCTTAAACAGCACCTGCCCGCTTGCATAGGCCCTGTTAGGCAGCGTCAGTTGAAATTTGGCGAAACGGTCGTAGAAGATCAAGACTGGGATTTGGATTTGCAAAATGCCACCATTACCTTTAGCGAAGATCAGTATAGAATCCAGATTTTGGGCACTGAAAGCTATGTAACAGACACTTGGCTGTGGAGCTTTGCAAGTTCAAAAGCCAACGATTGGCCGGACGACATCGTGAAAGCCGCAAAGGAAGCATACAAAATCATCCTAGAAGCAACGGGCGATAACTCGACCAAATTTGACCTAACGGATTTTGTAAACGGGCATAATATTGCCACTTTGCTTATTGATATTTGCAAACAAAATGATGTAGAAAACGTGTGCTACTATCGCTGCCCGTATGAAAACGGAGCGGCATTCGTGCTGGTCTACGACATCCCCAAAAGCGTTTTTGCCCCCGTGGATGCTTTGCAGAGTGTGAAAATAATCACCGATATTATTTCATACTTAGAGCTAGATGCCAAAACGCTTGTGCGAAGCATGGTTGAAACAAACTGCGCCAGCTTTGCTGAAACTGAAAATGGAATTACAGGGCAATTTGCCGGCGGCATAGAATTAGCCGTTTTATTTGACGGTTTAGGGCGCATTGAGTCAATGAAAACAAATAACGCAGCGTCATCTCTTAGGGAAAATCCCGCGCCAGCCGAAAAGCCAATACCCGGCGGCCAGAAGCTTTTTGATGAAACATATCTACGAGAACGCAACCCCCAAAAAGCCACTCAATCACAGATCGATGAATTTTGCGAAAGAACAGGGGCAAAACTGCCGGAAGATTACCGGCATTTTTTATTAGAATACAATGGCGTTGTATTTAACAGCGGCGTTTGTTTGCATATACCCGAACTTGACAAGACCGTTGAATTGGATTACCTGCGAGGCTTTGACTATTATTACGATTTAGCGAAAGACTATGCTTACAACCGTAATTACAAGCTGGATAACTCGACATTCGTAATAGGCGAATGTAATACGATGCGAGAAGATGATGATGGCGATATTAGCCAACACGGCCGGTTATGCGTTATGATTTTGAACGATGAACATGAAGAGCCGGGAATTTATGTTTGCGACTTACATCATGACGACTTTTTCCTTGAAGAATCCACCGAGGACAACAACTTGTTTAAGGTGGCCGACAGCTTTTCAGACTTTGTCGCAAAACTGAAGTATCCCGAAAAACCCAATGCGGACATACAGCAAAACACCGCCCCCCCGAAACAATCCCTTCTTTTGTCGCTCGATACTGACACCATAACGGAAAAAAGCGAAATATATGGACTGTCCGCATATAACGAGAGCATACCTTTGGCATATAAAATACTTGTCAGCCAAGACGCCAAGCTGTCTCCATCGGCCTATCTTAATACCGACGAACCGATAGCGATTGTCGGCGACTTTGACAAGGGGCGCAAGAAGCTCTTTAATTTTCTTTACGAACTGCAACAGAGCGGCTTTTTCAACCAAGCCGGCTTGCAGGGGGAGCTGGAGCGGCAAATCCAAAAAGCAAGAGAATTTTTATTTGACGAATCCCACACAAATAAGTACGCCGTCTTAGAGGCCGGCATGATTTTCCATATGTGGGGCAAAGGCTGGGTTGAACAGGCCAAAAACCTGTTTACGGAAGTAACCCAAATAGACGCTATCATAAACCAGCACATGATGATGTTCCAAGCTCAAGTCCAAGCCTATCTCAGCTTTGGGGATAGCGTGGACGAGCAAACAAAGCAAAAGTATTTGCAAGATAGACTCTGGGCAGTTTTGGGGATAGATTGTTGGGAAAAGTTTGTCCCTCGGCCGCCTGATGCTTCGCCCGCCGCCGCCAAACTGCTTGAGTTAGCTCACATCCTCACAAACGGCAATCAAAAGGTTATTGCAGAGCTAGAATCTCTTGCGAACAATTCGGAACCAGCTACTTTTGCTTATTGGATGACGGGTTACAATCTGCTGGACGACGAACTAAGCGATTTCGCCGAATCCAATTGCTTTGGGGCGTATATAGACTGGAAAGAAGAAGGCGAGGAAATTGTTTTTGGGCTGCAAATAGCCGAAAAGAATTTAAACTACAGCCTGGGACTGGAGAAAATCGAATTTCCTGACGATGAGTGCGGCGAAGATGCCCTGAGTGTCATAAGCAAAAACCTATCTGCAAAAGGTTTTGCCCTGCTTTATTTAGACATAGACGGCGATTGCTATCACTTGTTTGTTATTCCCAAAAAAGACGAGGAAAGATTAATGGAGCTTGCTGCAGATGTTGGGTTTGACTTTAGGTTGCTTTAGGAGGTTTCTATGTCAAAATATGATGATGCTTCATGGCACTATGGGGGAGAGTACCCTGAAAATTTACCCGATGAAAATGCCGCAATTCATATTGGTATGTTTATAACATGGTGTATTGACAACGATCTTTTGTCAGAGGAACAAAAAGAAGATAACCATGAAGACCTTCAAAAGGTTAAAAATCGCAAAATGACTGGCGGGGAATTTTTGATAAATAATTGCGACGAAAAATTTTCTGCTTCTGATTTATGCGAACTGGGCAATGGTTTTGCTGGAGATTACTATAATGACGGTACAAAATTTACAGAAAAACACGGTTGTTATGGCAATGATTTTAGTGAACTATTTGCTGAACATGAAACTGTTTATCATGTTGAAGACACATGGGAAAACTATGAAAAAATAAAGCCCATTGTTGACAAACGTTTTGAGGAATGGAAAAAATATAAGGAAAATCTGGAGTAATTGATTTTTCAATTAATTTTACATCAAAGGAAATTGGTGAAAACTGGAGGTTTCAAATGGCAAATTGCACGATTAAAATGGACAAATGGGTTTCTAAGGCGAAAGATATTCAACCGGGTATTAAAAAACCGTCTGTTTCAACACCGGTAATGGATGCGCCCAGCGGTAAAATTTATCTTCCATTAAAACAGGGGCACCCATACTCCGGCGCATGGCTTAAAGCCCTTGATGTATCCGACTTAACCGTAAAAACCGTGTGGGAAGACCTTGTTTGTTCCAGCGTGTTGGTTACAGAAGACAAACTCTTTATGTCTCCCATAAACCTTGGCAAAAAACGCCTTATCTGTCTAAACAAAAACGATTACTCCGTTCTTTGGATATGGAATGATGTAATCCGCGCTTCCTCCAACATGAATCCGTCTGTTGGAAAATCTGATGACAGCATAATTGTTGCCGACATGGACGGCCATGTGTATTGCGTTGACGAGGCCAGCCAAAAAACAAATTGGCATTACAAATGCCCCGTTGACAAAGACGCTAGCCGCTCTAATTTTTATATAGAAAACAACCGCCTTTATTTTGGAACAAGCAAAGGTCCCAGCATTATATGCCTTGATATGAATACCGGGAAAAGTTTGTGGGAATACGGCGGACAAGAAAAGTACACGGGCGGGGTATTGAATTTTTGCGATAACGCCCTTGCCGCGCAAGGGTCTGCATCCTTAATGATACTGGATAAAATGACGGGAAAAGCGCTTGCGGACATTCCGTATTCAGGATATTTCGGCAGAAATGAAAACGACGAAATGATTTATACACCTTTTCAACCGTGCGCCGATTATCCGTTTCTTTATATCAACGATATAGAGAAAGGTTTAGTCTGCTATCGCTACGATGAAGGCTCTGGCCTTGAAATACAATGGAGCTTCAAACCGGAAAACAGCTTGACCGGGGCTTTCCATATACTCAATGATAAAATCTTGTGCGCCACAGGGGATACAAAGGGGAAGAATAATAAAGTACACCTTTTGGAAAAAGACAGCGGAGTTGAACTACTGACAGCCAAAACAAAAGAGCTGGCTTTCTATATTGTTCCTTGCGACAATAGATTTTTTCTTTTTAGCAGCAATGGGCAAATCGAACTTGCACACGTGGAATTGTAGGTATATAAAGATGATGTTTGGGGGCTTTGCGGGATAAGCCCAGCGGGCGGCTGCCCTGTTTGGGGGCTTTGCCGGGGAAGCCCGACGAGCCGCTCGCAAAGCAAACCTCCGTGCTACTCCGTGCCTGGGTGTGAGATACTTCCGATAAAATAATCGTCAACCCCCGGCTTGACACCCCCGGCTTGACAACCCCCTGCTTGCGTCGTTCATGCGTTTGTCGTGGCGGCACTCTTGATAAAATTCGCGGTTGTCGGTAAAATATAAACATGGAAAATCAAAAAAAAGCCGCGCTCGGTTTTGAATTTTTGGAATTGTCGTGCCCCAACTGTTCAAAGGTAAATCCGGTCAAAATGGCGTTGTTTGACAATCGAAAATACGCGTTTTTAAACGTTTTACTCGAAAACACCAAGTTCGAGCAAAACGGCGACTATACCTTTTTCGGCCAGCACGAATGCGAATGCGACAAAATTATTATCGCCTCCGTTGCAGTTTACGGCTATTCAATAAAAGCGGCCGAGCAACTCCTAAAAATGGAAGAAAAAATAAAAAAGGAAAAAACATTCACCCCGGTAGAGACAGTGCTTGAGTTTTCCTGCCCAAGATGCTCCAACATGACCTCGGCCAAGTTAGCCAAGTTTGGATGGGATGACTACCCCAGTTTTAACGACCTAGTAGCCGGAGCCACCGGCGGGGACGACGGCCCCTACGCCTTACTGGGAAAAAAAATCTGCGGATGCGGCCAGTTTATTTGCGCAACCCTAGCCGTTTCCAGCCACTACAGGGAAGTCTTTGAAATGTTCTTTAAGACAAATTACTGAACAGCGTACCGCCCGGCCCTAGCCGCCACCCACAGGCGGGAAGAGAGAAACCTCGTCGCTTTGCAAAAGGGCGGCGTTTCTGTCGGCGTTTTTGCCGTTTACCAAAAAAATGGCGACAGACTTTAGCGGAATGTTCAGACTTTCGATAATTTTGTCGCCGGTTATCCCTTCGAACCAATCCACGCGGACAACCTTGTCGCGCCCTTCCCTTAACGTCGCAAACAGTTTAACTTCCATGCCGTTAACCCCTCACTCCACACCTTTCGCAAAAATTGTCCGGGAACTGCGTCGGGAAAAACCCCAAACACCGCCCCCGGACAAACCCGTTAAAGATCGGCTACGCCGCCTTATTTAAGCCCCAGCCGCTGCAAAGTGGCATCCGTCGGGAAAGCCTTTTCCCAGCCCCTCGCCTTGTAGTATTCCGGCAGCATTTCCGGCAGACGGCTCAAACCGCCCTTCGCCGGGCCTGCGGGAATAGGCTCTTTCAGCAAACGATCCGGCAGATTGTCCTCTTCCGGCTTCATTCCGGCCTTCTGGTTGAACCAGCGCTCCAGATTGTAGATACGCTCGCCGGCTTCCAGCAGCTTGTTCACATCGTAATCCGTGCCCGTGGCCGCGTTCAGCATATCTGCATAAACATCCGCGCCCAAAGCGAAAGACGTAAACAGACACAAACCGGCAGAGTCAATTACCGACGTAAGATTCTGGAACAGAATCGACCAAGTGTGCTTGTTTTCGATACTCGCCATGTCCAGCTTTTCTGGAATACCGGCAACTTCCGGCGCAATCGTGTAACCGCGCACATGGCAGCCACCCCTGTTGCTTGTCGCATAAGTCAAGCCAATACCCTGAATCGCGCGGGCATCGTAAGCGGGCATATCAAGACGCTTTACACTCATCGAGTATTGCGGTGCGCCGTAATGCTCGCAAAGCTTGTAAGAACCTTGCGCCATCAGCTTGCCCAATTTCGTTTCGCCGCGCCCCATGCGCTCCGTCCACTTGACAATAGCCTCGCCGCTGCCCCATTTCAGAGGCACGCCTTCGCATTCCTCTTCCTTAATAAGGCCGCGCTGATACAGCTCCATAGCCGCCGCGATAGTACAGCCGGCAGAAATCGTGTCGATGCCGGTTTCGTTGCAGGCGCGGTTCGCCCTGTTGATGGATTCCATGTCGCTTACACCGCAAGACGCGCCGTAACTCCAAAGGGTTTCGTATTCCGCGCCGGCGCTGTTTTTGCCGTCCAGCTTGACCACGCGACCGCAGCCGATCGGACACCTGTGGCAGAAGCCCTGCTTGACAAGCGCTTTTTCCGTCATGGTTTCGCCCGACGTCGCTTCCGCTTCGGCGAACTGCGCTTCCTGCCAGTTCTTGGTAGGATACGCGCCAATCGAGTTAAGGATGTTTACAAGCACCCCAGTGCCGTACTTCCCAAGAGCTTCGCCCGTAAGAGCGTGGTCTTTGATCAGCTTGTTCGCCTTCGACACCACGTCTTTCATAGCGGCGGCATTCGCCGGCTCGATGGCGGTTTTGGTCGCCGCACAGCAGATCGCCTTCAGGTTTTTGGAACCAAGCACCGCGCCTACGCCGGAACGCCCTGCGGCACGCTCGGCATCGTTCATTACCGCCGCCAAAAGGGACAGCGTTTCGCCGCCAGTGCCGATGTTGAGCACCGAACAGTTGGCGTGGCGGCCTTTGAGAGCCTCTTCGACGTGCTCGGTTTCGTGCCCCCACAAATCGCCTGCGTCCAGAATCTCGCACTTGTCGTCAACGATGTTGATGTAGACAGGCTTGTCGGCCTTGCCTTCGATAATCATAACATCATAGCCGGCATACTTGAGCTTTGCGCCCCACACGCCCCCGGAATTGGAACAAGCGATAAGGTTGTTAAGCGGCGATTTTGTGATAACCATGTAACGGCAACCGGTGGGAACCGCGACGCCTGTAAGCGGCCCTGTGGCAATTACAATTTTGTTGCCCGCAGAAAGCGGATCGACCTTCGGGTCTATCTCGTCAAAAAGGATTTTTGATCCAAGCCCCCGGCCTCCGATAAACTTTTTTGCAAGCGCAAGATCAAGGTTTTCAACTTTGCAGGACCTGTCCGTCAGGTTTACGCGCAAAATTTTTCCATTGTACGATGTTGACATTCTCTTACCTCCTAGCTAAATAATTTATATTTTGCTCCTTTTCAAAAGATGGAAGGCATGACAATTTCCCGGCATACCCTGTCGCCCCGCCAGCATAACTTTCAACAAGCCTTAGCCAAACGGAATCGGAGTTGTCTCACTTTACCATGTTTGCACATTTTTGTCAAGCCCCCACCACGAAAATTCAGAAGATTTTTTTGAGAGGGGAGAGAGGAGAGAGGCTCACACGGAGGCACGAAGGCATGAAGAAATAATTTTTCACCACAGATGGGGAAGAAAGCCCCACACGGATGCCTGTGCCTTAGTGTGAGCTTCTCTCCCTCTTCCCCCTTGTTCTCAGCCGCCAAGGGTGAGGAACTTTAGACGGAAGCCCGTCAGGAAACGCTCGGCGGCCTGTCTGTCCCCGGCGGCTTCCAGCTTGTGCCAGACCCCGCCAAGAGGCAGGCTTAGGTTTTCCGGCGTAAGCGTTACCCTTAGACCGCCAAGCTCGTAGCTGCCGGGGGCGGTTTCCCGGCCGCCAAGGCTCTCTATGTACGCGCCTATGTCGCCGGGCGGAACCGCGCTTATTATGTGCAAATCGCTGTAGGCAAACATTAAAAAATGTCGAACTCGTAGTTCATTAGGTCGAGCCTTAGCGTCCGGCCTTGCAGATTCGGCTTTTTGCCCAGCAGAGTTTTTACCGTTTCCACACACTGGATCGACGCGGTAAGGGCGGCAATGTAGGGCATATTGCCCAAGCTTTTATCAACATCGGAATCCTGCGAACTGCCGTAATGCGCCGCCAGGCCGCCACTGCCGGGCATGACTACCGAAACCTGCGCGTACCAGCCGCCAATAGCCCCATGCACAAAAGGAATGCCAAGCTCCTCGCAGGCGGCGGCGGCTATGCGCCGGCTTTCTATGTTGTCCAGCGCATCGACTACTATGTCGCAGCCGGCAAGCAGCCGAGTGGCGTTTGCGGCATCCAGTTTTTCGGAAAAGGCCGTAATTTGAGCCTGCGAATCGACGGCAAGGAGGCGCTTTTCGGCCTCTTCCACTTTTAACTTGCCAAGGCCGGCCTCCACGGAGAAAAGCTGGCGGTTCAAGTTTGTCTCGTCAAAGCTGTCGCAATCGATAATCGTAAGGCGCAAAAGCCCCACGCGCAAAAGCATTTCCGCGACGTGCCCGCCAAGCCCGCCCGCGCCGATAACGGCGGCTCTTTTTCCGGCCAGCACCGCGTTTTCCGCCGGGTTTACGCTTATCCCGTTGCGCTCGTATCTCTTTCTGCGTTCCATTGCCTACCCCCAGTTTGGTCTTGTAAAAATTGTACCCGGCCGCCCGCAAGCTGTCAAGAAGGCTGCTTATGAAGAAGGTCTCACGCAAAGGCGCGGGGAGGGGATTTTTCCAAAAAAAAAATCAAAAGTGCTTGACATTTTCCGTGAAGAATGACATAATGTAACCATGCGCCGCTTTCCGGGGAAGGGGAACGGCGCATGGCTTGCCGGGGACTGGCTTTCCGGCAGGACAAGTGGGAAGGAGGTAAACAGTGCGTTTTGCGAAAAAGACAATTGAAAAACTCGTTTGGCTTTATGCTAAGTCGTTACCCTGTAATGGTTTATCCCCCCCCC
>JGI24700J35501_10929797_pt1 | contig 10230 bp, 3 predicted proteins | sample TergutTh196P1_FD_35501 | JGI IMG/M metagenome (IMG submission 35501) | reverse complement strand
CCTTCATCACACATTATCACAGAAGTCTCAAACCCCTCACCCCTCAGAGGGTGACATTATTTATGGATGATCCATAAAGTTGATATGCCCACCACAAAAATAGTGCTGTTGTATATATAATTACATTCACTTATTATTATTTACATAGGTATGTAGTATCTCTGGTCAATACATATCTTGTTACTGCATTTAATGGCAATTTAATAATCATTTAACAAATATGCAATTAGGAATGCAACTCTAACAAAATGAGGGGTCAGCCTAATCCTATTTCGATGGTATTTGACGATCAACTCATCTAAAAAACTATACATATTGTGTCACAATTTGTATAATATTCAGGTTAACTTCTGATTAGTTATAAAATTATGACCATGCTGATACAGGATACTACACTCATCTAAATAAAGTCCAAGCAAAGGAGCACCCAGAATTTTCTTTGTGAGAGGGGGGGTGGGGGGTGGGGGGTGCTGACCCTGAGGCTATATATAATGTAAATTTAATTTTACAAACTATGTTATGAAAAGCATGTCCAAAATCTCTGAGCCAACATCTAGTTATGTTGTTAGGTTACTGTGAAAATTAAAACTCGAAAAGAAAAATCTACATATTCAAAAATTTTTATAATAATTTTCAATATTCCACTGTACTAGTCATCAGCTTTTTTCAGTGGCAGACTTAGGGTGAAGTGTAAATTACGTACCACCTTTGATATCATAGTGTCTACAAAATTTGTTTTTTAAACTTCACTTTGGAGAGGGGGCTGCAGCCTGGCAGCCCCCTCCTTGGGTATGCTAAAGAGTCCAACCATCCCCCCTTTCTCTTCCCAAAAAGCAACTTAAAATTATGACATTTCCCAAAGAAAGGTTAGTCACTCTCTAGTATGTGCTCCTGAGACCTTAATAAATAGGTGTATTCCCAAAAATTCATACCAGCACATTTACATTATCAGGCATAAATATACATATTTATGTACAAGCTACCTGACAATCCTTGTTCCTCCACATCAGATATTTGTTTAATTATTTTATGACACTATATAAACTACTACATTGTGTGGCATTACGTGTGGTATGGCAGGATGATTATGAATGAAGTATCTAAAAGAGTTCAGAAAGCAGCTGTGACCTGGCATAATTTGTCATTAAGAATTTGTCTAGATGGATAAGTATATTAGAATGGTTTGTATTCAGCCTAGTAAATGTAAATAAAAGTGCAAGTAAGTGCCAGGAAGAGGGCCATGGAAGTTGAGTCTGTGTCAAGTCTTGTCCATGAACTGAAAGAACACGAATTCAAAATAACTTACTTCTGTTTTACTCTACTGCTTGTGAGGCAAATATTTCCCCAGCTGTATTACTGACTACAGAATATTACTTCAGTACTCATAAACTCACTTACCTTAACAATCATAAATGAGTCAATAAGAATATTATATAGTGAAACTGCCTAAAACAAACCCTAGGCCTCGACAAAATCCCAAAGTTTCATCCTCTATCACAATTTACATACTTACTTCATGAAAAGTCTGTAATAATTAAATATTCAGTTTGTAATAAACTGAATATTTAACTGTGGTTTACACTAACATAAATAATTTGTCATTAAGCATGAGTTCATGCAGTGATCATACACAAAAACTGTAAATGTACAACTGCTATAACATTCATACAATTGTGTGTATTCATTAGCACAACATGCAGAAACCATATTATTGCAGAAATTCAACCAAGAGATTACATGCATTTACAAACAGAAATCTGGGAGTACTATCTCAATTGGAAATATTCAGTAATGGCTCAGGGCTGATTGTAACAAAAACTGGTACGATCCAGTAAAGCACTCAAATAACTGCCTTGAGAAACAATAAGTATTACATCAGTGTATGACATTTTCAGACAGTGCACAGCATTAAAAGCTCTTCACTGTAATTTTCTCTACAATTCTGTCTTTTTGGGTCCTTAAAATAGCACATACTGTACTGTGTCTCCTTTTTACCATGCAAACACCACCACCGTCAAATGTTTAAACATGCACAAATAACATAACATTTCATGATTTTTTAAATTATTGTGCTAATTCAGTTAAATAAAAATACAGTAATTTTTAATAGTCTGTAAAACAAACAAGAAGATAATTTCAAATCTGGATTCACAGACTTTATGGACTTGTCAATAATCTGTGTTTAAAATAAAGTAGGGACATTACACTTTTGGGGCAGGATCAGTCCCCATCTCCAGGTACAAGAATGCAATGCCTATTCATTTTGGCCTAATATGCAAAGCTATTCTAAACCATCTTGTACACAGGTTTAGAACTCTGTCTATCAGCTTCAACTGAGTAGGAGCGTCACTCTCTTACCTGACAACAGGGATCTATCTTGTCTCCAACATGTAGAGTTCTTGATTTTATTTTAAACAAGGATAACAAAGTACAAACAATGGATAATCCCAAATATGATATACCACTTAACAAATCCTGCAGAACTGTAGGAATTTCAGTATTACATATGAACCTTACATGCAGGTCTCTGAATAAGGAAAATTAAATCCATGACACAAAAAAAATGTTAATTTTTTTATCAACATATATTATGAAACACAACTACATGGATCTCATGTACCCAGAAGTAAGTATTTAATTAAATATTTCCAAAGTAAGAAGCACCTACCCAGTGAACAAGTGAATTCCTTTCTACAGTCATAGCATACATTACTGCCTACCTTAACATCTGTTTCATCACCCGACTTGGGCTCTTTGGTAGTTGGAACTGAGAATGAACGCTGTGTTCGGAAGAGAACTCGTGCACTCGACTAGGTTGTACCAACGTTGATTGGTTGATTGATCAGTCAGTTGGATGGATTCCATCCAACACAAATGCAACAAGCAGGGAGTAGGAACAGACGAAGAGAGAGAGAGAAAGAGAGATAGTAAAAAATTACTGGAAGTCAGGCACAAACACAGCCAACAGACCAAGAAAAACTGAGAAAGCTGTGACGATATCGGCAGTGTCGTCACTGTTACAGATTCATAAGTTGAACTAGTAAATACTGCATCTCTGGCGGTACACACTGAAACATGAAATACTGCCAATAAAACTTCACCTGAAAATAAGACTCTGTGAAGTACTTGAACCTCATTGCCACCTCCAGCAGTAATACTAGATTCATTCACTTTTTAACTGTACGTTCAGCAAGTGTTTGGATATCAAAAGAGATTTTCCATTAGTTGATTGGAATAAAATACCAAGAGCAGGTCTCTTGCTTAGGCAGATAATGTACAGGTTATGGTCAAATAATATGTCACTACTACAATCACAGCAAAACAATTAAATTGATTAGCAGCTAATCAATATGTTAAACTTCTCCTTCATATTGCAGTGCAATAAACATGCCAACCAGTCTGATTTTCTGACAACACATTTAAAAATATAAACAGTAAGAAATTAAGTCAAGCTATTTGGCAAGTCAAAAGATGGATGAAAAGAGTGCAATTTCAGTGCAAGGAAAAACTGAATACCATAACATAAATTTATATGGAGTGGTGAAATTAACAAGTCTCAGCAAGTCTTGATCTAAAGTAACAAAGAGCACATACAAACCAAGAAAGCATATTATTAGCATATATTGAAATATTCTTAATTGTGACAACTGTGTTAACAAAAAGGCATGGATATCACAACGCAAAATTGTAAATAAACATACAGAAGGTATTACACACAGGCATAATAAAGTAGTGAGCTATATGCAGCATTTAAGAAAAAAATGACAATTTTACTTATGCATATGACAAAGTAGATGGAGTTAAAATAATAAGCAATATTATGTATCACTTTTGATGACCAAACACTGGGGCTGGCTCGAAGAAATAGACTCGATATCGTGTGCACAGCAATCCTTGGAAAAGAGAGAGATATCAGTAGCAATCACATCATTCCAATGCAAGTGAAGAAATCTTGGATCAGCATACACCATGGGGCAGATCAGTTCTTACTTTTCCCACAGAGGCAGCACCAGCCTCCATACCAGACTTGGGGGCTGGAACGGACGAAGAACGTTGAGTTCGGAACAAAGGTCTTGCACCAGACGGTCCCCCTGTGGGTGCTGAGGGTGGAGCTTGGGGGCCCAGGTCCAGGCTGCGCCATCCCTTACTGTTATTAGTCTCCCCCCCACATGCAGATGACTGAACCTACATACACATGGTTAGTTGAAAAAAACATATGCAAATGGCCTGGAAATCAAAACACATGGGGTACCAAATTAACTCAATATATGTATCCCCCAAACATTCACACACCATTTTTCCCAGATTTCCAATCATGGCCACCAGAGTATTGTTATCGAAAGGATATTTTTGATTAAGTCTTATCTACTTCCATTATTGAATCAAATTTTCCCATTTCCCTGGATACAAACATGTTGTTTACTGGAAAATTTTGACCAAAAACCATTAAACTTCATCCACTTTAGACAGTACTTCTCAAATAGTAACAGTTATAATATAAAACACACATCTATCACATATGGAGAACATTATTTCCATTCAGGAAGAAATTACCACTAATTTATTTGCACTTTATTTGTGTAAGTCCTGAGAAGAGTACCAAGACTGAATCTGTGAAAATTAAAATACTGTATTCACACAGATGGCAAGTTAACCCCCCCTTCAAAATGTAAAAAAGCACAAAACATTTTGCGACCAGCTCATCATTTTCACTGGCTTAAAGGTGCACAGGCTGCTCATCACTTGTGACAGATACTGACCTCTTTTTAACCCTTTGGAACCAAAATTCAATGCCTGGTATGATGTGCAGGAGACCAGAAATGAAATGATGGCCACATTAGAAGTGAGGTCATGAATGACCATCACCTATACCTAATGTTCAGCATTTTACGCATCACATTATATGACACAAACCCCTGATGTTAAGCACCAAAGAGTTAAAACGACAGCTGTTTGAAAGCTGATGCTCAGTTCACTGCTCCAATTTCAAACCTTATTTGCATTAACTGATAAAATTTGGTTGGCATCTTTCTAATCTTCTCAAGAAGTGTACAGTAGTCCCAGGCATTACTGAATCAGTGTAACAAAAACATTCCAGTTTAAATGCTACCAATTAATGACCGAGGCATGGAATTTATTTATTTATTATACATGCAGCAACATGTCACTTCTTGTTCACTACAGCTATTCCCCTACACATTCTGCTTCTACTTATCTTAATTCACTCTTAATACAATGGATCAGACCTCCTGCAGATTTATTATAAAAAGAATATAAGATGTTCATATGATGAGAAATTAACATATTTAAAATAATTAAATATATAAAAAATTAAAAAAGAAGCCACTGACTTCATTATGCTGAAAAAATAAAATACTTTTTACTAAAACTTTGCATGACTACTGCTAATATACGTGAAACAAACAAGATAGGACATATGTGTATAATGTAACAGTAAGGCACATTTGGATCTTTGCATTTAAGGGACTGGGATCACACCATTTTGTTACTGTCCACAGTTATATGTATGTTATAGAATATTATTAGTTATTACAGTATGCTGTTATATTTCTTTGACGTACTTGTGACTTAACGTCTACAATGATCATTTTTTTTACAATGACTGGTCATATATAACCTCAAGATTTCAACTTCACAAAATGTTTTGTAATTTCTGACTTATAATATTTGGTACACAATTTACAGGTATATGCATAATCTAGCCACATTAAAAATTTCATGACTATGAACTTTTGCCTTAATTATCCATCATAAAAATTATTATTCTATGGATATTTGTCTTAATTACTTGGTACATAAATCAAATCTTTTACTGCCATATTATGCTTGATCATCAGCTGACATATGTTTCACAATTATGTAGTAAACAAAATGGCTTTAAAAAAAAAGGCATTAAATGTGTTTCTTCTCTATAACTTTTATCTGAAATGTTTCTCATTCCAGGACAAATTCAGCAAGATATCACCATAAACACTTAGTTCTCCATGTGAAGTGACCATACTTTGTCCAATTATATCCAAACCTGAATTTTCTTAACACATTTTAATAAAACCATCCAATATAAAATTTCATAAAAATCCATCCAGTGGGAGCCAAGGTGTCCCATTCAGATGGACAGACAGACAGACATGACACAGCTAACAGTCCTTTGCACAACTCTGCCAAGGCAGCTAAAGAAGTGTGACTCAAATACAGCACAAAGAAAATGAACTCTATCAAATACCACACCACAGCAATATGTAATTAATTAATTAATGTTCTCTGTCATCATGTACGAAACTACACAGACTAACATTGTACATGAACAACAGAAATGGAGAAAGGTACTATTACCTAGTTCAGACATTATTTCTAAACCATTCTGTGGTTAACCTCAAAAGAGAAGAAAGAGACAGTTCAAGAAGTACAATGCCACCACTATGGCAATATAAGAACTAAAACACAATGTGTACGTATTTTGAAGTTTCATTTACCAGTTAAAATAATATGAGTGCATGGTAGGGTATTATCATGATAACATTAGATTTACAGATTATTACACCTCCAGAAATTTACTTTTTGTGAAATTCACATAACACAAACACACACTGGACCAGACAACTGGTTGAAGGCCTCCCTCACAATGCAATAATTGGGGCACCCTGTAACTGTTAGCAAAGTTATTCCCATATCTCACTACAGGGGACCAGAACACTACCTTCTGCTAGAAGAATAGAATCCAGTCTGAAATAAGCCACAATAAATGTCAGTAATCTGTATGTTTGCAATCACCCCCCACCCTCCAGAGCCATGATGGATGTCCACTGTGCCATGAGATCTGCAGAGGCCTTCTCTATGCCACTGGGTATACACCTCATGTCAACTGGCAGCCTTATACATCAATACATTCAAACTGGGTATCTTTCAAGTAAAAAAGAAGTCTTCTCAGATGACCAGCCTGGCAAAGGTTGTTTCCAGTGTTTTAGGCTCTCACTATGCCTGCATCATTAGGGATTGACGCGATCAGCAACAGCTGATACACACAGCTACCCTTTGAGCCAGTATTTTAAGGCAGGGCTACTTCATTGGGGTAAGTTGCTAGCCAGGCACTATGATCAATTTGGAATGATCAAACCAGGGAGATAAGATGGTTGCTGCATAAAGCACACATGGTAGGGAAAAGAAATGCATACTGGGTTTTGGTGGGAAATCCAGAAAGAAACAGACCACTTGGAACACCCAGTCATACACAATATTAAAATTCATCTTCAATAAACAGGATGGTACAACATGGACTGGCTTCATCTGGCTCAGGATTGTGGCCAGCGGCTGTTTCTCGTGAACACAGAAATGAATCTTGAGGTTCCATAAAAAGCAGGATATCTGATTTGGCACTTTACTCGATAGGGTTATTTATTTATTTACCTAGCTATTTATTTATTTACTTACTTAGTCAGTCAGTTAGTTAGTTGGATGGTTGGTTAGTTAGTTAATTTGCAAGTCTGTTTCTCTCTTGTTGTCTCTTACTCTCCCTCTAGCCATCAGACACATCATTCAAAATAAAATTTGGTACATTTACAGCCAGACTAAATAATAAGCTATTTTGTACTCAAAATGATGCTCTCCCTAAAATCAGCTGAATCAACAGTACCCAGATAGCTTGAGGAAAGGCACAGATTTGGATTGACATAAACCTTTGTTGCAAAATGACAAGTATGAATGCATGTTTCTTGAACAGTGCAAACAGTGATGAAATAAGTAATGCTGAAAAATACAGACACCACAATATAATGCAAAGTATTAAAAAGTGACAAAGAGTGAAGGTCTGATCCCACAACTTTACTAAATGAGTTCTCACAATTACGCCACCTGGTGGTGACCAAAAAAAACTGTTCTCTTCAATGAAACTAAAATTAAAATATGAACTAATGTAAGGTGCATATGAACCACTATCAGAAATCTCTGTCCAATCTGCAACAGACTCTCACTCTCTCCTAGGCTTCCGGTCAGAAGAGTCTGGGCACAGGAGTATGTAAATGCACCAAGACTCTATAGAATGATCAACTCCTAAACAGATCTAATATCTACTGCTTGCCAGATTAACACTTCGGCAAATTAAGTACCAACCTCCTGGTTAATTTCATTGTTAAGAGTATACTGTTGTAAACTATAACACATGACACAAATACACAAATGTAAGGACTACCTTGTATAAAAACTGAGTGAGAAATTCTTATTCTCTTTTGATATCCTACACCATACATTTATTTACAAATATGTGAATAAGGAAATGTTCAAGAACCACTTACAAGGAGTTAATAAAAAAAATTACAAAACAGTTTGTCAGAATCACTAGTATTTATCCCAATTTAACGTGCAAAACTGCTGGAAACTGTAAGGTGAGTCACATTGTTTGCCAAATCCTTGTCAAAATTCTAACCACACTGTTACTGCAATATCTCTTCCTAGTCTACAATGTGGACAAAATGTATTGAAACCTTGTACAGCAATATTTGGAGAAGCAAAACTGCCTATACTTATAAACAACTGCACTGTTCCACATCTCACTGCAGCCTGTTACGTAGACCATGGGTCTCCAACTGGCAGCCCACCAGGTTGTATTATGTGGTCTGCACCCACATTCGTAAATTATATATATATTTACACACACACACACACACACACACACATATACATACATACAATAAAAATTACATAGTAAAGGTGGTTAGGTATACCACTTACTTTGATTTTTACACATGGCCCATGAACCAGCTCTTTTCCATGAAAAGGATAGATACCCATGAACCAGATGTTTTGCTGAATTTCTCCTCATATGTTGCTGTACACCTTTGCTAAGACTTACTTGAATTATATGTTTTACACTATCAGTTTTATAAAGACACATGGTCTTCTGGGATACGCCATTCTATAGTTTGGTAGATATGTATGAACATTTTGGGAAGAACCTGCTACCTCCATGTTTGGCACAGAAGAAAGCCACATGCAAAACAGAAGGTGCAGATAAAGGGAACCAGGGACAGCACAAGAAAAGTGAGTGCTCCCAATTGGAGACAGTGGAGGTAGCACGTTCCTCTGAAATGTTGGTACAAGTGTAACAACTGTATGACTCTGCAGCCCAGTAGACCATACCGTATACACAGACATAAGAACCTTAAATCCTATTAGTTTTAGTTTACACAGTGTGGAATTACTCCACATCATTTTGGCAACACACATTCTATTCAGACTCACCTGATGCTGCTTTTGTTGTCTTGCCTGTGCTATCGCTGTTTGATCCAACAGATCCCATGACTTCTGCCTCCTATTGGTTGGAGTACCCGCACCACTTGTTTGCTGCTGTGGTTGCTGATTGCCTTGCCCATTACTTTCTTCGCTTCGTGGGGAAGGACTTGCTGTTGGCATGACATTCATAGCAGGTGGGATATTGGTGGCAGAGGCTGGTGGCTGTAACAAACACATGGCAAACAAGATTGGAAAGGATCTCTTCCATCATAATGTACATACACAATTCCAAACAACATGTTTTGAAGGTTATTAGACTTGTTTAAGGCTTTATATACAGCAGCTTTTGTAATCACTGACAAAACTAAAATCAAAATGACCAACTATGCTGTGCAGTGTTTCTCATATCAAATTTCACATCAGTTTTATGAATCATTAATAACATACACCTATACGCAAAAGTCCGTTCAAGTCGTATTTAAAGTAAGAACTGTTATGGGTCAAATTGGATAAAAATCAGAATTTCCAGACAACTTTCACTGAAATTCTTCCACACTGAACTTCATTAAAGTGTACACTGGTTTTCACACTGATACTAAGTTACAGGAAGGTGGACAAATACAACCTACACACAGCATTTCCTATTACTGTGCAAAGAACACACACAAAAATGTTACACCATTATATAGTACCTAATTCCCATCAACCATCAACCAACCAAACAATCCATCACTATCAAACACTGCCACCACCTACACCTGCTGCCACAAGCCCACCCACTGCTGCCACAACTACTACCACCACCACCTCCAATACAATCTGATGGTGATGTTTTACAGCACTGCAATATTATAATGGAATCAGTACACCATTTTAGCAGGGATAAAATCATCATCATCATATCCTGTTATCCCTTTAGGGACATAGGGCGTCAACAAAACGTCACCATCTGATCCTATTTCTGGCCAGCTGCTTAACTTCACC
>JGI24700J35501_10929799_pt1 | contig 10237 bp, 11 predicted proteins | sample TergutTh196P1_FD_35501 | JGI IMG/M metagenome (IMG submission 35501) | reverse complement strand
GTAAATTTGGTATTGAATAGTCTGTAAATTTGGTATTGAATAGTCTGTAAATTTGGTATTGAATAGTCTGTAAATTTGGTATTGAATAGTCTGTAAAAATGAAATTAAATATTCTGTAAATTTGGCATTGAATAGTTTGTAAAATTGGTATTGAATAGTCTGTAAAATTGGTATTGAATAGTCTGTAAATTTTGTATTGAATAATCTGTAATTTTGGTATTGAATAATCTGTAAATTTGGTATTGAATAGTCTGTAATTTTGGTATTGAATAGTCTGTAGAATTGGTATTGAATAGTCTGTAAATTTGGTATTGAATAGTCTGTAATTTTGGTATTGAATAATCGGTAAAATTGGTATTGAATAGTCTGTAAATTTGGTATTGAGTAGTCTGGAAAATTGGTATTGAATAATCTGTAAATTGGTATTGAATAGTCTGTAAATTTGGTATTGAATATTCTGTAAAATGTCATTAAACCGTGATATTTCAAAATGATTGAAGGTACTTAATTCTTTACGTAAGCAAACAAATTTTATAAAATTCAAGGTATTTTCCTGTTATACTTCTTAGAACCGTTTTTACTCCAAAATATGTAAATCAGCATTTGACTCTTCTACTGTTCAATAAATTTAAGCAAACAACAGCAAGAAGAATTTTCTACTTATTCGAAAGTTTTGTATTCGATAATTAAAACACTATACATAAAAATATTTTTTAAAACAAGTCTACAGCAATAAATAATTATAGGCGATTTGCATTTTATTGCGTATTGTTATCTTGCAATTAGTGCAAACGTACAATTTTATTTTGTGGACAGTAAATCAAACGAGCGTCTGACACTACCGTAAAACGTTTCGGTGGATAATTTAAGAATTTCGAAAATAAAACAGAAATAAAAGCCGAAATTTAACATAAAACAAGTCAGTAATTATAAGAAAAATACTCAACTATTTTTCACCAAATAATAAATGGAGACATCAAAATTAATTTTAGATTATTTTAATGTTGCGAAATTAGTAAAAGCACAGGAATTAGAAACACAAATTTAGGTGGTAATATAATGAAGTTCTAAAATCGTGCCATTGTGTCTCCCAGTCTTGTTACCAGTGGTTCTAACAGTATAGTTTTAAAAATGTCGACCCAAGTTTTGCAAACTCAGTATGTGCTCTAATAACGGCATCTAAATTTGTCCTTATCTTACAAACAACATTTCGTTCTGAACTTCGCAGATAAGAACCTTTCTAAGTCGACATTTAGAAGTGGTATAAGACATTAAGTGGAGCTGGCATCATTTATAAGAAGAAATCACGATAACTCAGTGTAAGCTGAACGAATTTTCAAGCAGATTTTTCCGCTAACTAAGAAAAACGAAAAACACTACTAGCTCGACAATTTAGCTTACTGCAATCAACAGTGCACAACGTTGCGCGAAATCTTTTGACTTTTAAAATTTACATGTAATAATTTTTGCAAAGCTTCACGACGTAATACACAGAATTTCGCTACATATATTGATATGATTCTGTTCGAAATCTTTAAGTGAAAAGACAATTTTTTTTACGAAAAAACTGTGTTTATCAACAAAGCTACTCTCGATTTATTCCAACCTGCTAAACAAAACAATTTTACATTATATAGGAACAACAATCCTCAGACAGTGATTACACGACCTTTGTATTTTAAACAAAGATAAAATTTTGGACCTTTATATTTTCGAAACAACCGCTATTGGTACAAAGTACCGTAATGTCCCGGACGATTTTCACACGCCTTATTATTTCTAAAACATGTCTTGCTATTTTCCTAAGGTCGAGGCTAGTTCTTCGGGACTGAACATTTATGAACGGCAATGAATTCGCACAGTATGTCCCGTTAACTTGGCCACTTCTTCTCCCGACTTTACACAACTTTATTTCTTCTCCTAAGTGTACATCAAACAAGGATGTTTAGTCACCCATGGCCAGGAACTTGCGGGGAGGTTCAGGCGTGCTACACCTGCAGTTATATTCATCACTTACACAAATATGGGGATTAAACTTTAATAGATTTAAGATATTTGTTTCGTGTTCAGACTGTAAAATTTTAAGCGTAAGTCACAAAAACTTGATTATTTGCCGCACCTAAATAAGTTTATTTTGTATTGCTTACTTTTTGAACAATATTACTCCTACATTAAATGATCTCCTTTTTGTGTCCAACATACGAGTATAATGCCAGACCTAAGGTGCTAAGAACATTAACTCTGAATTATACCGTCCGGTTGTGTATGAACGTGTGTTGAATGGTAGACATTACTGACGCTTCGGAAGAAATTTACGGGTTCATGTGTAGGGCACAGAATGGAAGCAATAATTTTCTCCCAAGACGGTAAACGGCGCAATATCGAAGAATATACTAAGCTTCGATCACTGTAATTCACTGCATGCAGTAGCCGGAGTCTCTTTGCATGACAATGATTAAAACTTCCTCTTTTATTCACGTCTTAATTTATGACAGGTAAAATTTTTATGCCTGAAAAATGAAGAGACTTTATGTATAATTATATAACATAAATATTCTTTATGTATAATTATATAACACAAATATACTTTATGTATAATTATATAACATAAATATACTTTATGTATAATTATATAACATAAATATACTATTTTAATTTTGTGATGTTAAGGAGCTTTAATAATGAACTTCGCTCTAAAAACGAAGTTTCATTTTTCAGTCAATAAATGTCATGTGTTTTAAATTACAATAATTTTATATAGTAATTAATAATCACACTTTAATAAATAGAGGGTCCGGATAGCGTAGTCGGTATAGCGACTCGCTGCGGGCTGAACGGTCCTGAGATCGAATCCGGCGTAGTTGACCGCAGCCTTCCAGACCGACCCTCGAGCCCATCCTGCCTCTTACACAACAGGTACAGGGTCTTTTTTGGGAATAAAACGGACGGGGCGTGGCTGTGACTACCCACCACCATGTAGCGTCGAGGTTAAAGAAAGAGCAGAGCTATACCTCTACTCCCGCTCTTGGCCTTCCTGGCCTCTTGCAAGGTGAAATTGTAGCTTTATTGTAACAAATAAATGTTAAAATTAAAAATTATGTGAATCAATTTCTTTTTTGTAAAAAATCTAAATTTATCTCAAAGTTTAAAACCTTATTCCAAGTTTGTGAACTTTCTTATTAATGCTGACGTATTCACGTATTTGACACTCATCCAAACTCGCTTCTTGATCAGTCTGCTTAATAACATTACATCAGTCGTAACCGAATATGATTTTGTTTATATTGTTGTACTTTGTTATATTCTGTTACTTTAATATGAATAGAAAAATAACTAGACTGAAAAAGGTTTTCATGAGATAATAGTACAATGACTAGTGACTATTTCACTTGCGTTCTTCCGAGGTATTTTGCAGATTAAATATATCACGTTCTACAGAATTTCAGTTGCCTGTTTGTAGCCAAAAGACAGAAAGCGCGTGCAATTTTAACGCTTGATTTCAACACCGTAATTATTACTCACGTAGTTATTAATTAAACAGCGTCTTAAAAATTTATTAAAATACGCGATAGTCTGAAACAAATAAAACTCTATTAAAAATTAGAAATACAGAAAAACAAACGAAATAACACAAAAGATTTTGGTAGGAAACCGAACGTAATGTCGGAAAGATTGTTAGGTAGGGGATACCGTCAAAAACACAACTAGTTGTGTTTTGACGATATCCCCTACCTAACATTAGTTTACTACACAACGGGGATGGCAAACCTTAAGGTCGGAAAGAGTATTTGTCAAGAAAAGGTCAGACGGGAACCTGTAAAAATAGAATCGGATATAGATATAGTAATGAAAAGAAAGAGAAGGGTGAATAAACGACATGAAGACAGACAGAGCTACTGAAGAGACTCGAACATAAATTTTGGAAATTTAGGCATTTGTTATTAGGAAATATCGATAATTGTAATTAATTTACAAGTAATGAGAGGGACAGAGAGAAGGAATATAAAATATAAATTTATAAGAAATGTGGAAAGAAACGCTGTGAGAAGTGTGGTGGAATACGAAATATTTAACACAACTTACAACGGAAAATTAATGCATTTTGTAAGGAAAGTGCGATCACATGTTGATAAATTTTTTCTATAGGACTTTTATAGAGAGAGAGAGAGAGAGAGAGAGAGAGAGAGAGAGTAGGCTCTTCAGAATTTAGATATCTTGTGTGTGAAATTAGAAGCAGCACTTGACAGTGTTAAATTATGTAAACTGTTTAAAACTCTGACCCAGTGTCACCTAAATTATGACAGTAGCACCATCATAGACAAGAACTGACATTAAATTAATTTTGTCTGAAACACTTATCATTCTAAGAAGGAATGAATAAGATATAATAACAAATACATATCGCTATTCACGTAAAGTACTAGCTCTTCTTGTCAAAATTTAATGAAACTTGAATTTTTTCTGCAGATTTTCTGAAAATGCTCAAATATCAAAATTCGTACAGTAAAAGTCCGACCAGTTGGAGCCGAGTTGTTCTGTGCGAACGGTCGGACAGATGGACAACAGACAGACAGGTAGACAGAAATGACGAAGCTAGTTGTCACTTTTCGCAATTTTGCAAACGCGTCTAAAATTGGGACCATTTTGCGGATACAGAAAGGGTTATGTTTTCACGTACTGGTGAAGAGGAAGCAGAAATTCAGTTGTACGAATGGAGAAGAAATAAAGAAGAATGCATGCAGATAAAAATAGATGCTTGGAAATAAATTGTGCATAAAATTGAACAAAAACATGTAATATAAGTAAACATACGGCTTAATGAAATTATTTTAACATATTGGGCAGACACTTGACATGAAACTGCAAGCTCTGAAAAGCGTCTTATTTTACCAACTAGGCAAGAGTATTTGATTGATTTTAATTGAATCACAACTTAAAATAAATAAGATGTGTTAGACGTAAAGTGTTTATCATTTAATATTATCATTTAATATAGGCAAGATTATCTGGATGGAAAAAGTCAAATATGAAAACACAAGACAAACAATGGTTATACAAGAGAAGTGAGACAGTATGTGAATTATAGAAAAAGACGGTGTGCTGTTAGAGACAAGCATAACGAAAGAAAAGAAAAAAAACTGTCGAAAATAATAATCCAATAAATACATCCAGAAAAAATGAGACCCTCCAAAGAAAATCCGGGACACTTGATTTGTACAAATGTTTGTTGTAGAGTCGGAGAAAAGAATAAAAGATATAAGCAGAAATCATTTAGGAGAAGCAGAAAGGGCACACAGGAACAACTAAGTCAAATATAACAACCTATTTTAAGCAAAGCATATTACATACAGATCGTCGCTTCATGTTTGAGCCCGTCGTTATGGCAACTTACCAAAAAGAAAGGTCTTAGTGAACATTTACAATCCCTCTAGAATTACAAATCAAACTCAAGGTTTGAACAACACCTACAAGACATGGGGCACTCATTCGCACTCATAGAAGACATCTTGGAAATTTTAAGGATTGTTAAGAAAGCAAATATTATGAACATGTTGGAAAATTTTGATATTTACTCAGACAAAAAATTATAATCTAAATAAGTATTAACCTAGCCTAGAGTGTAATAAGATGGTTTGTGTATTCATAGGGAATGACGATAGATGTCGACCTTGAGCATGCTCCTTGGTGTTTAATAAGCCTACAAGGACTGTAGGCTAGTGACTTTCAATTAATATAGAGCACAATTTGAGCAACAAACTTTGGATGTACCAAAAGAATTTCTTACACTATATATAAACTACATTTTTACATGACTACAGATTATTTACAGCAACTTTTCTTCAATTTTACCGTTTTACAAAGAATGCTCTTCTAATTCCAAATTTAGAACAAACCATATTTTTAAGGTTTAATATGTAGAAGAATACTGTATAGAAACATCAGCTTGTATGTACTGAAGACTTGAAGCAGAACAGAAAAAGCCAACTGAACGTGATTACTTTCCAACCATAATGTCATTGAACTTTAAGGATTTTTAATATTTTTGTTTTCTAATATAAAAACGTATTAGAATTCTTTATTCATAATACATCAACTTGAGGTAGCAGAGTAATACACACTTCTGTTAAAATTAATTATGTTTATTTATGTAAGAGAGAGGCTTTTTTTAATATTACCTTCCTTTACATATTTTGTATTAGTCGCGCCCGAAGATGGAGCTAAGAGCTGAGAACATGGAGCGACTCTATGTAAGTAACATTGTTTTCTTAAAAGAAAGTGTTGCGTTTGGTTGACTTTAACCCTTAACCTGCTAACGACTACTATAGTTGCACCTCCTAGTAATGCTAGAAAATGGCAGATGGGATTTAATTCGGCGTTTAAAGGGTTAATTGTTACTATATCGTTACACAACGTGATCTCTTCGTCAAAGAAAATATACATTAAGATTGATGAACACATTACTGAATAAAACACTACTTTAATTCCTCTAAGTAACGACATAAGTATAGAACGCACTTTCCTTCATGTGGTTAGGGTACAAGAGTTTTATAGTACAGTTTACTGTAATTATAGTTAAGGTAGGAAAAATTTTACGAAAGAGAAAGTATTAAATTTTGTCTGAAGAGGAGGAGTAGAATAAATTGCAATGGGCTTACATTTTTATATAAGAAAGTCATTATTGCTTTCTTAAACACGCAGATTACTCAGAAGAAAGCTATGAAGAGGGTGTTCGAGTCTCAGAACAACAGTATGTCTCACACTCCGCCATTCAAATGATCAAACACAGTAATCGTAGAATTATTTTAATAATATGAACATTATCTAGCGTCTGACGTTGTTGAACTCGTGTCTTACAGGATGTAAGAATGCAAGGGTTTAAATGTGTAAATTAAATTGTATTATTTAACAGAAAGTAAAAGGTACGTAAATGTAAAGAATAAAAGAGTTGAACCAGCTTTTATCCACGTCTGCCGTTAATGGGTACCCAATTAAGGTACATTTCTTACTTCCGTGTTTCTTAGTTAGCACTTTTGGTGTCAAGTACTTTGCTGAAGTTGACTATCTACAGTTACCGAGATTAGCATTAACAAACAGCAGTACTTTTATATGAGAACAGTTTATAGTAGATCACTTATTAGGTAATGTTCATTTAATTATATACTTCATATTTTGATTACAGTATATTTCATACATTGTGAACTCAGTTCATTTCTTTGCTTTAAAAAGGTTTGGTACTCTACACAGAGAAAGTAATAATTTCTTTCGAATAAAGAAATTGAAGTACTTTGAATCTGAAGGATATAGATTTATGAAAGGACTTAGAATCAGTGTATTTAAAACTATTAAATACTAAAAAATTCCGCTTTTTAGCTTTCCTTGATCTCCTGTACATTATATTGAGAACAGAGTGATTATTTGTATAAAAAATTTGCTTACCGGTTGTTTAAGTAGCAATAATTTTTATGCACCATGTATTACGCCGACATCTTACAGTGTTATGATTGTAAAATAGGCTTGTCGTATTTGCCTGCGTACAAATTTGTTACTAACGTCTGTCATTCAGCGCTGTCGAATTTCGGAATTTTTCACATTTCATTTTCCATCGATCGATCGATGTATGTTGCAGTTTTAAGACAGTTATTTCTCTAAATTACAGTTTCATGCAGAACGGTTAGTACAAGTGTACAGAAATAGCTTACGGTGTTTATTGTGAGTAGCCGTTTGTCTGGTATTGATTAAAAATAAATTCAAGAAAAATATAACAGCTCTCCAAAATGCCAGATCATAGATGAAGTGATGAAGTGGAAGCTCAGTTCATTTGTCTACCTTTGCTGCACATTGTCACTTCATCTGCAGCAATGCACACCATTGTGTGAGAAATGTATTTACAGGTAATGCAACTGGTATTTGAGAAATATAACTAATGTTTATTTACAAGTAAAGTATTTTACATAATAATCACCGGATGCACAAAAGTCGATCTCACGGTGTGCCATATTTTACGAATATGAGAATTTAAAATTACCTGAAAAAATATAACTAATTTTTTTACAAACTTCACTTAACTTCTTAAAGGTGTATGGTAAATATACGTACCACTTCTTGTAACATTAAGAAACTTTACATTTTTTCGAAATACTGTATTTGTACGTTTCGTAATATTATTAAATAAACATAAATTTTTTGCCGATAATTAAGAAGAGAATTGTTATCATAACGGACAGACACGTCTTCTGTGAGGTAAGAACTACTCGTGGATTTACATAAAAATTAGTCTATCGTCAGTCTTCGAAGTGTTAGACCTAATCATTGCAGTTACGGCTACTGAATACTCCTTTACTTAAGTTGCTTCCTTTTTGTTACAGTGTTACAGTGTTACAGTGTTACATAACTTGCAACAGACTTACCAACAGAACTCTGTAAGTTTCGTTCGAAACCTTTACCGTGATTAGTTACTCTGTTTCAGACCTACCCTCAGTTTCCTACTGCTGAATGTTCTCAGACAACCCCGTCTTTAATTTCAAATGCCTTTATTTCCTAGTGAGTTTTATGACCAAGACAGAAGACCACATTTTAATTCCACAAGGTTGCTAGAACATGTTTAATAATATCATGAATTTTAAAGCTTAAGATGTCAAGGCCTGAAGATTACGTTCTTCTGGGACATGACGCTGTACTGATTGGATAAAAAAGATACTTATTTGACTACCCTGAAGCTGAATGCAGAAAGTTCCTGCAAAATATATGTAAACACGCACAAAATATAACGTCCAACTCCATAAATTCATCTCCACCTATAACCGCTAGTTGCAACGCAATATGCACACTCGTATATGCCGAATCTCCGACACGCCGTAAAACTAATGGTTATTACCTTGGCCCTCACACATTACGTATTACACCGATGTGAATAAGACGTCCATTGACATAAATAAAGACACGAAACAGGCTAAGAAAACTACCTACACCAACTGTGAGTCAACGTATACGCCAAAAAAGTCAAAACCCAGGCTTTACACCAAGTGCAAAAACTTGTGACTCCAAATAACCAAGAGTACAGGTATTTTAAAATTACAACGTACAAAAGGAAAACTTTTAAATGTAAAATATATATTTAATTTTGTTCCAAATTCCATCGATAGCATAGTACAGTATTATACAAAACTTCGATGTGTTACAGGCTAAAATAACAGTCATTTTATAATATTTTAATATTTAATACAGTTTATAAGTTTTTTGGGTTCCCATGTTACATGAATGCTTTTTGCAACACATATACAGTGCGATCCAAAGTTTTGGGACTGATTCATTTTTAAATAACGGAACTAGAGAAATTTATCAGCCAACCCACTAACTAAGTACTATCAAACAACATCCGTTCACACACCGAGTTTCGTTTGTTTATCTTCGACAGTTTAGGGGTTATAACGTGTCTCGTAAATTCAGTTTTCTTTATAGGCTAAGTCATGGACGGAGGAAATAAAGAGAGATTTGCCATAAATTTTCTTTTCAAAGCCGGTCCATATGCGACAGAAATTGGTGCAAAAGGCTTTTGGGAATGAGGCTCTGAACCGATCAAAATTTTTATGAGGTATTCAGGATTTCGAGATGGAAGGGAGATGGTAGAAAATGATGAGAGAGGTGGACCTCCAAAATCGACTCGAATTGAGGTAAACAATGCTGCTGTTGCTAATTTGGTCAAAAATGGCCGTCGAATCGCATCAAGAATGGTAGCAGAATCTTTGAACATCCACAAGACTGTAGGTCTTTGGATTCTGAAAGAGGATTTGGGAAAGAGAAAGATGTGTATATGTTTTGTTCCACACTCCTTGACACCTGAGGAAAGGGAAGATCGAGTCACATCTTGCCAAGACTTTATCGCAATGGCCAATGCAGAAATTTCTTTTGACAAAATTATTACGGGAGACGAAACCTGGTGTTTTGTTTATGACCCTGAAACAAAGCGACAGGTTCTGAATGGGTTTGTGGGAAGTCCATTCGGCCAAAGAGACTGAAATTCCAAAGGTCCCTCATCAAGACCATGTTGATAGTGTAAGTCTTTCGACTCTCCAGGCGTAGTGCACAAAGAATTCGTACCAGAGGGAAAAACAGTAAATGCAGAATTTTATAAAGGAGTAATGTATCGCCTCCTCAAACACATTCAGCGGGTTCGTCCAGCTGCGTTCTGCTCTCGATATTTTTTCTTATTGCGTGATAATGCACCCCCCCCCCCCCC
>JGI24700J35501_10929800_pt1 | contig 10238 bp, 4 predicted proteins | sample TergutTh196P1_FD_35501 | JGI IMG/M metagenome (IMG submission 35501) | reverse complement strand
ATTTTGGGACACATTTGTGTAAGTTGACCACTTGCTTATGTTGACCACTTTTTCAGGAACGGTCGGTGGTCAACTTAGACAGGTTTCACTGTATTTGAGAAAAAGCAGGCTTTGAAAGTATTACCTTTCATTGAAAAACAGAAAGTAAGCTAGAAGTTCTTGATTTCAAGCTAGAAGTGTCTACCATACTCAAAACATAATTTTTCTCGTTTTCTCCGAAAATCTTTTCAAGTTATTCAGTACAGCGTACATAAATAACAGTAACATAATTTCTCTCAAGATCATTATTTAAACGCTCTTTCTATGAACTTCATGAAATGAAATCATAAAGAAGCCATCTCTCTCTCTCCCTGTCGACACTGTACCCAAAACGACTAAACAGATTTTAATTAAACATGGTACTGGACCGTATACACTAAGTTACTGGGCAGCAGTCCAATACAATGACTACTTTACATGCATCACCAAACTTAACAGCTTCCCTCAAAAAAAATAAGTCATATCAAAACAATTGCATGTGACATAAACTAAGGTTCCGTTAAGATCTACAACTTCTACCTGAGACATTCATTCAAAAACTAGAATAAAAAATATTTTATCTACACAAAGTGTAAAACTTCATCAGTTTTAAAAAATTTATGTTTCTATGAAGTGTGGTTTCTCTCTACTGTTGATTTACCTTCTACCAACAGTTTTATGTCTGCCACAAATGAACATGAAAGTGAATGAGGCAGGGATAATAAACACAAAATGCAGTGAGAAAATAACTTTCAGAACTACTTCCACGTGTTAGGTTTTAGACTAGCAAACAGCCCTCTTCAACACCATGCAATTCATAAATTATGAGTGTCTTTTATTTTCTTAATGTGGCCTAAGAATGCATGTTTATGTGCCTTGTAAAGTAAGCTAAGCAAACCTCAATATCAGACCTTGTTGGTTATGTCATTCAATGTAAAAACCTTTCATTGGATTACAATAAAATTTCCTACTTGAGAACCTTGGCTTTGTGGTTCCTGCTGTTTTGAATGAAAGTAGCTTTTATCTTCACAGGTATGTGCTTTTTTAACTATGCTGTTTCAAATCAGAGGTTATGTAATGTACCTATGGATTAAACATAAAGATTATTGTGAGTGAGTAGAAGGATTTGGAGGGAAGTGATCATGTCCTATTTCAAGTGCTTATCCTTGCATTTACCTGGAGTGACTGAAAAAATCACAAAACACCTCAGTCATTACAGCCTGTAACCCAGTTAATAACCAAACCATGTACTTCTACTATTACCATTACACCAATTTGCCCAGTTGATCTGCTTATTAAAACATTAATCACTGTAAAGCAGTGGCAACATAAACACATCAATGACGACATTAGAGGTATTAAAAAACTAAATGGCCTAGTCCTTCTGAAAATTAACTAGGACACGTACACACTTTCTTATTTACTCCATGCAGCAGAGTCCTTTTTGAGAAGCTAACTGGTTTTCAGCTAGTCAAGAAATTCCCCACATTTTATGGAACCTGAAAGTTCGTTACCACATTCACAAGTGCCCGCCTCCTGTCCCTATTCTGAGCCAGCTCGATCCAGTCCATACTCCCACATCCCACTTCCTGAAGATTCATCTTAATATTATCCTCCCATCTAGGCCTGGGTCTTTCAAGTGGTCTCTTTCCCTCAGGTTTCCCCACCAAAAATCTGTATACGCCTCTCATCTCACTCATACATGCTACATGCCCCGCCCATCTCATTCTTCTTGATTTTATCACCCGGACAATATTGGGTGAGGAGTATGGATCATTAAGCTCCTCTTTATGTAGTTTTCTCCACTCCCTTGTTACCTCGTCCCTCTTAGGCCCAAATATTCTCCTCAACACCCTATTCTCCAACACCCTCAGCCTATGTTCCTCCCTCAATGTGAGCAACCAAGTTTCACACCCATACACAACAGCAGGCAAAATTATAATTCTGTATATCTTAATCTTTAAATTTTTGGATAGCAAACTGGAAGACAAAAGATTCTGCACTGAATGATAGGAAGAATTCCCTAACTTCAATCTGCTCTTAATTTCTTCCTGAAGAGAATTTTGATTTGTTAAGGTTGTTCCCAAATATTTGAACTCTTCCACCCTTTCAAAGGCACTATCAATCTTTATACTGTGACTTTGTCCTGCATTCTGATCTTGAGACATGACCATATACTTAGTTTTATCAGAATTTACTTCTAGTCCAATCTCCTTACTAGCCACTACCAAAGCTTCTGTGTTTTCCTTTATAGTGTGTATGCTTTCTCCCAACCTATTAACAATTAACTAGGTCACACTACTTTAAATTCCTTTCATGGCTTCTTTTTTTTGACCAGGAGCAGAGGTTGCGATGGGTTGATGAGGACACAGATGTGGATCTGGAACAAGGCAGCATCTCTAGTGAAGAGGAAGCTGGTTCAGGTTCAGACAGTGAACTAAGAGTTGGAGCACGAAATGCTCAGGACATATGGAACAGACATGAGGTGGAAGATGGGTTAAGAGCCCTGCCTGGAAGTGAAGAGCTCTCAACAATGCTGGAATCAGGAGATGAGGCTGGGTTGGTGAAACACACACATGGACAGACAACAGGGCTTCTAATGGCCTCATGGAGAGGCAACAGCCATATGCTGGCTACTCTGTTGGACTTTGGAGCTTCACCATGTGTGGTAGATGCTGAAGGAAGGTACACATGGTTCTGATTCTGACATTGACAAGATAATCCATCATCAGTACCAACCACCATTTCAGTGACATTATTCTGTGTGTATGTGTGTGTGTGTATGGGCGTGCACACGTGCGTGTGCGCGCACACGTGCACGTTGAGGTGTACTTGGGTGTTTTATAACAGAGCTCATTGGAGCTGAAAATTTACTGGGCCTCACTCACCTACACAAGTAATAATGCATGCTGCTACAAAAAACATGAACAACATGACACACAAACAGCTGAAAAAGCTGGTCCTCTAGATGTGAAGCAAACAACTCTCAACAGAAAATAAAAACTATTGTAAAACCTAACCTGAGGGGGGCAGTTATGTAACCAAAGATATAGACTGGAAGATAATGGATCCTAAATACATATGACATCAGGGTGTAGACTGGATTAATATGCCTCAAAACATACCCCTCTGGTGGGTCTTGTAAACACGGTAATGAATCTTTCCACAGATGGCAGGGAATATTTTTACCCTATGAACACCTGCTGACTTCCAAGGAGGTCTCGAGTCTGTGGGGTCAGTTATTCTGTCAGATATCTTATGGATAGTGAAATCAAAGTGTTATGTTTACCACTGTAACTGTAGGGAAAAAAGTGCTTCTGATGACGGCTATTGCACCCTCCTCAGTTGTAGGCTGCATTTCCTAACCGAACAGAAGTTTGTCATGAGATCAGCGGCATCTGCTAATCACTGAAGATTTTGGAACTTTAATAAATTTGCTGACAGAAAAAACATTAGATTGCCTACATTCAGTACAAATTTCCAAGCTGTTTGATCCTACTTATTGAAGTTTCATTTTATGACTGCAAATATCTGAGAATTGCAAAGACTGTACAAAAAATTAAATAACATAAAATGACCTCTGTACTCAAGATAAGGAGTAAAAAGTTTTGAAACTTAATAACACTGTGTAACAGAAACATTTATTACACAGATATGAATGAAATTCAATATAAAGCCTGGTAACATTCATAGACACAGCAATGGTGGAAAATTATGAGGTTACATCTGGCAAATTTAAGCCAGACAGTATACTAATGAAAATTATGCATCAGAATGGTCCACAGGTTTGGAACTTACAACTTTTCACTGTTTTTAATAGGATAATGTGTCATTATGTTGCTATATAGATTCTAACTGTCCCAGCAACTGGAGAGAGAAAGCCTTCACTGCTCTTGGCAGTTAACTTAAATACAAGTTACTTTGCTATAAGGTTAACAATGGTCCTTGGTTTATTTCATGGCCCTTTCTCAGATGCACTTTTTGTACACAGCACCAGACAAAAATCATACATAAGGATGCAGCATGGCCAGTCTCAAAGTACTAACCCCCCAGCATCTGACTGGACAGACTGGATAAAACTATTAAAAACCTCGTAACAGTCAGCACCCTGCTCCAAAGACTTCCAAAAAGTACCTCCTGATTGTAAATAAGGAATGTTAATCACTTTATATTTTTGTTTGGCTATTGCCTAATAATATCAATTAAATTATTCTAGGACTCCACTACATCTAGCCTCCTGTGGCAGAGATGCAGATTGTGTGAGTACACTTTTGGCACATGGAGCACCAGTACAGGTATGGGACTCCAACCATCGAGCTACTCCACTGCACTGTGCTGCCAGTGTAGGCAACTTAACAAGCCTGCGCCTTCTCTTGAAAGCTGGTGCAGATGTGAATGCAGGGTTAGCAGGAAGAAGTGCCCTGCATTATGCAGTACAAAGCACTGCCATTGACTGTGTCAGAGAACTGCTGAAAGCTGGTGCCAATCCCAACACACCACAGGTATACACAGAGACACCACTCCACGTGGCAGCAGCAATAGGCTCTGCAGCCTGCATACGTTTACTATTAGAGCATGGTGCAAATGTGCTGGTTCAGTTTGGACCAAGGAAAACAACAGCATTACATTTAGCAGCTGAATACGAAAATGCAGAGTGTTCAAAACTGTTGTTAGATGCTGGTGCAGAAATTAATGCACAAAACCACCGTCATCAGACACCTCTCCACATTGCAGCATTATCGCAGTCTGGTGAGACATTGGAGCTGTTGCTACAACGTGGTGCTGACCCAAATGCTGAAGACACTGATGGTCGAACTCCACTGCACAGTGCCATTGTGAAGATCTATCGTTCATGTGAGTGCGTACGACTACTCCTTGATGCTGGAGCCAATGTAAACAAACCTGATGCCTTTGGTTACACTCCCTTGCACATTGCAGCACTCAATGAAATATCAAGCTGTGTTTATTTGCTGTTGACCTATGGTGGGGATGTAACAGCAAGGACAAATGGAGGAGTGTCAGCACTGTCTTTCATTGTTCGACGTACACCAGATATCCTTCCAAAGATACTGACTCAACTGGACAATTCTATCAAACTCCATGACCATGAAATTGGCGATGTTGACTGTGAACTCAAACTAGATTTCCATATACTAGTTCCAAGTGTTGAACGTGGGGAGAGTGGACTACTGCTAGCATTCATAGAAGTCGGCCAGCGACATATCTTGAAACATCCACTGTGTGAAACATTCCTCTTCCTTAAATGGAAACGAATTAGAAAGTTTTTTCTTTTAAGCCTTTTCTTTCATACAATTTTTGTGCTACTCTATTCAGGCTATATGGTAGGTGTATTTCTGAAAGACTGTCCAGTGGCAGTAACAAATGCAACTGAGGTTAGTGACAAGGACATGTGCAGTATCCCCACAGTGGTGAATGTGACAGGCTATTTTCTGTTAGCATTCAATATGTTACTGATAGCAAAAGAACTCTTTCAAATGGCTCACAGCTGGGCAAGCTATGTGAATCACTGGGAGAACTGGCTCCAGTGGCTCATAATAATCAGTGTGTTCCTGTGTGTGCTACACCGCCACAGTGTTGGTGATGTAAGCCAAGATGTTCTCACTTGGCAGCATCATGTGGCTGCAGTGAGCATCTTCCTCACCTGGATTGAGCTGATGATGCTTGTTGGACGTTTCCCTATATTTGGGCTCTATGTACAGATGTTCACTACAGTTGCTGTAAATTTTGCCAAGTTTCTATTAGCCTACATTTGCCTTCTTGTAGCTTTTAGTCTCAGTTTTGGAGTACTTTTCCCCAACTACAAATCTTTCAGGAATGTAGCTTGGGGTCTGATGAAAACTGTAGTTATGATGTCAGGAGAACTGGAGTTTGAGGACATTTTTTATACAACAGACAGCCCTGTCTTGTACCCAATTACAGCCCACCTTATATTCCTTGCATTTGTTCTTCTTGTGACAGTAATCCTAACCAATCTAATGGTAGGCCTGGCAGTAAATGACATCCAAGGGCTGCAACAATCTGCAGGTCTTGACCGCCTTGTCCGCCAGGCTCAACTGGTCGCACATCTTGAGAGCATGCTGTTCTCTCGATTACTTCACTGTTTGCCAAATAAACTATTAACTCTCAGTCATCGCAGTGCCTTGCTAACAATTTCACCATATCACCGAACAATATACATCCGTCCCAATGATCCACGTGAGAGTCGTATTCCACGTGAGCTAATTAAAAATGCCTACCATTTAGTTGCTGAAAGGAAAGAGAAACTGAGAAACCGATTTAGATACAGCTCTACATCATCAGACAATGCAACCAAATATTCTGATGGTGACTACATAAAAATAGTTTATCCCCAGCCAAGGTATTCAGTGGTCACTAATACTGAACCACATGGGACTACATGCCCCAATTCCAAACATCGACAAAATGACTCCACAATAGATACACTGCTCTCCCACATTGCCGCTCTGACTGATGAACTTCAACAGAGGGACATCACAACCAATCAACGTCTGAATATGTTGACTGATGAGATTAATGCTCTACGGAGAGATCTCAAGTCCATTTGAAATGATCCTCGGGACATTACAATTTGTACAACTACTCAATGAAATGCTCACACTGTTCAACCATTCTTGTTCAACCATCTGGATCATACATATTTACATTGTTATTTAAACATTTTTTGTAAAGCTAAATCACAGTACAAGTCTGTCCATAATACTAGAGTTTAAAATGTAAAATTATAACACTTCTTGCATTTTTATATTGATGAAAAACTTGTACTTGTCACTGTATGCGAAGAACAGAAACTTTAAGGGTTTGAGAACTAAGTGCTAAAGTGGATGTTTGGATTCAAGACAGTTCAAGTACCAAGAATAAAGAAAACAGGGTTATAGAGGACTTTTTAATTTATTTTTACTCCATATTATTCAGATGATAACGTCAATATCATGAGATAAGAAAAAAATAACATATCCAGAAATTCAAATTCGAAAACCTCACATAAGGAAATCATATAAGGAAGAAAGGTCTGGACAGAAAGTCAGTACCTAAAGTGGCCTAGAAAAATGGGGTGTGAACTGATTGAACCAGTTCCAGATATGGTACAGTGGTAAATGTTGGTTGCAAATAACAAGGAATTTATGAAACTACAGAATAAGCACGCCCAAAGTACCACAGGTTTATGTCTCTGTTAGGGGATGATAATGACATGTAGCGTATATGCTCATGAATATTCATTGTCTTTTTGTTGCTATTTCATTTTGTTCCAGACGTCCATCCAGGCTCCTCCCCCAAGACTTTACACTAAAGAAAATTATTCTTCCACTGAATTATCAAGTAGATCAATCACACTCACTCCCAACATGGGTGGAGGGGTACTCCATAGGATTACACATATTTTCTGAACACATTTTGCTCTTTTGCATTCTTCATCAACCTTGATGTTCATTCTCTGCAGATCTAAGTTATAATGATGCACAGCTAGATTCACTGTAGGTATCACACTATGCACAGAAATTATCTTTTCTTGTATTTTGTTAAAATGGTTGTTATATGTGACGTGACTACTACAAGATTTCAAATATTGTACCCCATGACACAGTACACAAAGCATTCTTTACTTTCAAAATATCATACGGTTTCACACTACATGCGTACACATATTTCATGTACGCCCATACGATAAGTACAGCCTTCCCTATACAGATTTTCTAAAACCTCACAAATGCTGAATAACAAATGTGCTGATTTCTTATACTGAATTTCACCCAAATAAGAAAAACAATGTGGAAGACATAAACAGAAATTCATTTACACCCCTAAGTAAAGATGGCTTTCGCTGCACCAATTGTCACAAATCTCGCAGTTGCTCAATGATTCTATCTGAAATCTTTGTACTGAATTCTTTCCAAATCAGAAAAATGTGTACAAAATACAGACAAAATTTGTTTTATGCTCAACAGCAAAGTATGCCTTTCACTGCACGATATTCACAAGTCTCACAAATGCTCAATGGCATTACATAGAGATCTTCTATACTAAATTTCACCCTCTGTGAAGAAACATGAAAATTACAAGTATAAATTTATTTATACCCCTAAATAAAATATGACTGTCACTGAACCAATTATCAGGAAACTCACTCTTGACTGACAACGTTTTATACAGAATTCCTGTCTCAGATTTCATGAAAATATGACAAGTGATACTGGGTCACAGACAGAGAGTGGGATGGACAGATGAATGGAGGGATGGACACATTCTCCAAACAAGGCATTATTTTGTCTGATTTGTAGAGATTGCTGAATAATGAGATTGCATACACAGCTCCTGACCTAGACCATTCAGAGTCTGCAAATGTATACACGTACACACATTTCTTCCAATGCTGAGCAAAAACCAAGCATTAGGAACCATGCCTCAAGCAGCTGGGTTTTATACAGCACAAAACTTAGGAAGAAAAATCAGATAACTATAAGAGTTTATATCTGTCTGGGTGCCTAGGATTTTTACCATCCCTTTCTCATAGGAATGATTTTGAAACTTATAGTTTCTCCTTTCAGTAATAATGTAAATAACACTCACCAGTAAGCTGCAGATGTAAGATGAACCTCTCTCTAAGTGAACTTGAACATCACTAGTTTCCCCATGATGCTGTGGAAGTTCATATCCCTTTACTTTAGCATCATATATCACTGTCAGATTTCCAGCCAGTTTCTTTACCTCTCTGTTGACTGCAGCTAACAACACATCATTCTCCACAATATAAGCGACGTCTTCAACCATGTCATCATGACTAAATGTTATCATTGCATCTGAACATGCCTCCCACACCTGCAATGTTCAAGCATGAAGATCCATAATGTTTGTAAGTCACGGCAGTGGACATGTAGCTAACAGATACTTATTCTGTGCTTAAGACTGATACAAATTAATGACAACACAAGGCTAATATAGAGATACACTTTCATCCTCCTTAGTTAGTTCCTACTAGTTTTATGCTTCATTGTGCATTCTTAACTATGAGAATAAAACCCACAAGTGCATATGAAAATATATGAATTTATTACATTCTAATTACAAATTGTAATAAATTCATATATTTTCACATAGACTTGTTGATTTTATTTTCTTACTGAAGCATCAGTGCTTGGTCATGAAATATTTAAAATTGTGCATTCTTAAAATGCATTTTGTTAAGTTCAAAGTATGTATGGTATAAATGTTGTGGTAGTAACAATTACTTATCACACTATGAAATACACAGCAAAAAGGCTGTTTAACTACAATATCATCCACTGTATAAAACTACACACTACTATACTGAAGTTTACTACAATAAAAATTTGACAATATGGACAGTAACAACTATATTATTTCACTGATTGTCATGTCTTGAGAGCTATACCAGTTAAAATCAATAATACTTTGTTCTTAGTACTCTACACTTCCTTTTGTAAGTGTATTCAGATGCAAACTTGCACCACTAATACATGCGATTCATGATGCAGGACAGTAAAATTAACTGTTCGCAAAGGAGAACCACCTGAAATAAATATACAATGATGCATAGTTGCTTTTATAAAGTTATAGAACAGATATGAATACAGCAACATTAGCACTGGTACACTGCAGCATGTTCATGCATGTCTCAACAACATCCACAACCTCAAACACAAAGCAATTTTAAGATGCATTTACTAAAACTTAAAACAGCATTCCAAACTAATATTTGAGGCCTATCATACAAATCTGAACATGTTACCACTTAATTCAATTAAATATGCAACCTTAGTGCAACACTACAGGCAACATTAGTCAATTATGGTTGCATATAACATGCAACATATGTTTCCAGCCACATAATTTTCACTGTTATTTATTTCTTTGTTCACCATACCACATCGTGTTGCTTCATCTGCACCACGTTGCTCTCTACAGAAAATCACTATTGAAAATGAAGAAACTTCTAGGAAAATGAATTTTATTATTTAATGGAAAATCACTACAATAGCAAAAATAAAGTCAATGAGCTATAGAATATGAGTTTACTGAGACATCAGATAGCAGCTTCTTCCATAACACATGCAATATTAGAGTTCTAGCAGGTAGAATAAAGAGTAAACATTCTTTCTCTTGCAGCAATTTCATGTCACAAGTTCAGTGATAGAACCAAAATGTGGCTGCACTTTACATAA
>JGI24700J35501_10929801_pt1 | contig 10239 bp, 4 predicted proteins | sample TergutTh196P1_FD_35501 | JGI IMG/M metagenome (IMG submission 35501) | reverse complement strand
CTGGAGATGAATGAAGGAACTCATTCGGGTAAGAGTACAATATGCCTCAAGGCATCAGTGCTGTAAGACCCACAAACGGCCTTTACCTTTACCTTTTCCTTACCCAAGGATGGGCAAGCAACTTCTTATGCTCCCAAAGTCACAAGGCACACAGCTTTACCTTCACAGCCACTACAAAGCCTTCACACAAACAAGTGTTGCACTTTGGACATCATTAGTTGCACGCATAAAAACCATGATAATACTACCGAGTATTTATTTAACCGGTTTTCAAACAGCACATTAACAGAAGAGCCAGTCTGCAGCCGGGACTCAAACCAGCTTCTGCTCAAATACATTATCAGAGTGGGAACCCATTCACTACAACTGTTACAGCACTACTACCAGTACACGGGATAAATTATATGGTTCTATACAATACAGTGCCTGCACAAAGCAACATGTATCGTACCTTCATGCATTATACTTACCATGTTTGGCCAGCACCGGCGAAACCTCATCTAGGGGATGAAGGAGTGCAAAAACAATGGGTAGCTGGGGTACATTCCCCACACTACTGTGTGCATCAGACACAGAGTTGCTGGACACCTTCTGTGACACTGTTTCTATGACTCGCTCCAACATGATGCCAAATTTGGTACTCCAAACATTGGCCACCTGAACAGGTAGAGCAAATGCCTTTAACATCAACTATTTTACATTTTCATAGTGTGGTGCTCTGGGTTATGACACCATGTATTCTGGTAGGGGACTCCGAATGTTTCATATGAAAATATTTCCTCCATCTTCAAGACAGCAACAACCAAAGTCAGAAAAGTGCCCTTCTATAACTAAATAAAACAACTACAAGTACAACGCTTAAGATAAATTTTGCTTTCCTCTCTTGCCTAAATTTTGTTTAGAAAAACATTCCATTCATGTTAGTTTTGGAATGAAGAACAGGCCTGAACCTCTCAATAAACAATCAAATGACAATGAATTACATTTAGCAAAAAATTCCAGTTATATGGATGGTGAATTATAAACAACACAAACGACAAGTTTCCAAGTCTTCCGGAATATGTAGATGTTGATCAATAAGAAGTTACTGATGTTTCAGAGCAACTTGATATCTCCATCTGTAGAGTGTAAGCAGTCCAAGAACAGCAACCACACCAGTTAAAATGGGTAATATTATACTGGTGAGGGTCATGGCAGAAGCAGGGCAACGACAATGGTGGCATCATTCAGTGGGCAGAGTCACAGGTGAAAGAGGCAAGAAAGTTAACAGAAGTTGATGGTTAAAAAAAACGGTAAAAATAATAAAAAATAATAGTATGGAATGTGTAGCTAGAAACTCAAAGTTTGTCTTGGTTGTAGTTTGTAACTGAAGCCATAGGAAGTTAAGTATAACTTATTGAAAAGGGATGAGGCAGATAATCCCTGCTCATTATATCCCAATCTCCATCACTTCCTTTCCATACCATAAGCTCCCCTTAGCTTTCCTTGCCGTTCCACTTACAGCTGTGCTCACTGTATAATACCACCATTCCTACTGGTTGGCTACCCCAGCATATACCCACATAACATACCCATTTTTTTCCTGACATGGCTACATGCTGCTTATATCCCAAAAATGGAAGCAACAAGCTTCTTCACCATACTGGTAACAATTTACTGACATGGCATCACATCCCAGACAATTTGAATTTTCAGCCACCACTGTGAGAACCTTCAATCTTGCCTTACATTCACATTTATATAGAACTGTTATTTTGCATAAAGAAAAATTTCAAAAACCATTCACCTAATATACAGAAAAACATTCATCCCTGTCCTTAAAATATATCTCTTAACACTTTCACCCCCCAGCAAATGTTTTGCTGACTTGTCTCGCAGCCCAACAACTCTTTGCAGTAATTCAGGGCAGACAGTGAACAATAGAAAATGTACAACATGTCCAAAGGATCAAAAATATACCACCTAGCAAGTGAAGAAAAAACAATGTCCTCAACATGCATTCTGAAAGAGAAATATTTTTTATTGTCATGATGCATTATTATAAAATCTTGGTCATATAACACAGACTTCACAAAGCACTATCAATAAAAAGCCAAACTCAGATTCATGAGTAAACATTAAAACATAAACGTTACCTGGAACTGCAGGGATGAAACATAGTCTTCACCCTCACTGGTGAATACCTTGACATTATTAGAGTCAATAATACAGATACATGACATTGGTGTACCTGGAAAATGGAAGAATCACAATTAATATTTTTAATGGTCATGTTTTCATTGTCAGTTCATAAATAAGTAGAACATCAAAACCAGCCAATTAAAAATCTACATTCAATTAAAACCTACATGTTTGTGAATTTCTGGTGCATTCACACTGGTCACAACCTCAGATTACATTAAATTATACATTAACATCATATAGTTAGAACATTTGAAATAGAACACATGGCAAATACCACTTCCCTTATTGTAGCCTCACCAATGGGCTAAGTTAAAAGTTCTTCAGTTCTATCCTCAGACTAAGCTCTTATGGCTGGCTTTTGTGCTGTTAGCAAATTTTCTTGTGTTTTTCCTTTCAATTTTCTTTTTTCATCCATTCTCATTGGACATTTATATTCCCCACTCTGATCCATGCATGGTATGTGAGCTAAATATAATCTAAGACTTTAAACATGAGAACAGATAAACATTAAACTCATTTGAAACAGATTATTTAATTCCCAAGAATGCATGGCAAACAAAAAGTATGCTGCAGACTGGTGGATCACTAGTGACATTTCCAATACTACAGGCCGCTATACCACCACACAATTTGGTTACTAGAACGTCAATGGAAAAAAGGAGCACTGCATGAAAACGATGGTTCTCAGCCACTGTCACCAGAGAAGAGCAGCATGTAGCAACCCAAATGCAAGAGATCTGAAGAATTTCTAAAAGATTAGCACTACAACAGATACATTACCCTCTCACTGTTGCATGGGACAAGGTTTCCCATGCATGACATAAATGCTGTGCATTAAACATTAAGAATCTGAAAAAAAGTTGCCTAGCCTAGGTTCTACAACACCTTTAGGTTCCTCTGAAAATGTGGACCCACTGCTCTCAAGGACAGGTTTGTCAGACGCAGAAGTGTGAAAGGTGCACCACAGAGCATGTTTAACTGGTGTCTCACATGTGTAGCTACAGAGGACCACCCAACTGCCATCTACACCCCGGCTCCAGACTGCTGTCTTTCCCTTTACATACAGCTCCTCCTCACACTCAGGCTCATCACCCTTATTAGCACAGATGTGCCACCATTCTGATTCCTAAAACACAGCCCCCCTACATTATCACATATAGTGGTGAGTGGGAAAGTTATCAAACAGGAATCAAAACCAGAAAATTCAAAACGAATATTACAGATAACATTGCATTTGGCATTCTCACAGCAGAAAACACCAGGTAGAACTTAAGTGATAAAACTGTATTTCAGGAGTCCATACCTTGGCAGTGTCTGATATAGCCACTTGACTAAGACGGTGAAGTAGAAATGACTCTGGATGCAGCTGTGGTTGTGTAGATGGCAACACCACCTCCCCGGGATGTCTCTTTATTTGCTGCCGGCCATATGGCACAAACTCCTATATAGTTATTAACAATATATTTATATTCAGCTACATACATTTACAGATAAATTCTGGATCATTCCCTTATTACAGCCATTGACATGACTGTACTGGAATTCGGCAAAACTTGTAGGCCTACAGACTCTGATTTGTAAGCCATAAATATGAAGTGGTTCCTTCGTGGGTCAGTTATTTTCAAGCCAGTAAGTACATGCTGAAGTTTTAATTTTTCCCTAAATTTGGCTATGTTCTGATTCACTAAAATGCTTACAATTATGGTCCTAATTACAACAGACAGCTCATGCTTGTACCAACTGAAAGCTCTTAAAAGGTGCTTTCATTTAGTATGCACTCAAAACGTTTTAAACCACACTAACATTTTCACATTTGACCTTACTTTATGAAAGAAGTGAGAAGCAAGGTGTAATTAGGACATTCCCAACACCTTTTCTGATTCCTTAAGTATGTAACATCACGAACATTCACAATAACTATTTCCAGTGTCACCAATATTCAAAAACAAACACTATGTTTCAGAAGCTACCTGCTTCCATCCTCAGGTAGCTTTGAAAACGTAGGGGTAGTTTTGAATACTGATGACAATAAAAAAGGTCCATACTCATGTAAATCCACTGTCAAATATGTACACGTTACTTTAAATAAATATTTCAAAAATTTTGTGTTGGGACATGAATGGACTTATGGGATGCATACTCAATCAACATTTGTATCTTTTTGGTCAACTAGTTAAAGATTACAGTATGCTCCAAAGCGTAAGAAGAAATGCATAAAATAAACTTGACAGAATCATCCATTTATCACTTAAGAAATATTAACAGTAGCAGTAGCAATTTACAGTCAGCAACACCTGGTTTCCAGGTTCTCAACGGAACAAAAGATATATTTCTCACTGGTAAAATATCTGCAACACACTGTGGTTAATGGATACACTTTTCAAAGCAATTTTCAAGCTTGAACAATCAAAACTAAACAATTTATTGGAGCTAGAAAGATGCAAAAATGTTAGTTGAATTTCACTGTCGCTGCCTTTTGCAACACACAAGCAAGCAAACCTTTTTTCACTCTGAACTTAGAAAGCCTCTGCCTTACACAAGATGCTCATCAACTTGCCAGTGTACTATATACATGATATGAAAAAATTTGCTTCTCAAAATGCTACTGTCTGAACTTAGTTTCTTGAAGCAGGAATGACACAAAATGAGTCTGTTTAAACCTAGCAGTTTTCAAAGTTTTCAGAACCTCTCTTTAAACATCATGTTGGACATGCCACAGTTCAGGCAGTTACTTGCAAGCCTCTAATCACCACGGCCTGGGTTTGATCCCAGGCCAGTTACATGTGATTTGTTGTAGACAACTACTAGCAGCTTCTCAGGATTCTGCTCCTCAAGACTCAAGCAGGCTTCTTTTAGATTACACAGTGTTAGCTGTTTCTGAAGATAACACTTACTGCCTTCTGACTTAATAGAAACATCAGTTTATGCTTATGCCAAGACCCTGCCAATTTCATCACACACACAAAACTGTATTATCATGGCAACTGTTGCAGGAGCCAGTATTCTGTCTGGTGTTACGTATAACAAATAAAAGCCCCATTTCCAAATGGTCCAAAAAATAAGCTCTCTTACTTATGGCCAGAGTTATAGGCGTTTTAGTGAATTAGAACAAGGTATAGTTAAAAAAAACCTTAACATTTCAAAATGTCATATCTGTACAATTAATGAACATATGAGGGTAAAATTTCAAACACCACTTACGAGACCCAACAAGTTAGCAAGATTTTCTTGGGTTCAGACAGCCATGAAATGTTTGCCTCTGTGTTAATTTGACAGGGATGTTCCTTCCACCTACGTCTAAATCACGGGTGTCTACAAGACGTGACGTACATTCCACTACCGTGTAACGAATTACATCACTAATCCTGTTATTTCTTCACTTTAACGTCTGATGAAAATTCAGGTTCAGTTAGCTTAGGTTGGATAACATTCAGTTTTTTTTATTACAGTTGGTAACAACACAATAAAAACGAAATACTTTTCTCGGTAACCATAAAGCATAACTGTAGGGTCTTTCATAGGTTCTGGCGTTACTTGTAGTTTGAAGGGTGAGAAAGAAAAGAAATCAATCCACAATGCGGCAGTTCATCAGAATTACCTGGGGTTCGGAGGCGGCAATCATTATTTCCTCCTTTACATCCAGATTTGCTGAGAAATTGTGTTTTCAGCAACGAACTAGCTCACTGGTATATTGTACATGACCCAACAACGAAACGGCTATGTATCCTAGACGCCCTTCCTATACAACTAGATATAATGACAATGTAAATATACTGAACTTTGTTTAATGTACAATACACCAGTATTTAACACATTCTCGAAATACAGCACGTAATAACAGACATCACAAAATTTCGCAAAACACATAACCACATTTACCGCTGTCCTGTTAGACAACGTAGTGGCATACTGGGTAACTAAAAGTAACAAAACGCACTCGCTACTCCAGGTGTACCAACTGTAACTAAATTCTCTCCACACAGCACACTACACGATAAAAAAACATTCAAAAGCACGTTTCTTCTTTTACACATTGTCAGCGCGTTTCATCAAAACCGTTACATTCATGCTTTTCTGTTTTTACACGATGATAGAAATTTAGTTTGAAGTTAATGAATATCCGACGAAAGTCAAAGATGATAACGTAGTTTCAAAAAGTGACCACTCTTGGCGCCTTTATCGTACGGCATCTTCTACATAACACGTGTTTCCCATTAATTGTTAGATGACAAGTGTTATGATCGCAGGTTATTCGTGGCTTGGTGACCGTTTCATGTGTCAAGCAATTTTCGATAAATTTTGTAAAAGAGAATATACGGCACTGTGAAACTACACAAGCAATTTTACAGTTTCAGTACCCTTTATTTTAAGAAAGCCAAAGTGAAAAAGAAGCTTTCAAGCCAGCTAAATCTGTAAGCATACAAGCGGTGGTACATAACCCATAGTCCCGGCTCGCAAGAATTAAGATCTAAGGCCACACATACACAAATATCTTGAAAGTCAAATTACCATTTACAGTTTCACGACAGTGAAATTAAAATATGTGTACTTTTCTCCCCTTCGCCACACCGTATTCGTGTAAAACTGGATTATCATGGCACACTACTACAGAAATGGTTACCGCATGCTACGCGCGATATAAGATTTCGGTTCGCCAGTGAAATTTTTAATGGTCCGCGAAATTGAAGAAAGAAGGCAACAAAGGAAATATTCATTGCACTACGGCTACAGTAAAATTACTCCATGGAGCAGAGTCCTTGAGAAGCTAACCGGTTCTCAGCTATTCAAGAAATTCCCAGCATTTTATGGAACCCGAAAGTTACCGCATTCACAAGTGCCCGCCACCTTTCTCTATCCTCAGCCAGATCGATCCAATCTATGCCCTCATCCCACTTCCTGAAGATCCATCTTGATATTAATCTCCAATCTACGCCTGGATCTTCCAAGTGGTCTCTTTCCCTTAGGTTTCCCCACCAAAATTCTGTATACGCCTCTCCTCTCCCCGGTACGTGTTACATGCCCCACCTATTTCTTTCTCCTCGATTTGATCACCCGAACAATACTGGGTGAGAATTACAGATCATTAAGCTCCTCATTATGTAGTTTTCTCCACTCCCTTGTTACCTCGTCCCTCTCAGACCCATATACTCTCCTCAGCACCCTGTTCTCAAACACCCTCAGCCTACGTTCCTCCCTCAATGTATGCTACCAAGTTTCACACCCATACAAAACAACAGGCATAATTAGTGTTCTGTATGTCTTAAACTTTGTATTTCTGGATAGCAAACTGGAAGACAACAGATTCTGCACCGAATGATAACAAGCGTTCCTTGACTTCAGTCTGCTCTTAATGTCTACCTGAATAGAATTTTGATTTGTCAGAGTTGTTCTCAAATATTTGAACTCTTCCACCCTTTCAAAGGAACTATTATCAGTCTTTATATTCTGACTTCGTCCTTCATTCTGATCTCGAGGCATGACCATGCACTTAGTTTTACCAGCATTTACTTCTATTCCAATCTCCATACTAGCAACTACTAAAGCTAGTAAAGTCCTGGTTTGTGTAGGACAGTAAATTCCTACATAAGCCAACTCACAATACAGACTCAAAACACAAAAGTTTATTACCACAAATACTAAGCCCCCTACTAGACACGATCCTTAGCCAGTTCCATCCACTCGCATTGCCACAGTCGATCTTTCTATCATTCACTTTAACTATATTCTGATACCTCCTTTTCGGTCTTCCAAGTGGACGTTTTACAAGCTTCCCTATAAAACTTCAACTTGGCACAGGCCAAGTTGAACCACCTAGTTATCACTATCCTAACAGTAAATACCGGGGGACGAATTCGTCTTTATACGTTACCCATCCAGCTCAGGATATGGACAGGTGGCGGACTCTTGTGAAAGCGCTAATAACCCTTGAAGTTCCATAAAATTCAGAAAATTCCTTGACTAGCTGAGGACCTGTTAGCTGAGAAGCTAGGTAGAAGGTAGATCATATATGGTCTGTGAGTAGGACTCTGCTCTATGCAGTTAGTTAATTGGTCGTTTGGTTGGGTCGGTTGGTCGGTCGGGAGGTCGGGATATTCGTCGGTCGAGCGGCTGGTCGTTCGGTCGGTCGGTTTGTCGGCTGTTTGTTTAGTTAGTTAGTCAGCTAGTCAATTATTTGTTAGTTACTCATTTCACCCTTCCTAGATGTAAATATTTTCTTTACCTGTCCGTCTGTACACACTATGTTTTTCCTCAAAATCTGAGACAACGTTTCATATCCATACAAAACAACAAGTAAAACAACCGTTTGTGTTTTCCGATCTTCAGAGATCACACACAACGAGTCACAGTGGTAGGAATCCTCTGGACGATTGATCGGCTAGTCGTCGGGATATCTACCTGACAACACACAACACTCACAACAGACAAACACTCATGCCTCCGGCGGAATTCGAACCCACGATCTCAGTAGGCCAGCGGCCGCAGAACTATGCCTTAGAACGTGCGGCCACTACGACCAGCAGGGATTATTTACTTGCAAACCAGTTTCTTAACTCAGCTGTACGATTTTTACTTCGGATAGTATATAAAAACCGTCTTCTACCATTTTATGGTCTTTTTGACACGCGAATGTCTTGCTTCAGTACACATTTCTGCTAGCACTCTCCACTACCAGAATGGTTCGTCAGCGCAAAAAGTTTAGAGAACATGGTCCCCATCGGCATTAGGTCCTGAGTGTAATTAAAACTTAGTATAATCCCCCGACGATGAAAGTGAAATCGATTTATATTTTTACAATGTAGGACAAACTGTTATTGTTCCGTTGTTCATCTCAAACATTATGTTTGAACATTTTGCATGAAAGGTCGATATGAAACACTTGTATTTCATTGACTCAAAATAAACACTTAACGCATCGTGAAAAGGTCTTTTTGAAACGCTAATATGCTGTCACGGAAGAACAAGTGGACTATTTTTAGTTGTCTCATCTTCATGTAACTGAGAAAATAAGTTCACGAATTAGTACGTGATAGAATTAGCACTCTTTAGCATGGCAATGACTTTTTCTTTGCACAGTTGCTTGACATGCAAATTAGCGAGTAGAACATGCGCAAATATACACCTTCTGTAACGTACAGTTAATCTCCACTCTAGTTATGATCACAGTATTGGGCACAAGGGGAGGGATCGAAGAATGTCCATCTTCATGTAAGATATTAAGCTCGAAAACCCGAAAGGCCCCCAAAACAAATACCTAATCCACTACTTCAAACAAATTTGTTGTAATCAAGAGTAAGAGCAAAAAATTAAAGAGTTATGCGTGTCGGTGTAGCACACGTCTCGCGGGAAGTCATTGCATCGGTGCGGGCACCACTGAACACATCTGCTCAACCCCTTATGTCTTGGGAGCAATTTCGGCAAAATTCTGTCTGCATGCAAGCAACAAAAAATGTAATACACGTAATAAAGAACGAGTAAGTAGACGTATAATTATATGTATGATTTTAATTATATGTGTGATTTACCCTTATTTTTATACACATAATATGCAATAAAATGTACTTATGTTAATAGGAAAAGCAGAAAAATGTTCTCGAAGGAGGTTAGCGCGTCGCTATTTTGGCACATTTTAACAAAAAAGAATTAGTAATGTTATGCATTATTCCATAAATAAATAGCCCATACGTTTTCAAAATCGCTTCGGTGTACTATCTCGGCTTTGCCAGGGAAGGTGTTACAGACATTTGCTCAGCTGGAATGTCTCCACGGGCAACAGGTGGCATGGAACTGCCCTACAACGTGTCCATGAATTGTATGTGCGAGATACAGCAGTCTAAACATAACACTTGCCCTTACAGTTGTTATACAATAATACAAAAGCCTATATGTTTAAGTTATTTGTGTAATTAGAAGTGGATGCACAAATTTTCCAAAAACCTAGGAGGCACCTAAAAATCCTAAGGGCACATAAGTGATATGATGCAAGTCCCAGAGTGAGGACCCACAATTTCGCTGTGCCACCGTACAAGATTCAACCGCCTGGGCGATCTGGCGCTT
>JGI24700J35501_10929802_pt1 | contig 10242 bp, 4 predicted proteins | sample TergutTh196P1_FD_35501 | JGI IMG/M metagenome (IMG submission 35501) | reverse complement strand
CACAGAAGAGTCTGTTGAGGCACAAGCAATTTGTAGGATTTTGCTACTCTTCCCAGCAGGCGTGCTCCCAGAGCAGGGGGGGGGGCTGTGTTGTCAGGCTGTAACCTGTCTCCTCTCAAATCAAAATAAAAAAAAACACCATTTTTGTAGGCACAGTGATATCAAACTTTTATGTGATTTACCCTTCAGCCAAAATCAGCCACTGATATTGCGGGATGACTAGTGCATTGGAATTTTGAAAAATAAAAGAAGAAACTTAAGAAGTCGTAGATGAAATTAAAAAAAAACAAGAAGTTTAGTCATTGTACTAGGAATATGAGCAAGTCACACAATGTGTAGTTTTATTTGTGTGTATGTGAACGCAGTTGCAAACAGAGTTACATTACAGTTACATTTATGACATGATTTTGTAACAGAGTTTTTAAAATTAAGCGTTAATTATATATATATATATGGCCTCAGGGTCATGCCCCTATCCCCCCCCCAAATGAAGAATTATTGGTGTGTGTCTGCTTCTCAGCATGTAGTGATATTGCTTGAATTTGCTTTTGTGTACAAGAAAGAATTGCATTTTATTTGGGTGAAGTTGGTATAATCACTTTTGGCCTTATGAGTGTAAGATAGTTTTGTCTTTACTGTTTTATTACTTCTAACTGTCCCATGCTCAAATGGTATGAAGCTTCAAATATCAAAAACTATCATGCAGGAAATGATTGCGAAGCCACACATGTATTCTGAATATCATGTATTTAGTGTGCTGCACATAGGAATACAGACATGAAGTTGGTACCTGCCCATTTTACATATACTATGTGTACTAAGTTTAGAAATTTTTTTCTATATATGATACAAGGGGCACCAGAATCTATTTACATGTGATCAATGCGACGCTTAAAATGAAGAAACGCCACAATAAATTAGACATTCGTGAAGGTGCTGAAATCTGTTAGTAACATTTGATTTGTTTGGATTCTTGTTTGGTTATGTTATTAATCAGTTGTTGTATTTGTGAAGTTATATACATAATAAAGTCTGTGTGGTATTAGAAATAGATTCTGATGCCCTAAACACAGTTTTTGTGAGTAGTTGCATTTATGATTGAATCAGAGAAGTGACTGACATCTGGAATGATTTGGGACAGGACATGTTGCAAGTTAATGTTGTGTTTAATTTCACTGTGTCCTACACTGAATTGAATTGTAGTGTGCTGATTGTTACTGACATGTGACATTTGATGTTGAGGATTTGGGTCTTAGGGGTTATGCTGAGTAGCAGGGTTATTGATTCCTGACATTTGGAAGAAACACACTGCCTTCATCTTCAAGGGTCACCGAGTGCTCTTGACCCAAGTGAGTTATTTCTTGTGACTTGTGGGATTCATCTGCCTTCTTTGGCCAATTTTGTTCCCCTATCAAGATTTATTTACTGTAAGGCACTTGCACATTGCCTTCATTGCCTCCTGCTTGTATAGCACACTGTGCTGCACACCAACTGTGATAGTGACATGAGGGTAAGTGTTTGTACGCTGACTTACCCTCACTAGATGTTAGATCTTTGAGGACTCCTGGACCCTTGAAGATGAAGGTATTGCATACTTTCAAAACGTTTGGAATCAATAACTCCACTCTTCAGTTTATCACCTCAGAAAACCTGAATCTTGTGAACGAAATCTTTCAAATTGTTGCAGCAGGAGATGGTAATTATGTTGCATGTCAAAACCCCACTCACTAGGAAACTGTTGGAACCAAACTTTGTCAGAAGTACCTAAATTCAATAACTTAAGAAGTTCTGTCAAGACAAGTATGTTTACGCTGCAGTATTAAACTTGGCCAAGCAACAGTATGCATTCACCAGTGCTGCTGTCTAGAAGAACACATATTTGGCAAAGGTGGACAGCACAGTACTGATGGAGCATTATGTCTACCGCTATAGTTGTATGCTTGCATTTTTGACAACTGCCTGCCTTGCCTGTTAACACTTGTAATGTACATACAACAGAGCAAGCCCTATTCTCTTACATATACAGATTTTATTGCATTTGGAATAGCTTGGGTCAAGGAATGAGCCTTTTGGGAGGAAATTCATTGTCTTCATCTGTTCTCCATAATGTTCAGTATTGTAACTGTCCAGTAATAAGAACGTCTTCATTACAGAGACAATATTGCCTTTGCCAGATTTTCAGGTATTGAAGATTCTTTTTAATTTAATGGTTATTTTTACCAACTTTGCAAACTGTGGCAACTCAGAATTTATGAATCTGATAGTACCAGGGTGCTGCTCAGCTACAGTGGCTATGTAGTTCTTTACCATTGTATGTCTAATTCCTATCATCCAGTGGAGCCTGCCTTATGGTTTCTCACACCTCATAAATTAATAATTTTCCTAGTCAGGCAAACAATGGGAATGTATAGAAGGCCATTAGTGGGGCTATTTTCAACAATTAAATCAGTTTGAGAAATATAAAATAATGTATGTCTAACAGGAAGGTAATCAGGGGATTCTTCAGATTTTCTGTGGTGTGATGCTGTGTCACCTGATAGGGGGTTTTTGAGATTTTGAATCAACAAGGTGGGAGTTCCTTTGAAATATTAGGAACCACTAACCAGCAATAGTGTCACATCCCAGAAGACCTGATTCTTAACTTCTCTACTGTGCCAACCTCAAATTTCACACAAGATTTATTTTCAGCTTTTCTTCCTCAACTTCTATACCTGTGACTGGGCAAAGAAATTCCATCCAAGGCTGCTGAAATTCTTTGACTGTTTCATTTGGCAGCCTCTCTCATATCTTTATATGGGATTTAGTAGAATTGTACTTGACTATTTTAAATGTTCAGAGGACATTTATTTCTCATCTTCTAGCCCCTTTGATGATTGTATCTGTGCTGTTTAGTTTATTATCTGTATGATTACTTTTGCTTTTCATTTCAGCGTGGAGAACTAGGGAGTTTCATTTTGTTTTGTTTTTACCCCAAATGATTTATGTCCTATTGTGAAATGAACGATGATCCACATTTGTGTTCTGTCAGTTTACTTCTGTATCCAAACTTCTGAGCTTTAAGGCGCTTGAACTTTGCTGTCACTGCATTGATCAGAGATTGCACTGAAGATATTTGCTTACAGACCTACCCTTCTGGATGTTATTTCTCAGGATTTATCAAGTTCTGTGCATTAGGTGGCTTCTAATTCTCAGCTGAAGTCATTAGCAGTCTTAGTCCTCACACTATTAGGGATACAGAATATTCAACCTGACATGAAGTGGCAAGTATTTACCGTGCATCCTCTCTGATTTAACCTGTTGTGTGCGAGTGTCGTGCAATACTTATGACAGTTAATGATAATACATTTTTCACAATAATATTTGTTGCCTTTAATGGCTACCAGTTGTCCCGTGCAGCCATTCTTTATCCTGTAATTGGCTTGTGGCAGCTCTTTGATATAAGTGTGTAGTATCTCTGTGTTTCTCGTGTTTGATTGCCATGTGCTCATAGTGTAGGTATAACAGGCTACTCCGCATGCAGCAGTGGGTCATTAAATATTCACACAAGTGGCTCAGCATTAACAGGTATTTAACTGTTCCTGCTATAAGACTAACCGAGCAAACAGGACATCGAAGGCTACTGCAGTGGCTGATCTTCTTTCCTGTTGGTCTCTCAAAAGCTTTCTTTTCATGAGAAATTAGCATTTCATGCCTTGGGGTCATATTATAAAAACTGGATTTGGTTACATTTTTGGTGGCCAAGAATATAGATGCCTATACACATATCAACAGGATTTGCTAAAAGATTAGGAGAGTATGAACTTTACTGATAAGATAGTCAGTTTCAGAAGATAGAAATATGTATATATTCTAAACAAAGGATAATCTTTGATTAGTTGCTAGTCAGTCATCAGATTTGGCACGTGGATAGCTAGTCAATGTGGCGAGCATAGAATCTAAAAAAATTGTGCTGAGGGCACAGAAAGAAGTTCCAGAATTGCAACCCTTCACCTCTCGTTCAAGGTGTTACACTTTCCTCTCAAGCATACATACCTCACATTCCCTTTATATTAACTTTTTGGTGATAATATTTGTTAGCAGCAAGTTGACAGACATGAACTCCACCTGAAAATGTTTTGGTGGACTGAAGCACAGTCGTTTCCAGGAATTCAAATGATAGGTCTTTACTCATCCAGGAAGTTGTGTGGCACAGGTGTCTTGCTGGTTACCAGTGTTTTGGGACTGGTATGTTTTTTGGAAACATCACTATCCAACTACCTGCCCAGGCCATGCAACATCCCTGACAAAGAGCTCACTGCAGTGTAGCATAATCCTGAAATCTTCAAGATATTGTTGAGATATTGCACTTACAAAGAAAACTGGAGATGTGTGAGGCATTAAAGTGAAAGGCGTGTGAAATTGCCATCTCACACAATGTCACATGGCAACTGTTTAAGCCCAGTGCAGGTTTGTGAGTATATGACACTGAGAAACAGCTGCCTTCTTCGCTGAACAACTTTGCTCTGCCAGAAATTGCTAGCTGACTTCAGCAGAAAGTTGCTGCTTGTCAGTGGCACGTTGGGCTTAAAAAAAATGAAAGATTACATCCTGAGGCAAACAGAAAATGCTTATACAACCCCTCTGTACTTAGTTTGCTGTCCAACCATACTGTGCATGATATCAGGGCAAAATCTGTTGTGTTGAAAACATAGGTGCAAGGAACTAGCAATGGGTATATTTTTTGACTGCTTATGCTGGAAATGTGTTAAATTTAATGACATAAAAATAGATGTTGCTCATTAAAATGTGTTGCTGAAAATTTTGTTGCAAGAAATTGTTTCTTTAGGTTCACATTATACTAAATTGCATTCTATTTTCAGTTAAATGTAGTTCTGCTGCTCCAGTTTTCCATCATTTTTGTCTTGTTCCATTAGGGCAAGTAGAGCTTATTTATTCTTTTCCTTGGAAACTGCCATCAGTGTGTGACATTTGAGGTTCTTACAGTGGTGTGAATCAGGCTTATGGCATTATGGTTCGTTACTCCACCTAGTACACGTGATTAATAGCAACTTGCTGCATCCATTTTCAACCCTTGAACTGGAAGTAGCAGGGTACTCTGAATATTGGTACCTCTCTACCAAACTGCACAGTGTCACATGCCAGGAGACCATAATTTTAAGAACTTTCTAATCTATCATCCATAAAAATATGTAATGTTGGGGAAATATAGTTTTTATAAAAACATTGCAGAAACAAACTTTAAACATAATTGTAAAATTGGTATAATTAATTGTTTGGGTAGTTTTTGCTGACTCCACTGACAGGTTAAATATGACGACATTTTTAACATTCACGTGAGAGTGATTTTAAATTTCAGTATGTTTCCAACTTTTGCCATCTTGTGTTTACTGATCCAGAACTGACAGGCATGTAATGGCACAATTTTTTTAAAAATTGCAGCTGTCTTCCTTTTTGTACTTCAGATGTCCTTACAAACATTTTCAGTTTGTCAGTATTACATCCTGGTTCAAAATTTACGTTCTGTTACATTACGTTATTGAAAGGAAATTCGACTATTGGTGATTGGATTGTGTATGAAGAATTCCTCATTTTCTTTAATTATCACTAATGATTAAATAAGATTTGAGATTTGTCAGTTCACATTAGACTGTACATACACTTTCATATATTTTGTTTTATGTTGAGCTAATTGCAGGATGATTATAAAGTTGCAAGAAACATCAGATTTGTTGATAAATGAATACCTGAGACATAACAAGAGCAAGGCATATAAGGTACTTGTCTCCAGCACATAAACTGAGGGGTGCCAAAAATATATACAAATATTCTTCTGCTATCCCAATAATAATAATAATAATAATAATAATACTTGTTGTTTCTTGTTTGTGTATTTACTTTTTTCCCAAATAAATACTATGAAAATGGAAGGGGGGCACAATTTTATATTCTTCCTGCAGGTGCAAAATTAGCTAGTTAGAACTCTGATAAATTCTTTGGCCCTTTTCCAGAGGAGTGTGAAAATATTGTACTTCCATCTTACATAATGTATGAAATATCTGATAACTACTTCTTCCTGTAATTTTTGTTTTGATTGGGTAAAAATCGGGCATCTCTACAAAGACAAAAATTTGCAACTGCTTTCATCACACCCACATATAAGTTTGTAAAGTGCCCAATCATTTGGAATTATGCACCTTAAAACATTTGTGTCAAGCTATTTATCTTTTGTATGCAGTGTTTTCATTTTATCCTGAGTTTGTTTAAATCGCTATTAAAGCTAATTTAAGTCTGCATTTAATTAGCATTGAGATTTGATGTGAATTTCTTGGTAGCTGTGTTGTATCTAAATCTGACACAAAGTTTGTGACACACAGATTGCATGAAAGCCATTCTATGTGTCGAATGCTTGTCAGTCTAGCAGTGCCTCCATCCTCTCAAGGAATTCCATTAAGTAATTTAGGTTACTGAATATCTTTTTTGCAGTATGCGTGAAAGTATGAATTTGGTGATCTCTAGTATTTGTTTGAAACTGCTGAACGGATAGTGTTCAGCTGCACTTCCATATGTGAGATAATGAATTCAACTTCATCAGTAGCATGTTTGTCAGGTTTTAGCCACTCTGGCTGAATCTCAGTCTACAAGCTTCAGCTGTATGAGTGTTACAGGTGCCTGGAAGCTGAGGTTCTGGATGTTACGATGCTCTTATTCTCATCCTGCAGAGCCACATGCAAAAAAGTGTTTCATTTGATGTTAATAATGTTAATTTTGAAAGAGGAGTTTTGTTTTCAGAGTTGTATATTTCCTCAGGATTAATTTCTTTGTTGTTCTGTGTGTTTGTGGGAACTCTATGAATGTCAGTTATTTAATTTAGATTTGAGCAGTAGATCATGTACTGTAATTTATTGTCACATTTGTGAAGGACCACATCTGAATGTGAAATGCCATTGATATAAAGACTGAATCTGATGACAAGTAGCAAAATATTGTACATAGGATTACTAAGCTTGGTGCGTCATCTGGTTCTCCAGAAAGATGATTTGACAAGTCCAAAAGCTGAGTAGTCCTAAATGTTAAATTCCATCATCAGAAACCTGAGAAACCTTTTCTTTTCAGAAAAGACACCGAAGCACACATACTATGATGCATCTTATTTGCATTGCCTGTTGATCAAAGATAAGATATTCCTTCTTCCTTTACTGTAGAATTGATGTTTTAGGTTTGGAGTGAAAGACTTTGGATGGGTTGTTAAGACACAAATTACTTTTAATTGAATTACATTATCTCTGCCATGTGTCACTTTCTATCTAAACAATATGCAACAGTATTTGGAAATGTGAAGCAGAGAGAAGTCTTCGGTTTTTCATTTCCTTGGTTGTTAAAGGAGCCTTCCAGAAGGCATTGGTGGTTTTGGAAAAGTTAGTATTGCATATCAGCTGTAAGTGGCCCATAATCGTTTGTAATTAGGGTGTGTGATGATTGAGTGACTATGTACATATGTATAAATGATTTTTTTTAACAAATCATGTTTCTTAATTTCTTCTGTCTCTATCATTCATATTTGGAATCATTCAAAATGTGCATTGTTGCCACATTTATAACTGCAGGACTTGTGAATGTTTTTCTTAAGTAGCATATATTCTATTTTTACTAGAAGAGTTTATTTTTTTTTTTTTTGTTTGGGTGTGCAAAATGTTGTGTTTGAAGTATTGTTCCTGAGCATTTACACAGATCATCAAACTTGTGTGCGATAGCTGGAACAGGGGGATATGAATATAATCATTCCATAAATATTATCACTATGCTTGTGTACCTTCTCCCCCTTAGGAACTGACTGATCATGTCATATGTACACTTCATGTGCTATTAATGTGTGCGGTGATGATGCTGGGTGGCATGGAACAGTGTGCGCCAAGTATAGCTTCCATACCAGTTGCAGGTCTCTATCACCGTCTTCCTTGCTTGGCAGTGAGAAGGTCCTGACATGAATCCTTGTAACCAGCACATTTTGCCATAGAACTTCAGGTTGCAGTATTTAAACTTGTATTTATTTACAATTTTGTATTGTCAGAGATGTAGTGACCATGTCCTTATTGTAGATATGCACAAGTATGTGAGTGATAATATATAGAGTTACATAGATGTTACACCGTGTTTTGTACACAAAACCCCAACATGTGTGTTTTTTGTAGCATAATATGCCATATACAACAAAATTCTGTTAATCTGATGTCTTATAATTTGGAAATCTGATAATCTGGCACTCGAGGAGAGTAGTCCTAAGACCAGTTGTTTTGCTTTTTACCAAAAAATGCTTTATCAATGAGACAGGCAGATCTTAAGGACATGTTCTAAAGTCCACAAAGAGTGTCCTTACATCAACTGTTGTGATATCTCCAGACCCTTGTCTCCTACTCCGTCAAATTCTTCAGCTATGAAGACTGGAGAAAACATGGAAAAAGACTCTGATGACCTTGAACCAGTGGGTGGAGGTACCCAAATCAAGTACTTTGATCAGTTGTACAGCTCAAGTATAGGGCAGTAACAAAAAATTACCTGTCAGAATGTAGGTCAGTATACATACTGTCAGATAATCTGGAATATCTGGTAATTAAGCAAGTGCCTTTTCCCATGCAAGTCAGATTATTGGGATTTTGCTGTATTTACATTTTACTGCAGGTGGTGTTGAGAGCTGGGTGCCACAAGTATGGTTTCTGTTGCAAGCAGTCTGGTCAACAACCCCTCTCCAGCCCCCAAATTTCTTTTCTGAGTGACATATTTGCGCCTTTTTCAACATGTAAACCTGAGAATGCTATACCAGTATACTGTGATTTTGTGACTTGTGCCCCAGGCACTGTACCAGTATATTATTCACATTGTAGGCCATATCTTATATTAAAAGTATCTTGGTTTACCATGCATGACAGTACATATTTTTACATGTTTTGCATTTATATTCTTGTCCGCTTTTTATTAATTCAAAAAACAACAAATTGTGAAACATGTGACATTGTTTTGTTTGAATGTATGTTATTAAACACAAAACTGGTATTTCCTGACCTTGATTGAAAGATGGGTGGATGAATTTTTCCACCCATCCTGAATGGGTTATTTAGCTTGAAAATGATTCTGAAGCAATCATACTTCTTTTGCCACATCTGATAAAACAGCCAACTGCATGGAGCAGAGTCCTTCTTGATACCCCAGGCAGAAACTTTACACCTTTTTTTGGAACCCAAAACTCCATTACTGTGTTTTCAACAGCATGCCTGTGGACTGTATCATGAGCCAGAGTGGCCCAATCCACATCCTCCTACAGCGTATCTTAGAATCCATTCAGTATCTTCCTTGAAATACTGGGTGCGATAGAATGGACTCCCACATTTCTCAAGGTCACTGGTGAGGGAGTGGTGGGGGTAGGGCGGCGCGGGAGGTGGCAACAGTTCGGGCGGATCGTTTAGTTGTCAGTAGCACAGATCATTCAGTAGTGTATGATCTGTGTTCAGTAGACACCATGAATTGGTCCGGTGAACATCGCGGTTCAGTTATCGAGGCGTGCTCTAAAAAGAACGATTCTGTAACCGCGACACAGAGGGCATTTCGGACGCGCTTCGGGCTCTGCGCAACTGATGCCGCTCCTGATCAAAAAACAATCCTGCGGAGAGTTTCAAACGTGAGAGCAAGGGGGTCAGCATTACCAAGGAAACCAAGTGGTCGTCCTCGTAACGTTAGAACACCTGAAAATGTGCAACGAGTCCGAGCATTGATAGAGGAATCTCCGAGGCGATCCGCTCGAAAACACGCTGCTGCCTTGGGGATTTCTGATCGAACTGAGACGAATCTTCACGCAGATCTCAGAATGCACCCGTACAAAATGATGGTTGCACAGGAATTAAGTGTAACAGATTGGGAAACCCGTAGAACTTTATATGAGGATATTCTTCAACACGTCCCTCCCACAGCTGTTTTGTGGTGCAACGATGAGGCGCATTTCCATTTGTCCGGTACAGTGAACAAGCAAATTTTCGGTATTGGGCAGAGAATAACCCTCGTGACCTTCACCAAAGACCTCTGCACAGCCCTCGAGTCACTGTCTGGTGCGTTGTGTCACGTTTAGGTGTAGTGGGACCTTACTTTTTCGAGGAAGGTTGCAAAATATTGTCTAAAGTTATTATATTAGCCAAAAAAATGTACTACAATAATAAATTAGCAAACTCTACAAACAAACCTAAAACAACGTGGAGT
>JGI24700J35501_10929803_pt1 | contig 10248 bp, 8 predicted proteins | sample TergutTh196P1_FD_35501 | JGI IMG/M metagenome (IMG submission 35501) | reverse complement strand
AGCGAAACACTGTTTCCGGGCTTTCGGAGAAAAGCCGCGGGCGGATGCCTTGGGGGTAAGCCCCGGCGGGCAAGCCTGTTTCCGGGCTTTCGGAGGACACGGAGTTTCACAGGCAGTTGATCAAAAAAACGGAGTGTGTTAAGCTTCATTATGCCGTTGTCATGGAACGAAATAAGATTGCAAGCCTCCGTCTTCGTGAAAGAATGGGAGGAAAGGGCGGCAAACGCAAAGGAAGAAGCGGACGCGCAAGACTTCCAAACCGACTTTCTCAAAGTATTCGGCGTTACGAGACGGCAAGTCGCCTTCTTTGAACACCGGGTAAACATGGGCGGCGAAAAAACGCAAGGCACTTTAGTAGCCAGCGCTTTAGCAACCAGCGCTTCGGCGGCCTGGCGGCGGGGTTATATAGACCTGTTCTGGAAAGGGCGGATTATGATAGAAATGAAAAGCCCCGGCAAAGACAGGCGGAAAGCCTACGAACAGGCTAAAGAATATGCGGAACATTTGCCCCCTAAAGACATTCCGGCAGGCATTTTAATTTCAGACTTCCTCGCGTTTGACTATTACGACCTTGAAAAGGGCGGGGAGCCTGAAACGTTCGCCTTGCAAGACCTGCCGCAAAAAGTAGAGATGTTTGGCTTTCTTGCCGGATACAAAGATGTGGTTTTCGATGCCGTAAGCCCGGTAGACATACAGGCCGCCGAGCACATGGGGGAGTTATACGACACCCTAAAAGATAACGGCTATGAGGGGCATGAACTGGAAATGTACCTTGTCCGGCTTCTTTTTTGTCTGTTTGCCGATGATTCAGGAGTTTTTGATGAAAAAAATCTTTTTTTTAGTTATATCGAAAACCGTACGCATAAAGACGGCAGCGATTTAGCCATGCATATTGGCTTAATTTTTGACACCCTCAATATACCTTCAGACAAGCGCTTGAAAAACATAGATGAAACTCTCAATAAATTTCCTTACGTTAATGGCGGCCTATTTGAAGAACGGCTTGCCATAGCCTCGTTCGATTCGGTTATGCGAAAAACTCTGTTAAAATGCTGCACGCTTGACTGGAGCCAAATTAAGCCTGAAATTTTCGGGGCAATGTTCCAGAGCGTAAAAGACAAGGAAAAACGCAGGGCGTTAGGCGAACATTATACAAGCGAAGCAAATATTTTGAAGGTTATCAGGCCGTTGTTTCTTGATGAACTGTGGGACGAATACGAAAAAATTAAAAAAATTTCCCATGCCCTTAAACAGCAAAGGTTATTGGAGTTTCACACAAAGCTGCAAGGGCTGAAATTCCTTGACCCTGCCTGCGGCTGCGGCAATTTTCTTATAGTAACGTACCGCGAACTTCGTATGCTCGAAATTGAAGTGTTATCTGAATACTTAAAGTCCCAGCAAGTTATTGATATTGAACTGTATGTCAGAGTCAATGTGGATCAGTTTTATGGCATAGAAATAATAGAATTCCCCGCTCGGATTGCTCAAACCGCACTGTGGCTTATGGATCATTTAATGAACACAAAAGCGTCAGAACGATTTGGTAAATACATTGCCCGTATTCCATTGACTGCATCTCCTTCTATCATTATTGCAAACGCATTGACAACGGATTGGGAAAACATTGTCCCAAAACATGAGCTGTCGTATATTTTGGGCAACCCGCCGTTTGTTGGGAAAAAAGAACAAAGTATTTTACAGAAAGCAGATGTTCAAAATGTATTTAATGATTTAAAAGGCTCTGGTATCCTTGATTATGTTGCATGTTGGTATAAAAAAGCAGCACAGTATATTCAAAGTACAAAAGCCGAAGTTGCTTTTGTTTCTACAAATTCAATTTGCCAAGGAGAACATATACCGGTTTTGTGGCCACAGCTAATTAATAATTATAATATAAAGATAAATTTTGCCCATCAAACATTTAAATGGAGCAATGAAGCAAAGGGAAACGCAGCCGTTCATTGCGTGATAATCGGATTTGGATTAAACGATAGAAAAATAAAAAAACTATATAATTATATAAATGTTGCCCCCCCCCCTGTTGAATCTATTGTAACTCAAATAAATCCTTATCTTGTTGATTCAGAGACAATTTTTATATTATCAAGAAAAAAACCTATTTGCGATGTTCCTGAAATGGTTTTTGGCAATATGCCTAATGATGGCGGTAATTTATTATTAACAAAGGAAGAAAAAGACGAAGCTGAAAAAAATGATGCAAAAATAAAAAATTATATCCGCCTATTTGTGGGAGCAGACGAATTTTTGTATAACATACCTAGGTATTGTATATGGTTGCATGGTGTCCCCCTCGATAATTATTCTTCTATAATTTTTATAAAAAACCGTTTAAAAGAAGTAAAAAAACACAGAGAAAAAAGCACGAGAGAAGCCACTAACAAGTTATCATTAAGCCCGTCCGTGTTTGGTGAAATAAGACAGCCAAAATCAAAATATCTTTTAATTCCCAGAGTTACTTCAGAGAGGAGGCACTATATTCCAATTGGGTTTATGGAAAAAGATGTTATTGCAGGAGATAGAAATTTAATTATTCCTAATGCGTCATTATATGACTTTGGCATTCTTACATCTTCTATTCACAATGCTTGGACAAGACGTGTATGCGGAAGATTAGAAATGAGGCCAACTTATTCTGCTTCTATTGTTTATAATAATTTTCCTTGGCCAAAACCAACAGACAAACAAAAATATAACATAGAGAGGTTTGCGCAGGAAATATTGGATGCAAGGGCAAAATTTCCAAAAAGTTCTCTTGCAGACTTATACGACCCGTTAACAATGCCACCGGAACTTTTAAAAGCCCACCAAAAACTGGATAAAGCAGTGGAAGCCGCTTATGGCAAATCATTTGAAACAGATGCAGACCGAGTTGCCCATCTGTTTAATCTGTATCAAAAAATGACGGAAGGGCTGTTTGCGGCTGGGGCTAAAAAGAAAAAGAAAGCAAAATGAAGTTTTGAAAAAACCGCCCCCGGCAAGCCCCCTCGGACAAAACACCTGCAAGTCGCCGCCCGTTGGTTAGCCCCGGCAAACTCACCCTCCGCCTGCCCCACTAGCCAGTTCCCGCTGGACTTTTCTCCCCAAGCCCGCAAACAGGGCTTTTTACAGTTGATGTTTGTTATTTGAAGTGGGGGCGCACTCCATTAACTTAATATCCATTTCTCCATCATTTCTTCCATTTTTTTAGCTATTTTAATGTCTCTTGAATAAATCCAATTATATAATGGCTTTTGAATAAATCCAGTTAAATCAAATTTTGTCTTTTGAAGACAATTAAGTATTTCACTATAGGAAAACTTTATACTTAGTAAATTACGGTTAGTATTTTCTGGAGCATCTGGATCATCCGACCAGACAATGATATGGTCTTTATAATACTTAAAACCAGGATTTGGATCGTGTCCTAACCACGGACTGCTTTTGTTTTGTATTGATAATTCAATTTCTTGCCAATCTTCTAAACCGCAACAACAGCTTGGAAGAATATAATTATTTTCATCTTCAAAAAAAGCTATCCCACCAGAAATTGCTATTCCATCTTCCCTACTGCTAAAAAGCTCATTAAATGCCTCTTTAAATGAAAGCTTTTCATCTATACTACTATATCCAAATAGGTGTATCAAAAATAATTCTACATCATCATTAGAACAGTCTGATGATAAACAAATATATTCCTTGCGAGCAACGTCTTTCTCAATCCATATAGGACTATTATAATATGGCTCTGTAATCACTGGTTTTGTATAAGGCATCTCTTAAACTCAACTCCTTTATTCCCCAAACTCCCCTTATATAAAGATAACCCTGCTATCGTTATCCATATATTTTATGCAATAATGCTGCAAATCCATCTTTTGCAAATTTTTCCCTGACAATACAACCAAGAATAACACCTACTAATAGTCTAGCATTTTCGGCAAAAATTATGTACACTGTGTAAAAAACACCCCGTCTCCTTTATTGCTTAGGTATAAATATCCCATTGAATCGCTTAAATAAAAAATATCATCATAATTTCCCGGAAAATCACCCCCATAAATTTGTAAAACAAATTCATAATCGTCTAATTTTAATGTTTTATTTTGAAGCAAACATGGCCTGCCGCCCAATTTTGAACCGCCGCATTCTCCTTCATCCTCGATCATTTCCAATTCAAATAACCGCTTAGGAATTTCACATTCACATTCATTTCTTGCTGTATCGTCAATATCATGGAATATTACTCTTGTGAAGCCTTCTTTTATATTATTCAATCCTTCATCATCGCCATGATATACAATTGTGTCTAAAAAATAATTTTTTTTATCGTACGTTGTAAATACTGAAATAATTTTATCCCGGGTAAATTGATTGTTTAAGTATTTATTCAAAAAATTTGTCGGTATAGTCATTATTAAAACAAGGTTCTCCCCTTTGGGATTTTTAGGCCACATTATATCACTTGGCAAAAGTGATTTGCCGCCAATATACGCGAATTCCCCATTGCCCGTTCCATTTTCCGCAAAAGTTAATATGTACTCTTTCATAATCGCTCCTTACATTATACATCAAAACTGGCGTATATATCGCGCCAAATGCCTACTTCAATTATACCACGCCCTGCGAACCTCGTCAAGCCTCCTTCCGCAAAAAAGAGAAAAAACCGCCCCCGGCAAGCCCCCTCGAACAAAAAGCCCACCAGCACCCCGTCCAGCGGTTAGCCCCGACAAACCACCCCTTCGCCAGCCCCGCTAGCCAGTTCCCGCTGGGCTTTTCTCCCCAAGCCCCCAAACAGGGCAACCGCTCGCCGGGCTTTCACCCGCAAGCCCTCAAACAAGGCACCCGCTCGCCGGGCTTCCATCGCAAAGCCTTCAAACATGGCAATCGCTCCGTAAGCCTACAAACAGCGCAGTTCCCCCAAACAAGGCAACCTCCCGCTGACTTTTCTCCGTAAGCCCGGAAACAGGGCAAACGCTCGCTAGCGTTCACCGCAAAGCTTTCAAACATGGCAGTCGCTCCGTAAGCCTACAAAAAAGGGGGGCGCAGACCGAAGAGGCTTTAGCCCCGAAGCATATACAAGCTCGTTATGTGCAGTGCTGGCGTATTTTATTTTTTTTATTAACCAAATAATTATTCATATTTTTATAGATTAATAATATACTGGATATAACTGTATTTCATCTACTTCAATTTCAATAAATTTATTTTTCAATGTTTCTTCTTTAAGTTCTATCATCATAATACAGCCGTCAATTTCAAAATATTGAATAAAATCATCATCTTCACCTATAATTTTTCCACAAATAATATTTTTTCCATTATCATTCCCAATGTAATATTTGCTCTCAATTATGTTATAATTAATTATTTTTCCATAATCTATTTCAACATGAACTTTTTCATCAATTGTTATATTTTTTCCAATCCATTTACTAATAAAAACACCATATTTTGTTTTTACTTGAACATAATTTTTACCCAAATCCTTAATTATCATTATTTCCATAAAACTTTTCCTCACTAAATATATACGTCAAACTATCTCGTAGAGCCAAACTTGCCCAATAGCTAGCCCCGGCAAGGTATTCAAACATAGCAGTTACCCGCTGGCTTTCCACCGTAAGCCCGGAAACAGGGCAACCGCTCGCTGGCTTTCACCGCAAAGCCTATTAAAAGGCTATCACTTTGTTCAAAAATTGTCAAGGCAGTCTCCGCGAAAAAAGCGAAAAAACGCCCTGACAAACCGCCCTTTCGCCGGCCCCGCTAGCCAGTTCCCGCTGGGCTTTTCTCCCCTACGCCCCCAAACAAGGCAGCCACTCGCCGGGCTTTCCTCGCCAAGCCCCCAAACAGGGCAACCGCTCGCCGGGCATTCCCCGCAAAGCCCCCAAACAAGGCAACCGCCCGCTGGCTTTCCTCCGCAAGCCCAGAAACAAGGCAACCGCCCGCTGGCTTTCCTCCGTAAACCTATAAACAGGGCAGTTAGCCGCTTCATTTTAAAATATCTGGCATATTTATACTATAAAAACTCATCTCGTAAGAATCTGTTTTTATACAGTATTTTATCTTGTTTTCAATTTTATAGAATGAAAAACCAATTAAGGATTGCCCTGCTAAATCACCATCAAAAATATCATCTTCATCATCCAGATCGATTTGAAGATTATTGAATCCAATGATTCTAACTGTTGTAATTTTATTTGTATTTATATTTCTAAATATTATTTCGATATTATTAAAATCAGTCGATACACGCTCAATTAGTTGGACAATTCCTTCGGTAATTTCATTTTCTAATGAATAGTCATGTTCCATAGTAATATTCTATCACAAAATCTTGTTTTGTCAACCCTTGTTTTATATTTTCCAACCAATTTAGCCCCAATTTCGCACAACGTTCCGGTTGTATATGACGTTGCCCGCCCCCTTTATAGCAATGCGTAAGCATTGCGGGGGTGGGCAATGTGGCGGAGAGAAAACCGCACAAAGGGCGTAGCCCGACTGGGGTTTTTCGGAGCCCGGAGCCGCCCGTATGGGCGGCGGAGCGTATACCGTTTGTTATGTGAAGTGGTGGCGTACTCCATTATTTTATATATTTTTCTTTGTATTTCTTATATGATAAATTATAAAATGCTTCATTCCATTCCTGCCGTATTTTATTTATTATTTGAGTTATTTCTTTTGCATTTTTTCCCTTAAATGTTTCTTTCTTTTCAATTAAAGTTAATTGACCATCAATTATTTTCTCAAGAATTTCATCTGAACAATTATTATATTTTTTCCTAAATTTTGAGTATACATCATCATATAACTCAAACATTTTTGATTTATTTGATATTTTATCAAATAATAAATCCATTTTTTCTTTCCCATATTCTTTTTCTAATTCCTGCCATTGTTTTGCAGATAATGGTAAAAAAGCCAATGTATCACCACCCAATGAAGCCTTAAAAAGACGAATTTCATAGTCAGGTTTTAGTACATCATTTAATGTAATTATCGTTGTATCCCTATCAGAGCCTTCCCCTTTATATTTAATTTTATGTTTTTTGTCTTTATAATGAATTATAATTTCAAAACCAATAACATCATTTGTTTCTTTAACCACTTCCCCTTTCAAGAAATTTGTCTTTAAATAATTTTCTGCATTATTTATTATATCTTCATCATAATCCCTATGATCAATCCAAAACACAATATCATGTTTTTCTGCAAGATTATCATAAAAATAATCAGAATTACCATTTTTTACATATAACTTTATTTCGTTTAATTCACTTTTTTCAGCCATTCTTGTTCTCCTTTCTATAATTATATATTTTTTTCTTAATAAATGTCAATATATTTCAAACCAATTTAGCCACCATTTCGCACAACTAGATATATATGTCAACCCTGTCGCATATATCGCGCGAAATGCCCCAAAAGCGACTATCTCAATTATACCACCCCCTATAGCCCGCGTCAAGCCCCCCTCCGGCAAAAAGCCCCCCCCCAGTCCCCGTCCAGCGGTTAGCCCCGGCAAACCACCCCTTCGCCAGCCCCGCTAGCCAGTTCCCGCCGGGCTTTTCTCCCATACGCCCCCCTTAAAAGCAATGCGCAAGCATTGCGGGGGCGGGCAATGTGGCGGAGAGAAAACCCCACAAAGGGCGTAAGCCCCGACTGGGGTTTTTCGGAGCCTAGCCGCCTCCAGGCGGCGTACATATACAATCCTGTTAGACGAAGTGGGGACGTTTTTCAACCATCTTTTATCAATTTCTCTAGCACCTTTATTGTTATTATATCATGAATGTTTTCAACAAATTTTAAATTTTCCTCGTTCCCACTGGCTATTGCATTTTTTAGCATTATTGGAGTCAGATCATGATCTAATGCTCCTCTATATGTTGATAACACACAATCTTCTGCACAATATCCTGTAATGACTATTGTATCTATTTTTTCTTCCAATATGTATTCCAATAATCCTGTTTTATTAAAACTATTCCCGTAATGTTTTATTATACGTTTTTCATTTTCATGAGGCTTTAATAGTTCAATAATCTCAAATCCTTTTAAACCGTTTATATGTGCATCTTTTTCAGGTTCATCCTGTACCCATATAATTTTTTTATTATTTTCCCTGAATATACTAACCGTATAGTTAATATATTGTGCGGCATTTTCCATTGATTTTTTGGAATTTCCGCTGAAAAATGCTTCCTGCATATCAATAACCAGTAATGCTATGTTCATATTGTTTACTCCTATTGTCTATTTTATTGATTTATGTCAACTTTGTCAATCTTTTTCCAATTATTTTTCATATAATTTTTAACCAATTTAGCCCCCATTTCGTCTAACTAGATATATATGTCAAACCTGACGTATACATCGCGCCAAATGCCTACTTCAATTATACCACCCCCTATGAACCGCGTCAAGCACTCCCCGCAAAAAACCGCCCCCGGCAAGCCCCCTCGGACAAAAAGCCCGCCAGCACCCCGCCAGGCGGTTAGCCCCGGCAAACCGCACCTCCGTCTGCCCCACTAGCCAGTATCCGTTAGCAAGTATACAATAGATATATGGAAAAGATCACAGTAAAACTGGCCAGACTGGAAAAATGCCCCGTAGAACAGCACGCTTTGCGCCGCAGCCGCATGGAATTCCACATAAATGGCGAGACAAGGCGGGAATACGGCGTAGAAGACAGCCTTTTTTCCCTAAGCGGGAACGTCATATTTGCCGACATACGGCAGGCGCGGCTTTTGGCGGCAAAGTTTAACGCCAAACCGCCGGCAGCAGCGTCGGCAGGCGCAGGCTATATCAAAGCGGGCGACCTCTTCGCAATGGGACTAATCGACGAAATACTGCACTATGTCGTGTCCCTGTACCGAAAACAGGTGCAAAGCAACGTCTTCGAGACAGCCCTGGCGCAACTTGGCGACAGCTTCGGGTGGGGCAAAACCGGGGAACTGCTGGAAACCTTTTCCGCCCAGTTCCCCCCGGCCCCCGTGTACAAAGGGGAAAAAGATGTCGGCGAATACCTGCAAGGCAGCGACGGCGGGGACAGTTGCCGCTCCATCTCGCTGGAAGAAACAATGTTTTTATCGCTGGCCAATTTGAACCCCGCCTTTAGCCCCTTCAAGTTCATGTTCGACGACAAAGACATGGCCGTCAAAACCGTTTACCCGCAGGCAATCGAGCAATTAAAAGAACACTTCAAAAAACTGCCAGCCTTCGGCGAAACAGGCATGAGCCTTTGGGACATACTGCGCGCCCCCGCATTGGCATCGCCGCACTCGCTCGCCGGGCAACTCGCCTTTATGCAAAAAAACTGGGGGCTAGACCTTTCCAAATACCTGTCCCGCATCCTTGTCGGCATCGATGTAATAAAGGAAGAAAACAAACCAGTGTTCGGAGGCCCGGGGCCAAGCGAAGTCATGACATTCGCAGGACTGGACGAGTACGAACGCTTCAGCCAAGACCTCGACTGGATGCCTAAAACCGTGCTCATGGCAAAAAGCACGCTCGTCTGGCTCTTTCAGTTATCCGAAAAATATGCGCGGGAAATAAAGCGCATAGACGAAATACCGGACGAAGAGTTAGACCTGTTAGCGGCGCGCGGCTTTACAGGACTTTGGCTAATCGGACTTTGGGAAAGAAGCGCGGCAAGCCGCACGATAAAACAGTGGACAGGCAACCCAGAAGCCGCCGCCTCCGCGTACAGTCTCTACGACTACGACATAGCCGGCGATCTTGGCGGCTGGGGCGCATTGAACAATTTGAGAGAGCGTTGTCTGAAACGCGGAATACGGCTCGGTTCGGACATGGTTCCGAACCACACCGGGCTTGACAGCCGCTGGCTTATTGAACACCCGGATCGCTTCTTGCAATTACCCTACCCCCCCTTCCCCTCATACACCTACAACTGCGATAACTTGTCGGGGCGCGGCGACGTTACGGTGCAAATCGAAGACCATTATTTTGAACGTAGCGATGCGGCAGTCGTCTTTAAGAGAATTGATAACAACACAGGACACACCCGGTACATTTATCACGGCAACGACGGAACCTCCATGCCGTGGAACGACACAGCCCAGATCGATTTTCTAAACCCGGAAGCCCGCGAAGCCGTAATCCAGACAATCCTGGGGGTCTGCCGCCAGTTTTCGATAGTGCGATTCGATGCCGCAATGACGCTGGCCAAACGGCACATACAGCGGCTCTGGTACCCCCCCCCCGGCAGCGGCGGGGCGATTGCAAGCCGTG
>JGI24700J35501_10929804_pt1 | contig 10252 bp, 2 predicted proteins | sample TergutTh196P1_FD_35501 | JGI IMG/M metagenome (IMG submission 35501) | reverse complement strand
CTGCATGTCCAAATCTTCATGAATGATGGAACCAACCCGCTCACATGAGATGCCCAGTTGCTCAGCTATTGATTTAGCCGAAATCCAGCGGTCTTCCAAGATTAGCTCGTGAATTTGATCAATAATCTCCGGGGTGGTCACTGTTTTGGGTCATCCAGGACGAGGCACATCACAGGTGGAAAAATCACCGTGTTTAGACTGGGCCACCCGGTTTTTGATGGTGGCATACGATGGTGCATGTTCCCCTAATGTTTCTGTCAGAATTGCAGGAAAAAAAAACTTGATGACAGCTCACATCTTGATGTTGTTGAAATTGCGTGCGTCACTCAACATGCTCTGTAACAAGAAAAGACTTGCAATTCGGCACATGAACAGATCCCTCTTTCGAACGACACTATCGATTCCGTCCTACGACATTGGGAAGTAGGTCCGGCTAAGGACTTATCAGCACCCCCTCGTCAACAGAGATTGCAATAAAGTTACCAAAAATGTTCTATCACCCACCAAAGCTGCAGTCAACATTTGTGATTTCTTTGGAAAATACAGAACTGTGTAACATCTCATGAAGCTTTGGCTTGGAGAATGACTGGCATAGAATTGTTGATTAATGTAACACAAAATGTCATTTAACCGCTGGTTAAGAAGCTGTCATGTCATGCAGTGATTGGTCAAAAACTACAACACATACCACAGTTGTCTTACAGCTTTTTAAAAATTACGTTTTGAACCTTCCCTGGATACAAAATTTTCAAGCTCAGTCTAAAACTCAACACATTCAAATTCATTACAAACATCTACTTGTTTCTTGTCGTTATAACAGTACCTGAGTAGCACTTTAAAACAAAAAACACCCAGACACACACACACAAAATCATGGTTCAAATATTACAGTACTTGTTTAACACTGGGATTACATCCCTGAAAAGTGTGGTGTAACAGCAAAACAACACAGATTGGAGCATTTTTCCCCACAAGAATTAATTGACATACCTGACATTTTGATTGCTGGAGATCACACCAACTGCCAGTGGCAACAACAATCTTGACTCCAAGCAACATTAATTGAATCTTTTGTCACTAAAATTTGTTACTAATGAGTGAACTGTTCAGGGCAATATTAAGGAAGGACTGCCTGTGCTGACATCAAAGATAGTTTTCATACAGAGGAAAAATGGTCATTGCAGGTGGACTGTTTAAACAGTGAAGAGTAACCATCAACGAGAAATCTGACATTTTGTTAAGTGTCTGTGGTGTAACTCTGATAGTTTGTTGAAGAAATTAAGTCATGCAAGACCATTTGTCTAACTGGAAATGAAACTGGCCCAGTGGCTTGCAGTCACCATACCTTCTTTTTCTCATCGTCTGGGTATTTCCAGTATGACAATGTTGCACCTTCAAGCAGACACCACCTACGATGCCAAGCTCCAAAACCAGAAACATCCTCAAACATGGTAAGAAATCCCCTTTCCCTTACATCCAACTGAAGTTCTGAGCTCAGCTGTAGTTGGATGTTACCTTCCAGTGGAGAAGAATACGCTACCTGTAATCAGAATACAGCACAAACCTTTAATCTCCACTATTTTCTTTTGACAATTTGTTATACTCTACAATTACACTTCAAACATTCAACTTCTTTGTTCTACTCCTGTATACACATTTTTATCATGCCATATATAACATGCTACTTTATTTATTTCCAATGAGCATTAAGGCCAAAAGGGGTGGAAGTTGTATGTAATGAAATCTTGATGTAAGTAGATGTAAAGTGATTGCCAGTCACACCCAGAATGTGCCAACACACAACAGTCATGAGTCAGAAATGTATGACAGTTTCATTCTGACAGTTGTTTAAGATCAAAACCTGAAGCCTCAGATAATCATGGCAGTATTATAATGAACAATATTAGGAATATTCAAGTCTTCTGGGATGTGAGAGTGTGTCACCGGGCGAGTGACTACTGAAGATTCAGAGGATCGTAGGGCCCTCACCATCAGGTTCAAAGACACCAAGCAGAATAGCCATGCCAAGGAAAAAGGGCACAATATAAAGCTATAGCTACTGCAGGTAGCTGAATGACAGAGAGGGTGGCAAGCCAATAGGGTGAAGGCAGTGGGAAAGGCCTTAATGTAAACAACAAAAACTTACTTTATTAAGGGTGAAATGACTGCGCCTTAGTTCTCGCAATGAAAATACTACATAGCCTGACATCTGGAAAGATGGCGACCGGACAGCGGATGGTCCGGCCGGTGAGTGTATTGACGGCATCAACAGACGAGACTCCTGTTTCAGCAACTTCTTGGGAGTCAGGCGCAGCTTATTACCACTTCCATCCTGCAAACAAAGTTCATTAAGTTTTAGTAACATGGTATGATTATACAGTCACCTCTACATATATACCAGTGTTGCAAAGTTTGTGCAACTGGATGAATGATACACCAACAATTATGTTTTATGAGAATTCATGTTTCTGGGTTGATGCCGTGTCAGTAACAGGTACAGATGTTGTGAAGGACCTTGCTTGCTGCCTACATGTTCAGAGTCTCAGCAGCAAAGAAAATTTGGCCTGCATAGATCCTGAAGATGGAGGCAGCAAGCTCCTCAAAAACACAGTGGAACTCTCTTAGATATTTTTGGAAAAATTAAAAAAATTTGGCATATTAAGCAGGACATTTTGTATCATGCTGTGTGAAACACATGCACAGCTGTAAATTGATGCAACACAGTCAGAAGGTGATCGCCGTTCCTGCCGAAGATTAACACTGAGTCACTTACATGTACCTTCAATCCATGGTGGAAATGACACTGGAGATTAATCTTTGCAAAGTGCAAGCATTATTTCATCAGTGAGGATTGGTAACTGGGAATTATTAAGGTTTTGAAGCAAAAGCTAATTAAGTGGATGAAAAATTCACTGTGATATGAAATTTTCATACTTCTTAGGTGGCAAATTCTTTCATGAGGGAAACATACTAAAAGGGCAATGTATATGTTAATCACATGGAATAATTTTTCTGACCTCTTAAGAGGAAATATCTTAAGCAAGTTTAATTGTATCAGTGTCTAGTTGTGAACTGACACAACATACCCTACAAGACTTGAATCTTCATTAATATTGTTTCACATTTATCAAGTGGAATTATACCAGATGGAATAACATATTACAGCAGAATGCTTGACTGCCAGAACAGATAAAAGATCTGTTGCCTGAAGGTGGAGGGCACTGTCTGTTGGGCCGTGGTAGACACAGGCTACATTGCAGCACATCCCAGAAGATTGTAATTACAACAAATTTAAAGATTCAAGACTATTGGGATGCGATGTTATGTTGTTTGCTGAGTAGTTCCTGAAATTTTGAAGGGTAGTAGTGGATTGCGCCTCACCCTGAAATGAAGGCACCGTGACCCTTAGAAATATCAGGAACTACTCACCCAACAGTCACACATTACAGAAGGCTTGATTCTTCAGCAACCTGGTGTCACAAACTCATGTCTGGCAACAAATACAAAATTTGCACAAAGCATGCATTTACAATAAACAGGGGAAAACATATTTACAGATTTTAAAAAGACCACTCAGAAATTATGACATGACCTAATGAACCTAAAAATGAAATATAAAATAGAAAATTCTGTACCTCTGAATATTTAGAAATACACTTTGTACGGGGCTTAAACATAAATGAAAATTAGTACACAGAAGCACGTACTGATATGAACTACAGTACAGTGTTTATGTTTGGGATTATGACCTGTTGTGATCACCCATTTTAATACCATTGCCTTTACCTCTAGCGACCGGTTCTGACAAACTGGGTTGCAACCGCATGGCTGGCTGGTGAGTTACCATCCCCAACCCTCCTGCAATTGTGTGGATCATTCTCAGCTAAGTTAAGCTCTTTCTTTCATTCAGCAAGGTTGATTGCTTTCATGCTTTGTGGAATGAGAATCTCTTCCAATAATTTGCTCTATTTTATTCTTGGAAAAAATGTTTGCATTTTATTAAAAATAAACTTCTATGCTTTTGAGATTATTTTATATTTTCTTTACTGGTATTTTGTATGTTCTTGGAACCTAACTGGCGTTTTAGATAATAAATGGATTCCGATGACATCCATGACAGTATTATCAGCCGCAGTTCATCACAAATATCAGGACTCTACAGTCCTGTGTACCAACCTTCTTGCCTGAGATATGATATTTGATGTCGTGAGGAAGTACTTCTCTGTTGGTCTGCAGGCTGTATATCTCGAGTGTCACTTTGAAGTCACTGTAGAGCCCATCGAGTCTCAGTGAACCAGGAAACACTAAGGCTGCACCTCCCCCTCGACGCAGGTTCTCGCTAGTAGCAGCAACAACTGGTGAAGCCACTACTTGTTCCTGGGTGTGCACCATGCACACAAAATGGTAGCACCGTTCATCTGTAGCACACCACAAATGTTACCATAAAATATTTAACGTGCACGCATGACATACGAGGTTTGGGTTCCACAGCGTCTGCTATGCTACATTTTGCTGGCATTTTGCTTCTGGAAAAGCAACATTCCATTAGAGTTTATCGTAGCCTCTTTAGCCACGTCACATGGGTCTAATTAACTGACACTGCAGAGACTGACTCTGTCAGGGTTGTGATGTGACATGACTTCACACTCACATTACATGCCTGCACCAGACCTGAGTTTGTGGTGAGACACAAGCCAATAGTGTTGGTGGGTGGAGTCCAAAAAGTCTTCAAATTAAGTTGAACCTAGTAGCGTGTGACTAAACTGCTCAAGGAAAGTGGAGGCCACAGTCATCTTTAGACTACACCCACCATCACTACCGGCTTATATCCTGCCACAAACTGTGGTCTGGTGCAGAGGTATGATTTGGGTAGGCAGGGTGTCAAGGCGTATCTCAACAGTGATAATGGAGACAGAGTAAGCCTCTGAAATGTCAGTTGCTTTCAACCACACGACACAGCTGTAAGGGTCACTGGGTTGAGATATGTGAGTGTATGTCCAAACTTTCTTAACTGAGTTGATTACAAATGATACATTTAACTTTGTTACTGGTTGTCAGTGTCCCATTCAAAGAAGTCACCTTCCAAATTTATGCAAAGCCCAATCATAAACTGACAAACAGATAATTTGGATCTGTTTAATCACAGTTTGCATTTTTTTTTAATCTGGGCATCTTGTTGAATAACGTTTTACTGCACAAACAAAAGAGGTACTGGTATTTTTGGCTTGCTGCACACCACGAAGGCATAAGGGAGGACTAAAAGCATATTCCCACTCATTCACAACCCAGTCACTTTACCCCTGCAGCAGAGACCCTATAAAATGTTTGTTGGGTCCTAGATATGGTCTGGACTTTTTGGAGAAGGTACAAATTGCCTGGTCCTGCCACACATCCAACAAAATTGCTGAACATCTGCCCTGTGCCCTAGTCTGTGTACTGACTACAGCATTCTGGTTCCTACATGGATAAAAAGCATTCTTGAGCATCACAACATATATGACATCTTTCATTCATCCAGGAAAATCACCTGCAGCCATTGTTCGCAGATATTCCTTCTTGAGTGGTAATGTTATGTTTGTGATGATAAGCGACCCCTGCTCTGTCAATTCAGAGCTGTACCCCACTGGCCTCAAGCTGCCCTCCACCTTCAAACGTTGTATCTCGTGCAACGCAGCCTGCCGACGATGGGCTGTGAACAAATATGGATGCTATACGAACAAACTTTCTGTGCATGGCCAAGGGTCTAAAACCCCAGACAACACATGAAATACAAATGAAGATTCCACTTCCACCTTTACTTGTATGAAGACTCCCTTCACTCACAGCTATGCCAAATGTCCTTCCCTCTCTTTAGTGCTGGCTTGAATTACGCCAGCAACAGTCTCTGTCTTACTGCAGATATGTGCAAGACAGACAACCAAAGCTCCCACAGTAAACCAGCATTGTCCTGTTTCAGATTTGCAGGTTTCACTACAGTATGTTGACACTTTTTGAAACAATTTTTTAAACAAAAATAAACCCTTCTTGTACCACTTGACCACGAAGAAGAAGGCACCATGATTCCTTGAAATTTGAGGAAATATCCAGTGACACATTGTCACATCCCAAAAGATCAGAACATTCAACACATTGGCTGTGAGAACCTCAAATCTAAAAAAAAAATGCTTACACTCTTTTTTGGTTAAAATGGCATGGAGCAGCCCTTAAATTTTGAAGGGCTGATGTGCAATGAATTTTTCATCTGTAGCTGTGTATACTGTTAAGAGGTACAACAACCCTCGAATTGTCAGTTATTGAAGCAACTGTTCCAGCTCACTGACTCCTTCAGTTTAGATACAATGAAAGAGCAATACTTACTCGCTACCAGCAACAGCCTCTCGCCTTCAACCTGTTCCGCTGAACCTGAAAACTCGACGGTTGAACAGCACAAATTAAGTGCCTGACTTGCTTGTGCTATAACTGTCTGCTGTCTTGACACCTGCACAACACACCATCAACCTCAACAATTCAATTCAATTAAACACTCCTTTATACACAGATTTTTATACTCTACTGAAATTAATATGACGCCAATCATAACTTACTAGGTACAGGAATGCAAGGACTAACGAAAACTGCGTTACATCCCAAAAATACAACAATTTTGGGGCCATTGAGCTGCAATGGATGAAAGACACAGAATAATTACTAAAGGCAGGTTTTCAGATCTTATTTTCAGGAACCTGCTATTACTCTGGGAAAGACATTAACACATCTTCTGTACAAATAACCTTTTATAAAAATGTTGTGTAATACACACATTCATTTACCTTACTTATGACTGGAAAATGATAAACGCATTATTAGTAAGCTAGTTTTCAATAGGTGGAGTTAATGTGTGGTTCTAGTAAGAATAAGGATGGTTGATGAAAGAGCACCCCGAATGCCATGGAGAATGCCCCTGGTTAGAATACAGCTACAATTCCACATGTAACTTGCAGGTGGACAACATCCCAGTAGCAGACTGCCAGGGCAAGGTACAGTATGGATGTGGCACCTGGTCATTTGAAAGTGTATCCAGAATACTGGTGTTGGGGTTTGGACATGTGCTCCAACATGTGTGCCCCCACGAATGTGGCCGGTAACATAAGCTCAAGCCCAAAAAACCCAAACAACCACTATTTCAAAGTGATGCTTACCCAGGATATCTGAAGCTACTGAACGAGCCACGTACGAAGCTCAGAACAATCACGCCTCATACCACAAGCATGAACAGTCTAGACACACATTACTGTAGATAAGAGCCATAACAATCAGTGGCAAACAGGACTGCTGTGAAGCTGAAGCAGGTCCAGGTAGTCAACCATAAATTTTGAACCTTCATTCAACAAAAAGCCTAGCTTCAGAAGAAAATATGCCTATGGAAACCTGTAGCAGGCCAAGGGTTTCTCTTAGATGATAAAATCAGCCTTACCTCATCCACAAGCTCTGCTATTTTGTTCCTCACAGCCCCCTCATTGGGTTTCACTTGGACTTTATCCAACACGTTTCCAGGTTCAAGTTCAGGTTGTCTCACTACCTGACGGACTGGGGTTCCTTTCGCAGTCTGATATCAGAAAAACACATATGCATTTTAGTCTGCATTTGAAACAAAAGTGGACACATTGTACAAAAAATGACAATGACACAGAATTATAAACATATACTGCATAATTTCAGCAAATCTTTTGGTGAATACACTACTGCCAGCAGACAAATTAATAACAGTATCATAACAGCAGTTCGAAAAGTGTCACTAATTAGAGAGGATAACTGAAAATGTCTGTGGTAATAAGATCAAAAAAGAATCCCAAAACTGCAACACACTTCGTACACCTTGTAACTCATACAACACAATAACAGTTCAACTTTATGATGTATCAAAAATATACTTCCAACAAGCTCATGTCATTCTTAACAAACAATCCAATGAAGTTCTTCTTGAGAAGTTGTTTGTTCCTGGGCTAGCCAAAAATTCCCCCAGTTTTATAGAACCCAAAATTTCATTACCATGTTCACTCCATCCCACCACTTGTCTCTCATACCTTCCTGTACCACTTCTACAAGATCTATTTTAATGTTATCCCCACAACCAAGCCTACATCTTCCAAGTGATCAGTTTTCCCCACCAAAATTTGATATGAATTTCTCCACCATATGCGGCACATTAGTTACCAAGCACCCACTCCCTAACAAGCAGACTACACACATCCAATACACAACACAGCAGACACTGCACCTTTAACAAGACAGCACTGTACGTATAAACATAACACCGAGGAGTATTCATGCAACCACTGTTGCAGTGGAAAAGCAGTATTACATATTCTGAGTCTGATTGTAGCCTTAGGTATCCTGAATGCAATGTGCATGCATTATATTGTCATCTGTGCTGTCCACCTCCACAATATTTTTCCATATTATCTCTGAGCTTGGTTTGGGGGGGGGGATTATTATTATTTCTCTTCATCCTATATATCATTGCAAAATGATGATGGACATGTCAAGAAAGAGAATGTAAAATGTGTGTTTTGATTTTCTCTGCACCTTTTGTTTGAAACATTTCTTATTCTGAGAAGAAGTGAGCAAGATATGATAAAAAATGTATATTGGTCTGCTTCATGTAAAGTACTTGTTATTCTTGTCAGAATTTAATGCAAATGAAACTGTCTAGACATGGTAATGAAAAATACTCAAATATCAAATTTCACGGAAGTCTGTCCAGTGGGAGCAGAGTTTTTACATGCGGGCAGACAGACAGACATGATGAAGTCACTTTTTGCAATTTGTAAACACACCTAAAACCTGTCAATGACATCCCGTCAATATTACATTAAACATACGGATCACCACAGATCACAAATGACGGCATCTTACAAAAAGCAAAACCAAAAACTGCTGCACAACATCAAATGTTCAGTCTCTCCTTTCATTCTTTAAATATTATAATTTCCATATTCTTATCCAGCAAATTCTGTATTTGTCCCCAGCACCAACAGCTCAGATCAGTGCATGGACATATGAGACCAATGAGTTTGATTCCTTCTGTTAGGTTGTGGGTGTTGGCACCTCAGCACATTCACTGGATCCAAAAACGAGAATATACTTTCTCAATAACCTTCACAGTACAGGTTTATACAAGAGGCTGCTGACCCATCACTGGTAAACAGCTAAGCAGTGAATAAGCCACCGAAGCAGGTCAATCTTAGATTAAGGTGATCTAAAGGATGTACACATAAAAACTGGCAAATAAAACATTTAAGCTAATAACTAATAAATTACAGAACATACAGATGGATTGAAACAGAAGAAACTTCATACTGCTTATCTCAGTGGGGGCTCCAATATAACAAGACTGCCAATGGTGTACCTTGTGACGTAGTACAGAACTTACCAAGATGCCCTTTACAACAACAACAACAACAACAAAATCATCATCAAGGATTGGACCCTTTGATCTGTTCCATCTCCAGAGTTACAACTGCTCTCACCAACGTTTTTTCGGTCTTCCAATTATTCTCCTTCCTTGTGGTCTGTAGCGGTATGATTTCAAAGGGATTCAGTTTTGTGGCTTTCTTTGCAAGTGTAACAGTCAGTCCAGTCTGCATATAATCTTTAGTTTATGGCGTATGGAGTCATTTGTTTTGTGGTCACAAAGGGTGTAGCCTGCCAGAGGCCTCAATAATTTCATTTCTGCCACTTCAATTTGTCATCTCTGTGAAGCAGTCAGAGTCCAATTTTCTGACCCATATACAAATGTAGGTAAAATTAAAGTGTTGTATATTTTCAAAATAGTTTACATTCTCACATTCCTAAAAACAGTCCTCTTAATAGTGCCAATTAATTGTAGAAATTTTGCCAATTTGAATTCTACATCATTGGAAAACTGGTAAGATATACTGCAACCTAAATAAGTAAATTGGTCAACTTGTTCTAGTGTTTCATCATTTATAATAATTTTTGTTCTTTGGTGATCTGTCCCAATGAAACCAAGACCTCCGTCTTTTTTGTGGCAATTTCCAAATTATACTCTTTTGATATGCTATATAATGAATAAACTGCCCTTTGCAGATTGTCTTCTGTGTCAGAAATAATAAACTGGTCATCTGCAAATAACAGTGTGTTGAACATTAACACTTTAAAATATTTACTAGTTTTTAGTTTCTTTAACCAAATCCTGCTGACTTCATCCAAATATAAATTAAATAAAACAGCTGACAGTGGGCAGCCTTGT
>JGI24700J35501_10929805_pt1 | contig 10254 bp, 10 predicted proteins | sample TergutTh196P1_FD_35501 | JGI IMG/M metagenome (IMG submission 35501) | reverse complement strand
GCAGAGCCCCCATACTTGGTAAGGCTACAATACCTCCGGGAGGTCGCCTGGTATCCCGGAGGGTGCCGTTTGAGACAGACTAACCCACTGCCATTCACCCCTTGGGCACGGCACTCACACCGTAGGATTGGTGATTATTTGTCAAGGATTACTCCTTTAGATCCGCTGTGTTCTGCGTAACAAGGTCACCTCGCGTATGATATGGCTCTTCACCATGCACAGACGGTCTTGGGTGAAAGAGAGTTGCATTTCGGGTCTACAACCCCTGGAGGGTGACTAGAACCCCTTAGGGAGTTGCCTATGTCACGTCTCCGCAACATGACAATCCCCGTACGACTCAGCCATACTCTCCTTGACCCCATCGGTTCCAATACTCGCGAACATTGAGAATCTACTGCCCCCTTCCAGAACTTCCTAGTAAATGTATGGATATTCGGTTCATCCGGTATGCGCTGCCATGTCGACTGCCAGATATTTGCCACAGCGTATCAAACCAGAAGAATTGAATCTCCGACAAGAGCGATGTGAGAACCTCAAAACTCGCTTTCCTTCCTTAATCTGAGCGCTACTATGCAAACCACTGTATACAGTGATACTATCAAGGGGAAAAACAATATATCAGGCAAGAACTGGGAATTCTATTTGTGTAAGACACACATCAACACGAAACACACGTGACACTCTACTGTCTCCAAATTGCATAGAGTTTCCGAGATCACACTCGCTGATCTCGGCGTGCGTGAGTGGTGATATAAAATCTTAAGATATCGGAAGAAATAAATGATACTTATTTGCTTGCGTGCTTACCTACTTATTCCATCTTCTTCTTGAGAAGCTAACCGGTTCTCAGCTAGTCAAGAAATTCCCCGCATTTTATGGAACCCGAAGGTTCATTACCGCATTCACTAGTGCCATCCACCTATTCCTCTCCTGAGGCAGCTCGATCTAGTCCATAACACCACATCCCACTTCCTGAAGATCCATCTTAATATTATCGGGCCTTCCAAGTGGTCTCGTTCCGTCAGGTTTCCCCACCAAAACCCTGTATACGCCTCTCCTCTCCACCATACGTGCTACATGCCCTGCCCATCTCGTTCTCGATTTGATTACCCGAATAATATTGGGTGAGGAGTAAAGATCATTGAGCTCATTATGTAGTTTTCTCCACTCCGAAGTAAAGGAAAGTAAACAGTATAATAAAAAAAATTGAAACACTCGACAGGAGTTTCCCAAATTCGAAAAGTAGCAAAGTTGGGAGTAACAGTCAACTACTAGATGCATTTCAAGGTCTTTCCGTTACGAACAACAAACTTACCGTATACTGTAACGCAACAACGTTCAGCTTCATACGATTCAGCTGCTCGTCTACCAAACTAGACGGCATCAATGCCAGAAGAAAGTAATCGGAACCATCAGATATTCTTGTAATTAAAGTTCAAACAAACGTAAAAAATAAGATTAATTACTGCTCCATTGAAGATAAGATTTAATTACATTTTGGTGAGACAAGATAAAGAAAATGGGGACCGAAAAATGTACAAATTGCGTGAAGGATAGTGCGATTCAGAACTGCGTGTACACTTAAACACTTTACAGTAGTAGATGGTTGGAGAGATAACTGAATACATGAACGGACGGCTACTGATTATGGCATTACGGGAAGTACGTCATCGGGAGGACCCGAGTTGAGGTATCAAGTTCAGAAATAAATGGAAGGTTCAAGCTGCCGGTGCAAAAGTCTTACTTCATGGCCACATAATACTTGTAAAATATTATATTATGCCACAGACTCTACATCAATGCCACATAATACAACAATATATTATGCCACAGAACCTACTGCAATGCCACATAATACAATATTACACCACATAACCTACTTCAATGACACATAATACAATATTATGCCACAGACCCTACTTCAAGCCCATATAATACAATATCATGCCACAGAACCTACTGCAATGCCATATAATACAATATTATGCTACAGAACCTACTTCAATGCCATATAATACAATAATATATTAGTCACAGAATTTCAATGCCACATAATACAATACTATGCCACAACCCTACTTCAATGCCACATAATATAATATTATGCCAAAGAACCTACTTCAATGCCACATAATACAATAATATATTATGCCACAGACCCTATTTCAATACCACAAATACAATAATATGTTACGCCACAGAAACTACTTCAATGCAACATAATACAATAATTTACTATGCCACAGAACCCACATCCGTGCCACATTAATACAATGTACACTACGCTACATATTCTAATTCAGTGCCAAAAAATACGTTATCATAACAGTCTACAGACAATCTACTTCGATGACACAACAGAACGCACCATTATCCTGTGCCGCATGAGTCTCGCGTGCCGAGGTGTGGTCACCTCTGCTGTATGCGTTAAACGTGTCAGATATGACCTCAAAATTCTGTGTTGTCGCCATGTTCGTCATTCTTGATTTACAAAAAATATTTCATGCACAATGTTCATACATATTCATGGTACATAGCCTTAACGATTCATCCACTACTTTTCGCCATTAAACGGAGCGCCAAGGAATACGATCGTACGGTAGAATCGTCATCTTAGATTCTACAAAAAATACTACCTGAACAAAAGCTATATGTCTTCCCAAGATCTGTCACAATATTACTTTTCCTTTTACCGTACTGCTGCACTAACCTATTAATATGGTACCATACTAATCCCTCATCATGTCACTCTATTACCCTGCTACCCTGATATTCTATTACTATTATTCCGATTACATGTCACCACGGTCACCCACTCCTAACAAACGTGCTCCCGCCGTCATGTTTCAGATTGTACGAAAGTGAAGTGTACCAGCAGGTTGATGCCTCCACTGCGTAACGATCATACGACGTTCCGTAAAAATCGGTCGACGTGTTCAAAGGCTGAAATACCTGCCTAAAGAATCACGCAAAGATATATGTGAGATATTCATGAAATATGAGGCTCTCACAGCGGTTATTATGGAGAATAATCTGGTCTAGGACAAGACATAGTGTATTCTGAAAAGTACCGACGTTTCGGTGGAACCACACGCCCGCAATCCCTTCAGAACCTTCGTTCATAAATGTCTTATTCAAATGCTGCTACATACTTGCCCACAAGCCTATATGACGTCACATTCTGTAAGACAACAATCTTCGAAGCACGAATGCCTTTTTAAAAATGCGTCATTATTCGAACGGCCTGAGAATCCAAGAAGCGTGTCGCGCTGCTCCTTGGTTAACGACTTCTCTCAAAGTTTGGCCACCGACGTCTCCAGACAATTCAAGTTCACTTCATCTGTGTGCTGGTATTTGAGTAAGTGCTGTATATGCAAATAGCACAAGAATCATAAAGTAGAAGAAAATAACAGAAAAGATGTTCCACTTCTCTCAGAGTTCGGGTCAACGGTTCAGAAAACAAAGTTAAAGACCGTTAGCCTATTCAGTTGGGAAAGGAGAAAATTTAAACTAAACGTCAGGCCTGTAACAGTAAAACTTGTAATTATGGAGGTTAGTAGTAAAGGTTACGTTATGCTCCTAATGTTACACGGTACAATGGGATGCAATTAAATTCAATGCGGTTACATTATAAACAAACTGTCCTTTTGTGTATAGCAGAAAACGTGAAACACAACTTTAGTAAAAGCAATAAAGAGAAAATATCTCATTACAGAACATCAGTTGTAAATAAAACAACATTCGAGACAGCAAAAAAGGAAATACTGCGCACAACTCAGCTGGTGGACGCAAATAACACAGCTTTATAAAGGCACACTGAAGTTCTCTATTTACAAGTTCCTTCTGCATGCCTCACCAATCTCCGACACGATACACTTCTGCAAGTGGAACAGTCCTAAGCACACACGCACTTTCTGTCCAGTCGAGAACTGACCAGCAGTGGGAGACAGAAAGACGTGTGGGCAGCGGATGGCGCCACAGTAAACCCCTAACTTAGCAAAACTGTTTCAATTAAGGTAAAATGCGAATACTGTACAGACAACACTATACCAGAATTGGACCATGATCCTCCTGGGATGCGCTATGTCAGATGCCACATGAGGCTGAAATACAAAGGCATGATATTCTTTCAACTTTTTTCTTTCTTTTGGCGCAGTAGCCCCCAGTGGGCCAGGGACTCCTCGTTGACGTGGTTTATAGATCATACACAACGACGCACTATATTCGGTAGGACTCCTCTGGACGAGGGATCAGCTCGTCGCAGAGACCTCTACCTGACAAAACACAACACTCACAACAGACAGATATCTAGGCCCCCGGTGGGATTCGAACCTACAATCTCAGCGGGCGAGAGGCCACTGGGACCTGTCATTCGTTCAACAATCATTCATAATTTTTAATACGTTCTATCCTCTCTCCGTGAATTAATCAGATCACTAATATATAAAAAACCAACAAAAAGCAGTTCAATATTTACGATATACTTTATTCACCATGTTCTCACCAACATGTTTCGGCCTCTATTACAGCCATCTTCAGGGTGATATTATTACAAGAACACAAAGGTACAAATGTGATTAGCTGTGTCGCCGTCACTCGGTAACAAATAAAAATTACTAAAATTTGTAATTGTTGAACACCGTGAATAAAATACGTTATAAATATTAAAGTGCATATTTTCGGCTATTTATACATTATTACTATTCTTAAATTCAGGTCCTTTCTGACAGCACAGTCTCGGCCATCATTACCAAACCAGCCGGCTGGTATTAAAAGGCGACTCCATTATTGTATCTCTGAAAACGGCAGCTTTATCACATACCAAGCCTGCATCCGCCGAAGCATCCGGTTAGATATGCCGTGCTGCAAGACATAACAAAGAAAAAAGACACCTCCTGTAGAAGTTACTTCTCGTTTTCCAACCACAACTCTGTATGCATTGCTCCTTTCTGCCATGCGTGCATCAAGCCACAGCAAATTAACTCTCGTTTATCTGATTACCGTAATGGCGTTTTTATCAAGAAGTTAAAGGCAAAATATCGTCTGACAGCAGACAGTAACATCCAATATGCGGTAGCAATGCAACCACAGAAATGCACCTGTAATAGCATAGTTGTATATGGATGTAAATATAATGTTAGTTATCAGAATTGGTGTCAGAAGTGTCATATACATTGAATTGAAAGCGTACCTCTAGATATACGAGGCGTGTCTGGAAAGTAAAGATGCAAAGGTCTTAAACATGTACAACATTTTTAATTTACAAAAGCGACACTGTGAATGAATTGCCTGTATATAACTTTATATTTCAACATAGTCGCCGACATTGCACAAACATTTAATGGAACCAGCCTCTGTATGCCAGAGTCATAGAAGTCTGCCGTCTGCCCTTTGAACCATGTCATGACTTCTTCTTGCACCTCATCACAGTCGTCGAACTTTTCCCCAGCGAGATGTTTCTTTGGGTGAAGAAACAAGTGGAAATCGCTGGGCGCGAGGTCCGGACTGTACGGCGGATGGTCCAATATATTCCACTACATATTTCCAGAAGCGTAGTGGTGACGTGCGCGGAGTGGGGCATTTGGCGGGACTTTGGATCGGCGCTGCCATTTCAAACACGTCTCACTCAAACAAAGCCAGTTCTACAACTAACAAACGAGCATGGCTCACAGGTAAAGGATCAAGGTCGACGGCAGTGTTGCCACAATAAGCATGAACATTTCCCCATCGGCCTACATGTGATGTATCTTTCCTTCCGGACACGCCTCGTATTAACGCCTGAAGCACACTATTATTTAACCCTTAAAAACCAAGTGGTTACTATATGTACCACCAGGTTTTACATACCCAAATTAAACGTTCTGCCCACACAGTGTATTTATGTATTTTGTATGAATCTGAGAACAAACAGCGATTATTTCCCTATATAGCATTAACTGACTGGTTTTTACAAGAGAGATTTAACCCTGTAAAGCCCGGTGGTTACTATATGTACCACCAGTTTAACATCCAGCAATCTACGTTCTGCCCACAGAGTGTATTTGTGTGTTTTGTGTGGATTTGCGAACTAACAGCGATTATTTCCATATACAGCGTTAAATGGTTTTGATAGAGACATTTAACCATTTAAGGCCCGGTGGTTACTATATGTAAAACCAGGTTTAACATCCAGCAATTCTACGTTCTGTCCACACAGTGTATTTATGTGTTTTGTGTGGATCTAACAACAAACAATGATTATTTCCCTACACAACACTGACTGGTTTTTATATGATACATTTGACCTTTTAAAGACCCGTGGTCACTATATGTACCGCCAGTTTAACATCCAGCAATTCTACGTTCCTCCCACACAGTGTATTTATGCGTTTTGTATGGATCTGAGAACAAAGAGCCATTATTTCCCGACAGAATTAAACAATTATTTCCTCAGTCACAAGTACTTTTTTCACTCAGTCAACACAAATTTATCGGTAAACAATCCCTGTTCACAATAACAACTACATGTTTCGGTTTTATACCCAAAACCGCCATCAGGCCAGACCAATACAAGTAACCTCATGTCACGTACCAAATACGTGCAGTAGTGAGGTCGCGACACGTCGGACGCCTGTTACGTCATAGTTTCTGTACTGCAAATTGATTCTCCGGTCCAACCGTGTGATCTGTCTCATGTCACTGCGTCAAAAACACGTTTTCAACTGCGACACTTCTCCAGACTGTGTGTGCCATGGAAAGCAATTTCGTCGGGGGTTTAGTACTTATGTCGCAGGTCAAGTGGGCCATGCAAACGAGGAATTACAGAACCACAACCTTGGAACTGGACGAAAATATTGTACAAGTTCTGTATTTTTCTCACATGGTGTATATTGATTAGGGAGGTACACAGCAAAAAAACACATTTTTTAAGAAAATCTCCATGCAATTCATTAAGTTTTCCTTACACGACCTTAGCGATTAGGCTACGGGATGAAAGGTCCGGAGTTCGAATCCCGGTAGAAGCAAGACACTTTATCTTCTCCATAACGTCCAGACAGCCTGGGGCCCACCCAGACTCCCATTCAGTGCGCACCGAGGTTGTTTCCAGGGGGTTAAGAGGACGGGGCGTGAATATAACCACTCACTTCCATTTGGTGTCGAGGTTAAGAATGAGTGGAGCTATACTGCTCCTCCTTCGCTATAACTTGACGGCATGGACAGGAAAATTGTACTTTGACACCACCTTAAAGCGAAGTGCTGCACGAAAAGTGAGAGGGTTCGTGTTTTTCGAATAAACGGATTTCTGCCACTTCGTTAAAATAATCCCCCACCAATATTCAGCAACTCAACAGGATAGAAAATGTACACCAGAATATGAAGTTCAGAAATTCGAAACTCTTTTACGAAATAAGACAAGCTGATCTGCATGGCAATATATGGACTATAAACTATGAACGAAATCAAGCTTTTTATGCAATAAAGTTCGGTAAACAATTGCCGTGCAGAGACCGAAGATTAAAGACACGCTCTGTATAATGTATAGCTTTGTGAATCTCTGCCCATCAGCTTCCCATTGAAATTTCAACGGTCTTTATGTTAATTTTTTTTTTACCATGGCACAACAGCCCCCAGTGGACCAGGGCCTCCTCACTGTCGAGGCTTCACGATCACACTCACACACACCACACTCGGTAGGACTGCACTGGACGAGTGACCAGCCCGACGCAGAGACCTCTACCTAACAACACACAACACTAACAACAGACATCCATGCATGCAGAGGGATTCGAACCCTCAATCCCAGATAGCGAGCGGCCGCACACCCACGCCTTAGACCGCGCAGCCAATGGAATCGGCCTTGATGCTAATTAATGCCCATAAATCTCAAGGCAGTTATGAATAATGCAAAGAACACGTCTGTCCCTCATAATATGTTTCCGTCTTAATACGCTCAGTGCAGGTAATAAAGAATTCAAAGAACACGTCTGTCACTCAGGTACTGTGTGTCCGTTTTCATAAGCTCAGTGCACGTAACAAAGAATGCAAAGAACACGTCTGCCCCTCAGGTACTGTACGTCCGTTTTCATAAACTCAGTGCAGATAACAAAGAACGCAAAGAACACGTGTGTCCCTCAGGTATTGTGTATCCGTTTTCTTTAGCTTAGTGCAGGTAACAAAGAATGCAAAGCACACGTCTGTCCCTCAGGTACTGTACTTCCGTTTTCATAAACTCAGTGCAGGTAACAAAGAATGCAAAGAACACGTCTGTCCCTCAGGTATTGTGTGTCCGTTTTCTTTAGCTTAGTGCAGGTAACAAAGTATGCAAAGCACACGTCTGTCCCTCAGGTTCTGTGTGACCGTCTTCATAAGCTCAGTGCAGGTAACAATGCAAGGAAGACGTCTGTCCCGCAGGTACTGTGTGTCGGTCTTCATCGTGCCGCTCAGCGTGCTGGCAGCGACCTACTACTGCATCTGCCGAGAGGTCTGGCTGCACGCTGGCCGCAGTCCACAGAGCCACGAGGGCAACTGCAGTCCACTGATATCGCGCGCCAAGATCAACACAGTCAAGCAGATGGTAGCGGTGCTGGCGTTGTACGTCGCGTGCTCCGCTCCGTTCATCAGTACGCAGCTCTGGGCCACATGGGATGAACATGCGCACGAAAGCCCTTTCGCTGCAGGTATTTAGTGCCATCTGTCTAACCCAACCACCGATCTAGTCCTCCATCCTACCTGACTGACTATCAGTGCACAGGCTCATCCACCAACCCATGTATTCTTTCACACGCACAATACCGAATCCATTTACCCAGCAATCTTCCTATGTACATGTGCATATAGTCTGCCTCCAGGCATGAAACTCTGTATATTCTGTGTACGAACCTAATCTGTACGACGTAAATTTATTTACTGTTTCCAATGCATGCGTGCGTGCGTGCGTGCATCATATTCCATTTAATATCTCTACTTGCCTACCTTATTGGATATATATATATACATATATATATATATATATACATATATATATATATATATAATCTTTGCAAGCACTTTCCTTGATTGCCTGTTATGCAACATAATCTTAGGTGCTTTCCGCAAAACTGCGAAAAGCGCCTGTTCGCTTCGTCATGTGTTTGCCTGTCCAAATGGAAAAACTCGACTCCCACTGAACAAATTTTCATGAAATATTGTATTTGAACATTTTTCTGAGCTCAATATCTACTATGAATAGCCGGTACCTTACTTGAAGACCAATATGCGTTTTTTATATCTCGCTCAGTTCTTCTTAGAATGCGAAATGTTTCGAACATAATTACACAGAAAAATAAAACATTTTATGGTCAATATTTTTTTTCGAAAACGGTGCCGTTTATGAGATAATGTGGGAAAATATGGTATAGCCGGACAGGACACATATAAGAGTATAATACGGCGCATGCGCGATTTTCGTGCCGGAGAACTAGGGCAAGAAAACGGACACTCGAAATATGTCATATTTATTGCTTCATAATTGATTAAATACCGTCTAATCTCGTACGTTTTGAAAGAAATTGAGAAACAGCGCAACGATTTATCTGTCATTACGACCTGTTTAGCCAAACTGTACGTTTGAAGAAGGCCATAAGCAAAGTATGGACTAGAAGCATGCACTGTGTATGGAGACCCTACTGTGTGCAGCTGTAGGCACAGCCAGTCATCAACTTGGGTTGGAAGCACGTACTGTGTGTGTGTGTGGAGACCATACTGTGTGCAGCTGTAGGCATAGCAAGTCATCAGCTTGGGTTATAAGCATGTACTGTGTGTGGAGACCATACTGTTTGCAGCTGTAGGCATAGCAAGTCATCAGCTTGGGTTAGAAGCATGCACTGCGTGTGGAGACCATACTGTGTGCAGCTGTAGGCACAGCAAGTCATCGACATGGGCTAGAAGCATGTACTGTGTATGCAGACCCTACTGTGTTCAGCTGTAGGCAGAGCAAGTCATCAGCATGGGCTAGAAGCATATGCTGTGTATGGAGACCCTACTGTGTGCATCTGTAGGCACAGTAAGTCTAAGCATGGGTCAGAGACGGTAGTTCTTGAATTAATGTTCTAAAATGACAGAGCTCTACGGAACACATCTGCATTAAATTAGCTAGCAGAAATTGTTTGTAGTTTTCACCGGATACATCTATGTGTATATTACAACAAAAATGGGTATACAGGTTGAGTGGACAGGTGCGTGGGTGGACGAGCAGAGACAGTAGGTTGATGGCAGAATGAGAGAATTTGTGTGTGT
>JGI24700J35501_10929806_pt1 | contig 10260 bp, 3 predicted proteins | sample TergutTh196P1_FD_35501 | JGI IMG/M metagenome (IMG submission 35501) | reverse complement strand
AACTATAATTCAGTGATTCAAGCATTGTTAGTATCAAATATTTTATGTTTATTTATTTCAACAGAAGTTAGCCAATAACATGCCAAGGGGGGTCCTCAGAGGACCCCCCTTGGTATATTAAGGGTTAAAGCGGTTTTTAAGCTTAATGATTCACTGTTAAACACGTTTGGAAGAAGCACATTGAAACAAAATTAGTGCCTACCTTTCTTAGCTTTACAGCCGAACATTGGATTAGGTTCGAATACCAGTCAGACAAACCTCAATATGAGGAAAGGGAAACTTCTATACATTTTCGTTTGACCATGCCGAGGGCGCTGATATTCATCTGTGCACACTAGTTGAGGAGGGACCTTCTGACCCTCTTGGAGTTAAACTGTTTCTTCCAGTCGCGACCGCTGTGGTATCACTCACAAGTACCAAACCTCTCAAAGTTTCGCTTAAAGGATTCCAAACTTCTCGTTGGAAAATTTATGGCCTAACCTCTAAACCGAGCCATGTGACTTCTTACAGTTTACTCTTTGCGGGCATTTTGTTCCCATTGAAAGCTTACTTAAATTTTAAACAGTATAATTAGGTAATATTTCTTAAAAATTTTTGAGCAAACCAACTCCGAGGACGACCCAACCTTCCGGGGTTAAAGCGGCCAGAGCGTAGCCTTAACCACCCATCCCAATATAGCTTGCTTACTTACTTACTCCTTGGAGCAGAATCCTTCTTGAGAAGCTAACCGGTTTTCACCTAGTCAAGAAATTACCCGCAATTTATGGAACCCGAAGGTTCATTATTGCTGCTGTAAGTGAACCTGCCATATACACGCTCCTAACATTCCAAGTACGTACAAATCTCATGTTCCTCTTTCGTTGCTTAGGTCGTATCAAAGTATCAGTCTAGGTCCGAGGCTTTCTGTTTGAACGTTTCGTAGCAAGATATGTTTTTTTTACGGTGAGGAGTTGTTAGCACATAGCCCAATCCTCAAGCTAAAAGACTACCCCTTGTCGGCTGTCCGCGACTGCTTATTCAATATATTCGCAGCTACTCTCCATATTGGAGGCCGTTCCTCAATCCGCAACTTGAGGACGCGCCATACCGTGGTGACAGGAACCCACTACTAACACCGAGGTTAAAGAATGAGTACAGCTATACCCCTACTCCCCCTCCAGGCCTTCAAGACCTGTTATAGGCCGAAATTTGCTGTTACCTTTACGCTTACTTTAAGATAAAAGAGCCTCCTTCATTGTCTGACCAACCACAGAATTCGAAGACGTTTTTCAAAAATGTCACACTGGATAATAAAGTAGGCGGAAGGACAGAGAAGTACTCAAATCTGAGACATGAAAGGAGATGGGGTTCAGATAAAATGATGTAAAGGTGTTAAATCAGTAATCAGAGTGATTAGAAAGTAGAGACTGTGGTGCGTCTCTAGGGCATTCTGTAGTCAAAAGAAAATTTAATCAAAGACCGCTAGACACCAAGTCTAATCTCTCCATATCAGTCATCATCAAAAGCAAAACACTTCTTCGTGGTGCTAAGCGTAGTGGTGTTTGTTACGAAGACATCGACAACGTTAGCCGAAACACCGCATTATGACCCTAAGAAAATTCTTGGAAAATGTCCAACGTGACGCACAAATTCCTTTCTATGCATTTATTTTTATTTTTAACTCTCTACATGTTTCGAGCACATCGTGCTCATCATCAGGAGAGACAAATTTTGTTAATACAACCTCTGGTAACTGTCACTCTAGTGACAGTTACCGGAGGTTGTATTAACACAATTTGTCTCTCTTAATGATGAGCACGGTGTGCTCGAAGCACGTAGAGAGATAAAAATAAAGATAAATACATAGAAAGGAATTTGTGCGTCACGTTGGTCATTTACCAAGAATAATTACATGATGCACGGTCAACAAAATATAAAATTTTCCTAAGAAAATTGTCGTGTTTCAGCATCAGAATTGGTCCATATCTTTCAACTTTCAAACGAAGGTGTGCAGGCACTTATAGGCTGTCTTGAACGCTTTGTGTTGCCGTAATTACCAGCAGTGGGTGGCGATAAGCTATTACCAGGCTTCGATAATTGGACGGAGGAAAATTTTCTTTCCCGGGTAGGAATCTGACAGGATTCAGACTTTAATTTACACGCATTTTGTTTGTTTCTGGCGCGACAGACCCCAGTGAGTCAGAGCTTCCTCATTCACGAGGTTTCTAGATCACACCCAACGACGCAGCATACTCGATAGGAGTCCTCTGGACGAGTGATCGGCTCGTCGCAGAGACTTCTACCTGTCAACACACGACAATCAAAGCAGACAAACATCCATGCCCCTGTGGGATTCAAACACACAATCTCAGCAGGCGAGCGGCCACTGGGACCGGCAATTTACATGGATTAACAAAATGAAAAAGAAGGGATGAGGATGTGGAAGAAAATACATAACTATAAAAGAAATATAGAAGAATGGCAAGGAACTATGAAAGAAGAGGAAGAACATTTGGAAATATTCGTAGTCTACTACAAATGGTCTTATTTTTTTTTTAATTGTGAGCAAAATTTGTATTACATTTTATTATTTTTTTTGTTCTGTGTGCGAAAAAGCATGTGAAACGAAACGATTTTTGTTGTGTTTTCTCTTAACATTTTAACATGAAATGTGATCGCTTCTTCCGCTGTATCCAGCACATTCTATCCTAAATAGATGATCGTGTGATGCGAGACATCCTTACAATGTTCCCAACTTGAAAGAAAACGTCCTGGAACAATGGCCGATTCCCGATGTGTTCACATCATTATTGTTGTCGTTCTTACTTCTTTCATTTCCAGCCCCGTTTTTTTCCCCCCATACTGCTATTTCTCTTTCTGCGTGCGCATCCATTTATATCTTGCTGGGTTCCCTCTGTCTATATGAAACTTTTGTTTGCATAATGTAAAACAGTTAGCACTTTTCCTCCATTGTGATGCGAATGTGCTTGTTCTTTTCATTGGGATTTCGTAATGGGCTGCTTCAGTGCATGTAGAGAGACAGACGGACAGACGGTCATTCAATGTACTTCCCTCTGCGGCTATTCATTCTAAGGGGGTGGGACATTACTCACATTAACATAAAGACATCATTTCCAATTCTCATCAGCTGGCTGCCAGTATTGCTTCGGATGGCCTCTTCTTGTATTTTATATAATACTTTCTGTTATTTAGATTTATTGTTCAACCTGTTTTCTTAGACTACTCGAAATATTCAGTTTCTTAACAACGCGACGATTTTTTAATATAAGGTGACAGGACAATACATGACGGCACTATGTAGATTCCAGTATTGTGGGTCCAAGAAGACGGCGCTAATACATTCTTACATAAAGTTCCGTCAGTTAACGATGCGTCTTATGACGAGGTGCTGAATCGTAGGAAAAGTTTGCATTTTTTAGCTGCTGAACTTATGCACGACTGGACTGGAAGTGACATTCCTTTAAGAATGCCGAGTAAGAAGATGTCATATCCTATTTGACATAAGATTGTCCTGTGTCGATTTTATCAACAGAGATTGACGAAAGCCGCAAAAGACCTCAGTCACGATAACACGAGGGAGTGCTGATAAGTCCTTAGCCCGACCTACTTCCCGCTGTCGTAGGACGGAATCGATTGTGTCGTTGGAAAGAGGGGTCTGTTCATGTGTCGAATTGCAAGTCTTTTCTTGTTACAGAGGCTGAAGGGAAACATGTCAGGCGACGCGCGCGATTTCAACAACATTGAGAAGCGAGCTGTCATCAAGTTTTTTTTCTGCAAGACAAGGTGCAGAAGGAAATTCACGCCATTCTGGTAGAAAAATTAGGGGAACATGCAACTTCGTTCGCCAGCGTCTAAAATTGTGTGGCTCAGTTTAAACGTGGTGATTTTTCCACCTGTGATGCGCCTCGTCCTGGACGACTCAAAACAGTGACCACCCCGGAGATTATTGATCAAATTCACGAGCTAATCTTGGAAGACATTCGGATTTCGGCTAAATCAATAACTGAGCAACTGGGTATCTCACGTAAGCGGGTTGGGCCCATCATTCATGAAGATTTGGACATGCGGAAGCTCTCCGCGAATTGTGTCCCGAAATGCCTGAACGCGGATCAAAAACTTCAATGGTGCCAGTCGTCTGAGGATCTTTTGGAATTTTTTCGGCTGTCGCGATCCAAATGATTTCCTATCGGGCGCGATTGTTGACCATGGACGAAACCTGGTTATATCACTATGACCCGGAGACAAAGCAACAATCAATGGAGTGGCGGCAAAGCGACTCACCCCACTCCAAAAAATTCCGAGTGCAAAAATCCGCTCGAAAAGTTATCGCCTCGATTTTTTGGGATCAAGACGACATCCTCATAATTGATTATCTTCCAAAGGGCCAAACTATCAACGCGGAGTATTACTCATCTCTGCTGGTCTGGTGCAATTGAAGGATATTTTGAAGGAAAAACGCCGCGGGAAGTTCACCAAGGGGGTCTTTTTTCTTGCACGACAAAGCCCCGGCTCATCGGGCACTTGCAACCCAGAAGAAACTGGCCTTCCTGGGCTTCCAATTTCTTGACCACCCACCCTATTCTCCGGATCTGTCCCCGTCGGACTACCACCTTTTCCCTGGACTGAAAAAACAATTGAAAGGTCGCCACTTTTCGTACTACGCAGAGGTCATTGCTGCCGCGGAGACCAGGTTGGAAGGACAACCTTCTGATTTTTTTTTGAGTGGCTTGCAGAAGTTAGAGCAACGGGCTAAGAAGTGGATTGAGCTTCGTGGGGAGTATGTTGAATAAATCCCGAGTTTGGTCGCTGTAGCTTGTTTCCTTCCTGGTCGGGCTAAGGACTTATCAGCACCTCTCATACATAAATTTTCGGGAACTTTGGAATCCGCGATAAACTCCCAGGCGCCTAAGGTTGACATGAAGCAAACACTATACTGAGGACTGGCTAACGTATTGCTCCACCGTCCAAAATTTAGAGGCCCGGGCGACATGGCGCCCAGAATTTGTACACCCCTGTTGCACTTCTTGATATGAAAGTTCAACTGAAGATTTGCAGAATATGAAGCAAAATTATTAACAATTACACTACTTTGCTCCAAAATATGCGATTTTGAAAACTGTTTCTTGAAACTGATTTTTTTTAAGCGAGGAAAAATCTGCAAGAATTCCAAAGTTGAATATATGATGTGCCCTACGTAAGCCCCCTTGCAGAACCCTCAGCGCTGGGGGCTTTTTGTGTAAGGGGGCTCTCAAAGCGTACAGAATCCTAAATTATTTAAATGGGCTGAATTTCACTCTTCTCACAAACGAAAGTATTCTGATTCCTGTTTGAGATCTTGGAGTAATTGCGTTAATAATTATTAAGAGGGCTGATTACTGAGTTTCGCTGGGGCAAGAGGGATATGAGATTGTAGTTGGACCTGTTATTTATGCTCTCAAGTATTTGTCTCTCCAGAATTGACACCTGTCAATGGATCTCTGTCTTCACGAAAGCACATCTCAGGATTTGTTATAATATTTTGGGGCCGTTGGATAATTTCTTATACCAGTTCTCAATGACGTTTGACTTAAAAAGAAAACGGGCCTGCATAAATGTTTTCGCTAGGCGCATTTCTCTTCGCACGTTATATTAGCAAGTTCTCTTTCTTCAACACAGACCTATCTGTGTTCTGCATGCCCGCGCCTCCGACCTCATGAATCGCAAACGTTGATTTCTATTGAAATTTTGTAACAGCGCTACGTGATTTCCTCTGTTCTGTAGCTTGCTAGGTATCGAGCAGGTGGATGTAGAAGTAAGCAAATTTCGGCAGGACTATAAGCAATTGCAGTTTCTCGCGTCTAGCTGATCGTAGCCTTACTTTGAGAGACATGAACACATCGTCGATTCAATATGATGCAGACCTGCGTGCGATCTGTCTCAGATGTTGGCAGAATTGGGGTACCTTTGCTCGCGAACAATCGCTGCTTCCATCCCTAGCACGACATTCGTTTGGTAAATGATCGCTCCTATGGTTACGTACAAAAGGCTCGCAGTGCATAGTTTCACCTGTTTTGTGTTTGGGTCGAGTACTCCATTGTTGTGGCTCAGACTTAGTAGAATGAGCAACTGTATATTGGTGGGAAGGTAATCAATGAGTTGCTCAGCTGCCCTATTGGCAGACTGGAGGTAATTGCTCGTCTCTGCTGCAGAACCAGATAACAACATACCTCAGTTTTTTTACTGTATGTACTTAAGATGGGAAATTACAGGTAGTTATACTGTATTTTTTAATAATAGTTGCATGTAGGAATTAAAATAAGCGATTCTTGTTTAGAATTATGTATAAACGAGAGTAGATATTATAGTGTTATAGCATAATCTTGGAACACTTTACACTAACCTGAAAATAATGCTCCTCCTGTCTGGTCCCATTACCTATCCGGGAAAACTTATTGGTGCCACACTCTTTTAATTTATGATCACAACTTTCTTTTGACTGCAATCCAATAACTTTTTTCTCATAAATTTTTCAATATTTCTACTCTTTTGTCTGCCTCTCTTTAGTTGTCAAATTTCCCAGTATGTGCATATATATCATTGTAGATCATCTAACTAATGGTCATAGCAGTAAAGTGTCGACATTAGTTTTGTGCAAAAATTTCAGTGCTTTTCTTAACAGTGAGGGGAATCTGTAACTTTTCATCGGTATAGTGTTACCTTATTTGACGATTTGACTATGCTGGCTTGTATATATTACAGGGTGACTGTTAAAAATGAATTGCAAAGTATATAGAAACAAACGGTCTTGATATTTTAAGGACATCCTCCACCTTGAGGGAGTGAGGAAAGCTGCGAAGGACCTCATTCAGAATCCCATCTTCGGTTGTGCCAATTGCGAAGCAAAAAATTTAACCGCTTAACTACTACATTCGGTGAAACCGATTTTATTTTCACCTCTTATGCTTGTATTTTAGCATGTGAAAGTAAACAGGCGAGCCTTATTGAACGGCTAAAGGAGACATATGACTCAATTTAAAAGGACGAGAATTAGGAGTTTGTCCTTATCTTCACGTAATGGTTGCTGTCGGATTCAAGAACTTAAAACAGCGTGAATTCATCTAAAACAGCTGGAAAAGATTACTATCCTGTAAGTCCACGGACATTCTATAACACGTTACTGCTGGCGGAAGCATGATACGAATATAAGCACACGAACAAATAAAATAATTAAATAGTGGAGAAAACTTTAACGCATAGGGAACCAGAACTGTGATCGTAAGAGCCCATGGCTAATCTCTTCTCTAGATAGGTTAATCCATTCCACGTCATCCCATCCTATTCAAATTACATCTGTCTTTATACTACTATCCTCCCATATAAGCCTAAGTTTTCAAATGGTTTCTTTTATTCAAGTTTCACCACCACAACACTATTTCTCCTCTCTAGTATACTCATCAGATTCCCCTCTTATCTCGTTCTTCTTGATTCGATCACCCAAATAATATTGGATGAAGAGTGAAAATTGTGGATATGATCGTTATACAGTTTTTCCACCTTTTTAATACTTCCTTCCTCATAGACCCTAATATTTTTCTCAGCACCCTCTTCTCTGCCAGCCTATTTTCTTTCCGTAATGTGAGGAATCAAGTTTCACACTCATACATAAAGATAAGCAAATTTATAGTCTGGGCATTGTAGTCTTTGTGATTTTAGATATACAACAGGAAAGACAAACGATTCTGGAACGAAAGGTAGAAAGCCTTTCCCAAATTTAATTTGAGAATTGACGATGACGTTAAAGGAATCTGATGTAAGCAAGTTGCAAAGTAAAGAAGCAGACGCAGCGTCAGTTCCCGTTCTCGGAATCGGGTTCTAAAGTTACTGAAGTGTGAGTTACTTTGTTGTGCCTGGCTTATGTAGTTTTGAAAATGTCGTATCCTAATTCAATTCTGCACGTACGGCGAAGGGAGGGCAGTGTATAACGTAGAGTTAAACGGTGAAATTGTCGCTCTTAACGTCACATCACATGTAGGAGTGGATGTATAGAGCCATGCATTCTCAACTTCTGCACTTGATGGAAGTCAATGGTAATTTTCACGTCCCAGATGTTTTATTACTGGGAAAAGCCCCCGACATTCATTGAATAGAAGGCTGAATGGGGCACAGATAAAATATTATACTCGATTTTTTCTGTCTTTTTCAACCAGTGTTGTCCTCACTTCTATCTTCCTTGCGTTGCTGGTAGTAAAGAGTACGGTATTGGTGCATGATCTCTTGGAAACTATTTGTGTTGTTCTTTTACACCCTGTGTAATAAAGAATTCCCATGCCTCGCGTCCTCTGTCACACCACGGTTACAACACCGTAATATGTAGGCTACAACCAGTACGTAACAACTTGACAGACAGGAGCACGCCACTCACCCAAGTTTGTGCAAAAGAGACTTCCTATTATTTTACTATAAAAATATATTTTGTAGTACCTTATCACAACAACAAAGGACTTCTCCAAGCAATCTTTATACTGTATCTCCTTTTCTATGAAGTCATTCAATCCAAATTCTTTCTTGTCGGAAAGTTTGACACACGCCAGGAAAATAGAAGCCGGTATCTGTGAAGGAAGAGGACTGGTTGGAGGTGGTGACGAGGAGAGAGAAGTAAGGGAAGGCGAAACAGAAAAGGAAGGGCGGTATATAAAAAATCATCGAAAGTTGCTTTGTATTTGCTGGAGTTGTGTTGACTGCATCTTGTGCCATCACCATGCACAAAACACGCTGACTCCTGTCTTGCTGTCGTTATTGTGCAGAAAGTGCTTAAGGAGGAGGTAGAAGACTGTGGAGGTGCTTCTCTTGGAGGCCTGTCTCCCCTCTGACAAGACCACAGCAGCTCCGGGGGCAGCTCACTCTCTCATTCTCTTATTCGCTCTCTCGCGGAAATCTTTCAGAAATCCAAAACTTGTGACAAAAGCGGAAGAGAAAGACACACACCCTTCATACAAACGGTTCTTGTTCGTCATACAATGAGTCTGTCTATTCAGAATCGAGCTTTTGTGCTACGTTCGTCCACGAAATCAGCGCGGTTTTGTCAGCTATTATGGTTATTAAAGTGCGAGAGTAAAAAAATAAAAAGTGTCTAAGTCTTTGCTATTGTCTGTGTAGCCAGTGCAGCAATATTCTTGTCGGGTTTTGTCTGTGTCTCCATCTTCTGAAAGGAATAAAGAGGAAGCACATAGCAAGATAAGGGATGAATAGGGAGAAGTATCACACCGGGTGGGTACCACCCCACAGGCCAGGATAGGGTAAGGGACGAAGTATAAGAAGAAGGTCACCCTGTGTTCTAGTTTGTTACTGCAACGTCAATTCATCTCATGGACACAAAGAGCACCCGTTTCACTCTGAACCGCAATTAAGCAAAGCATAAGAGAGAGAAAGAGATGATTCTAAAGTTGAATTGTAGTAGCATAGGGAAAATAACTATACCACAATGCATTAATTTGGTCATAAGGACGAGGAAGAAACAGTGCGGGGAATTGGAGGGGGATAAAATGGTGGGAGCAATTTAATTTCATTGTTCATCCCGTTGGATGTCAAAAGGATTCCTTTCACGTCGCTAATAAAATGAGTTTAAATTCGCGGGAAAGCATTGCAGCAAAAGCAATAGAGTTGTATTGCGAAAGATTCCTACTGCTGCGCTAGCGGCCTTTGAAGCTTGCCCGGGACCGCACCTGCACACTGGATTCACATTCTTATTGCCATCTGCAGGGTAATTCGTACACGTTATTAGATCATTTATTTTCCCTGTCTGTACAATAGAGTTTCACATGTGTTCGGACAGATTCTTGATGAGACATGTCATTATAGGTGCATATAATTGAAATATTGTCGTTTTACTTTCGTGCAGAAAAGAGTATCGATAACAGACCGAACAAAATCGCGAGTGTACATTAAATGATGTCCTGCAGGAAAACATGGAACGTAGCGTACCAAGCTGCAAAATTGAATGGATGTAGAAAAATCTTACTTCTTACAAGTGTTAAAATTTTTCCCTTGATACTGTTCATTGTGAGAGAAGTTATAGCGAATTCCGAACTGTTGAAGGTAAATTATACTTATTCAACCGAATATCAACAGTTGTCACTCACAGTAGTGTTATTACTAAGGGTGATGGCACTTTATTTGCCTCATATAATTATACATATCACAGGCCCCAGTGGCCGTGCCACCTAAGGCGTAGGTCTTCGACCGCTCGCCTGCTGAGATTGTGGGTTCAAATCCCACCAGTGG
>JGI24700J35501_10929808_pt1 | contig 10268 bp, 6 predicted proteins | sample TergutTh196P1_FD_35501 | JGI IMG/M metagenome (IMG submission 35501) | reverse complement strand
TACCCTGAACATAGAAAAAATTAAAGTTCTCGCTTTTTCTTTATTTTTTCCAGTAGTCAAGCAGGGTTTTCTGCACGCAGTTTACTCTCTTGGCTGCTTGAATTTCCACAAACACTTTAGCTTGAGAAATTACACCAAGCATGTCTGAATCATTCCATTGGAGATCTAAATGTACTTTCATTTGTCAGGATAAGTTCGTTGAATTGAATTGGTCATGTTAAAAGACTGGATAGTAAAAGAAAAGTAAGTCAAGTGTTTAACAATAATCCTCAAGGAAGTCGGCTGTGAAGATGATAAAAAACAGATGGTGGTAACAGATACTAATAAATGCAAAATTACAAATTGGAAAGAGGGGTCGAACAACAAAGCTGACTGGGAGAAGTCCATTAATGAGGCAAAAGTCCACATTGGACTGTAGTGCCATCAAAGCAGAAGAAGCAGAAGAAGAAGAAGAGCTTTAGTGTTTGGACAGTTCTCTTTAACTGACACTTCTTATTTTGTTACAAATGATAATATAATCAAAATATATTCCTTCTACTCGAATTTCTTTCTTCTTACATCTGATACATGTCAGAAAATTTTGGATCATTTTAGCCAACACACACAGTCACAGTCACTTAGGCCATGTGTGCCAACATAAATAAAATGCATAAGGTGTAATCTACCAAGGTTATGCTTTTATTTTTTATATTAGTGACTGCAACTTTGGTAGTTCATGTTACACAGCACGTTTGGGGACATGTTGGCATATGCATTTAGTATGACTTTTTTTCTGCTTTCTCTGTTTTGCTTATATACAGCCTTGATTTACAAAGTTTGCTTCTCATGCAGGAGTGTTGTGAATTGACAGTGTTAAAACAAATTAGTTTTATAAGGGATTTAAGGGCATCTCTTGTTCTAGCCTGTAGGATATGGCATTTTAAGTGCGAACTCCTCACTCATGGCCAAGGAATTTTTCAATTAAATTCCCATTTCTGTGTCTTTTTATATTATACATGGTATTTCATATATCATTTATTCAAGGAAGTTTAAATAGAAATTATGTTGTACCCATGTGTGCTACCCCATGTCTGAAGTTTTGAAAACATCCCATTTTGATTGACCCAACTTAATGAGCCTGTCAAAATTTTTTTATTTCCACTTAATATCCAGAAATATTGATCACAGAAGTCTGATGCTGTATTTGGGGTAGATTGTACAGATTATATTGTTCTGTTGTTTGTATAATTTCAGTTGCAATACAGCATTTCCTTTATGAATGGCTAATCAGATGATGGTCAGATTCTGCTTTAAAATGAGCTGATGAATAACATCTTTCATATTCCTTCTTAAAATGAGAAGGGTAAAGTAGAACAAACCCAAACAGTGTTTTGTGCAGTTGGTTAGTGCAAAGTGGGACCCAAGGCAAATTTACTTCACTTTGATAAACCACAAGAAATTCTAATCCTTGCTGTTCATTTTTGTTTGTTTTCAATATTTGTAAATAGCAATCAGCAGAAAATGATTGCTTTGAATGTATTATTTCATTATTAATTGTAAGGATTTGTATGTGACTTGTGTGTATCATAATTTCATGTTTGTGTCCATCTTACACTCAGCTTTTCAATTTATTTTCTCTCTCAGCAATAAAATTTGAACTGTGTTTAACAAGCTGAGTTATGCTTGTACTAAATACAGCCAAACTGAACATTTATCAGTTGGTGAAAATATTGTGGTCTTTGAAGTGTGTTCTGAGGCCAACGCATCATATTTGCCCGTCATTCTTGAGATGATAATAAGAATCTTCTCCTAGTTCATCTTTTCTCTCTTCCTCTATGATCACAGATATAGTGGCACTTGTTTAAAACTTCAGAAGATGCAAATAATAATGTAACAGTAAAATCACAAAACAATGCAAACAGTGGTAGGGAGATGACTGGAATGTGATTACAGATCACTGTTCAACTCATGTGTATTGAATATGTGCAGTAAAATGGAGGGTATAGAAGGTAACTGGTGCACATTCAAATTTGTGTGAATGGTGGGTGAATTGTACCTTGAAATACTGCTTGATAATATGAAAGTGTCTGGTCTGTCACAGAACCGACACCCAGATATGCCAAGAAGACCTCTGTCAACATACATGCTCTTTTATATGGAGAAAAAAGACAAAGTTGCTAGAGAAAATCCTGGATTGGAGATGGTGAGTACCAACTGTGATGAAATTGCTGAAATGTAATCAGCCCTTTGAATGCTGAGATGATTACCATTTGCTAGATCATATGGTGAAGTTTTTGAACATTTTTGTAATTTGATTAACTATGATCAGATTTGGTTTACAGTACATAGTCTGACCACAATCGTCATCTTTCAAAATAGATATTTGAAAAAATTTCCACCAATCTTGATTTGTGTGTTTAATTATTCTTTGCTGTGTAAGTTACATAGTGTGAATGACAGGATTTTTGGATGCAGCTGTGTTCTGTCTTAAGGCCCTGTACCAACATCCATCTGAACATCTGAAAAAAACTATTCAAACATTTCAGTAAAATTCCTGTGATTATTTAATTTGCCATGGCTCCAACAAGTAGGTTAATATGGACTGTCACTTCGACTTTGTTGATTTTATAATCAGGGTGTCTGAAAATACGCAATCTCAGATACTTTCACCGAATAATGGGAAGTCAAACTAAGCACATGTAAGAGTAAATGCATAGGAGCTGAAATGAAATTATACATTATACATGCCTGTTCATCAGATTTGATTGACATAGAGATGTGTGCAGTCATCAGATGGTTGTTAATGTTAAATATATGCATACGGTAATAATGTAACACTTCTGCAGACAGGTGTTTCGAAATGCATAGCTGAGATGTATAAGAGCTTGCCAGCCAAGAAGAAGCAGAAGTATGTTGACATGGCAGCTGCTCAAAGAAGAGAGTATGAACAAAAATTGGAAGAATTCTAGTAAGTTTAAATATGTTCACATAAAAATTGCTACTTTAGGGCATATATCAGTTGTTAACTTCGGTTTTATACATTTGCAGCCGGGAACATCCAAACTTAATTCCAAAGCCAGTGCCTTCCAAGGATCACAAGCCAGGAGCAGCAGTTGATGGTGGACCACGGAAACCAACAACGCCTTTCAAGGTACAACTGTCCTTGTGTAATTTTTATCTCAAGGTTTCTGAGTGCCGTAGGGTAATGACAGCTGGAACCTCTTCCGCAACGTAACAGTGTAACGTAACAGAGATTCGCAAGTGTGGATGGTGTTGCTGTAATATTAGCTGTGTTTGGTTTACTGCACGGGCTGATCCACCATACTGTCAATTTTCCAGTGCGCATCAAAGGATTTTATGTTATACCACTACATCAAGTCAGGATGTGTTTCTGTGCTCGCTGAGATCCATGTCAGGCAGGGTTTTAAATGCCGTCTTATGCCTGGAATGCATAGACTCTAAAGTTAATTATTTAATAAAGTTGTATCTGCAACTGAAAAATATGTGTTAATCGAAAGTACAATTTTCCATATTGTTAAAAATGAACACATTGCAGCAGAAGGAGACTCTGTTGCAGAAACAAGTACAAATTAGATCGTTGATTCTCTGCCCGTGTCTCTCCCACCAAAGAAGAAGAAGATGAAAGGAAGGAAAGAGTGCGAAATGCTGGAGAAGGTGTTACTGACCTTTTAGGTTCAAGTCCTGAAATGGACAGGCGATTCAAGTTCAAACCCTGAACAAGCTTGATTCAGATAAGTTACTTTGGCTGTAAATAACATAACTAGGGAAAACAGCAGGAGTGTGTGAGTGCAGTTAAGACATTCAAAAGCTTGAGACTGGACAGAACATCTATCATCTGTCAAGTTGGTGGGAGTTTTGCTGCTTGGTGTTTCTGAGTGAAACCCAAGACTCTGACACTTCTGAGGACACAATTCATTTGGCAGGAATGCCAGTGGACAACACCCCTAAATGTCCGTTTGTTGTAAGTTTGGGGTCTACTGACTTAATTAGCTCAACCATTGAGGTTTGGCTTTCCAAAAAGTTAAATTCGGTCTAAATTTGAATTTCGGCCAGTAGGATCATTTCAGTACATAGGAGGGTAACTGGTTTGGATGGTGTAGAAGATGCAAGTGAGGAGACACTTCGTTATGAGAAGTGTTTCAGGCATTTTATTGTGGTGTGGAGGGAATAAAAACACACATTTTATGTTCAGTAACTTTTTTTTTTTTTAATTTATGCCGTTTGTGAGATAATGTGGAAAAATATTGTAGAGCAGAGTGGGCCACAGATGTCAGTATGACCCATGGGTATGGCATGTTTGATAACTAAGGCTACAAATACACACACTCAGGTTATGTTATACTCATTGTTTTTCCACTTTAACTATTGTTGTAAGGATGCGCCTCAGTATTATTTTATATGTACATTGCATGTCTTGTTAATTCTGTTTTGTGTGCATGTTGGTATATATGAATGTTTTCTAAATGGGAGTTATGCTGGAGCGTCTGACATGCTTGCCTTGTGGATTTTAATATTCCCACCTCATAAGTTACTGTATGCATGACCATTACAAAGCTGTGGATGATTACTGCCTGAGGAACAGAAGTTGTGCCAAGTGTCCCTCTCCAGGTAGAAGTTGTAGTATAAGGTGTGAGATGTTGCATTGAGTATTAAGCTTATAATCTTCTGGGATGTAATGCCATGAAGTTTGGTAGATAGGTAGCAGTGTTTTGGAGGAAACTGTCTGTCACTGTCTTACACATCATCACGTCTTACAGGAACATAATCTGAAGCTGTAAGGTGATTTTTTTTATCATTTTATTTTGTAGTTGTTCTATGCAGACAAGGAAAACAGGCACAAGAATGACCCAGACTTTGATCGAACAGAGTTAATGGAGAGATGTAAGGAGCAGTGGCGAAACATGAGTGACAAGAAGAAGGTGGTGTGGATCAACTGGGCATTGGAAGAAGAGGCCAAGTACCAAGTAAGGAGAACAGCATATCTGTAGGCACCCTGTCTGGTTCAGGGGAATATAATGGGATGAACAGGATAGGCCTATTCATTTTAATAATGTACCGGTTCCAAAACAAGATCTTATTTAATTCCACACAAACTCTAAACTTAATTTTAATTTCCTTTGCCTGGATAATGGAATCACATGGTATTAAATTGCTGAAATATTACCAGTAGTCGTGCACTTTTAACTTGTAATATTAACTTGACCCTGTGTCAATGTATAATGGTATATAATAATATAATGCAATATAGCATGTTGATTGCGTTTCGATACACTGATGGTCGTGATTGCACTTGTTGCTTTTTCCTCTATGATTGTAACTGTAGAAATAACCCCTGTGGTTATAATCACACTTAAAACTGTTATTGCTTTCCCCATGAACATAATAAGTTAATAACACTGCCTTATGCAATAGTTATGGTGAATGGCTTGCTGCTGCATTAAGCAGAGCTTCAGCTCTGATACATCTTACTCTGGCGAGTCCCCCTTGAGGCTGTAACAAAGAACAAAAGCCATGCTTCTTATCCCATGCACTTCACACAAAGAAACACACCAGCCAACCTTTTAGAACAAGGAAGGGTCATGCCACCACACCTTGCGACGCTGACATCATCAAGCATGAGGTGACTTGGCATCATAGCGTGTGTTTTGTCATGTAGGCACTTGATGCAACCTAAATGCGCCTAATTATTACACAAATTATTATGCAAAAATTTGTCCTATGCCATAACAATATCAGTATCTCTTCTATATTACTAATGGCATAATTAAACTTGTATAATTAACTTCCCATGTATTGCATCCACCAGATTTACGTAACATATACAATGGGCCTTTTTATTTCCCATCTAATTTTTTACTTCATTAAAAGCGTACAGGGATACATCCACACCTTACAAGAGCACTACTTAGAGTTATGTGTTATCTCCAACATGCTACTTAGTTTGTCACAAAAAAGTGTATAACAATGGGCAGACTGGATACACATTTGTATGTATACATTGAGAACCCAAAAATTAAACAAAAAGTATTTGCAATTGGGAATTCATTAATAAGATCCCAAGAGGGGTTCAGATTTGTGCCTGAATGTTCATTGAAAGACTGCATATACAAAATAAAATAATTTACTGCTTAACAGTCAAGTTTTACCACTCATCATACTTGAGTAGACAGTTATATATGTTGACCCCTGTTAATTTATGATTTCAGATAGAGTAAAATTGTGTTAAAAATTATATTCAATTCCTGTTCTTATGATTCTGCATTTAACATTATCAGTGTTGGTATGGAAGCTGGTGTAGCATAGTCAGTATAGTGACTAGGCTGTGGGCTGGACAGCCCAGGATTCATATTTTGTTAGGCACAAAAGATTTTTCTGTTCTCTAAAATGTCCAGCCTGGCTCTGGGACTGACCAACCCTCTTATTCGTTGGGTGGCTGGCATTCTGTCCTTGGGGGGGAAAAGTGGCCAGGACATGAAGTTGACCACTCATCTGCATTTAGAATTAGGCTGAGAATGAGTGGAGTTGTACTTTTGTAACTCGTGTGTGCGTTCATGGTGTCAGCAGGGAAAACTTCACCTTTTACTGTTTGCATGTGTGCATGAAGTATACAGTTGTGTGCTACCTATATGTCTTCAGATGTCCAGGGTTTCGTTATTTCTTGATATTTCTTAACATACCTAAACAGCAGTAAGATTTCTTTCTGACTCATGTAATGACACTAGAATTTCTTCAAGGAACATTGACAGGCTGTTGTAGTAAGAAACTGCTTGTAACTTGGGTGAGTAATTATATGAAACAGATATTCTGCACTATTTTTGTATTGAAGTAGGACACTACACTGTTTGTGTATTTTTGCAGTCCTAATCAGGTCCTTCATTTATTTCCCACGTAATGCAAAATATGTTTCCATGGCTTTTTGATGTGTGCATTGGCCAGGAATAGTTTATGTAAAGTCAAATTTACGTTATTCGAGTATTGCGTAACTCAGGGAGTTACTGTACATACAGAACGTCTGGTGACATGTCATATCGTCAGAATTAGACCTCTCACCTCATACCGATCTAAAATATTATATTAACATGGGCCTGATTTGTAATCGTTACAAAATTACAGGACCATTGGGTGTGAAAACAGGCATAAGTTAGTAAAATATATAGTTCTTTTTACTTGAAACAGTGCTAGTTTTTTAGTGTGTTTGTAAGTGTTTAAAATGACTGTTTTGGCCTGGATATGCAGTCTGGCCTGTTCTAGCACACGTACAGAAGTTGGTGGGTGCATATATCTGATAGGACTTATGTTGATAAGAAGGTTTTCTGAGACTTCTGGCAATTCAATTGTCAAAAATTAGTGTGTGTGCCACCTGTCAGCTGTTGTGTACATCTGCCATGTGGCCTGTAGAAGATTACCAGTGAGTGCAGAATTCCAAGTTCCGTAGGTTTGTAATGGTTGCAGATAAAACCTTTGTTGATGTGACATTTTTGACTCGATGTGAGGTCTGAAATCTAATTGTGAAGTTGTTTCAGATATACTGTATAGTCATAGACAAGTAGCAAAATAGTAACCAGTGCTCAAAATATAGTAATACAAAAAATACAACTGATATCATGGGGTCACTTGGCCATGTGAGTCTAATATGTCCGCTGGTATTGTGGTGGGCCTCAGTGACAGTGAAACAGAATTGAGAGTGTATTTTTATACAGTTTACACACCTTCTGGGTATACACCTACTGACTGCCTCTAGTCGCCTTCACAGGTTGGTGCTCTCTTGAACTGAAACACAGAATAACCCTCAGTCATATTTCAGGCCTGCTGGTAATTGCCAGTTGACAAGGAGAAGGTTCAGGAAGTAATATAAGGAGAAAGGGAAGGGATACTATTTGAAATATGAGATGGAATGGTGATCATAATCAATGAGCATGAGCCCCGCTTATCTTATGCTAAATCATGTGATTGAGTTACTGCTTTACTACTCGTAGTAGAAAGGCATCTCTGATGTTTGTCACTTTACTGGTCTCTTCTGCTATAGACCTGCCAGGGCAGGAGTGTGCTGCAAACTGTGAACTACTGGATGGCATGTTCACTTGCCAGTTGCGAGTCTTTTATTTTCTGACTTTCCAGAATGGCCAGGTGATTTGTGGTATCTTAATTGTGTTTTTGCATGCCTTTAATGGGTCATAAGGGGGTCTTGAAAGAGGAGGGGTAGAAATTTATAAGCAGAGACAAAAGCTGAAAGACTGGCTATACTGTGCAGAAAGAAGCATTTATTAAGGGTGGAGGGCATGAATGCTGTGAAATTAATCATCATGGGAATACTGTTTATACACTGGACCAGATTGGATTTTATATCCATTGAAATTACAATTTTCTTGATTCTGGACACGTTTTTATTGGTCCCTCCAGAACTTTCTTTATGTTGCATGATGGCCTGGGCTTCCATCTAGGGTACTTTTTCATTTGTTTTGAATTTAAATACTTGCTGGTCTGAACTAGAGTGATTTTTATGCATTAAGCTGCAGCACATTCCTTCTTCCACAGTTCAAATAGTACTCACTGGTGCTGGGTTTTGCTGTCTTCCAGAAGCCAAACTGAGGTGTCTAATGTTCTGTCTTCCACTGGTTCCAGGAGGTATTACCCTGTTTGGTGGTCGACCCACCAAACATCCACATTTGCTAATACCTCATACTTCTGCTGTAGAGTACTTCCTCCGAAAGAATGATTCATGTGTTTCAGTGATGGTATCCAGACTCTGAATTATCTGTGCTTTATGCAGAAGACCGAACAGTGCTCCTGTCCTTACTGTGATTAACGCTTTGAGCATCTTTTTTTTTATCATGACTTCTGCAGAGGCGTTTATTGCCGTAACTTTAGTTCAGACATTTTACTAGATTTGTGCAATTCCTTGCTAGTAGTCCTCACTCTTACTATATTAACAATCTCGTATATTTGTCATTCACTTAATTTTACTGTTACTAAGCCTCATTTCTTGCACTGTTACTAAAGTGACAGATGGTGACTTTGTGATTTATACTGTTGGTCAGGTGTTATGACTGCCACAGTAATTTGTACATCTGTTGTGTGGATGGTAGTTGAGTTAGATGTAATGGATGCAGAAGGCAGTAACTGTGGGAGAAAGGTGACGTGACTGGGTTTGAATGTGTGAAGCAGCTGCATATACAGCAGTTGTCCATTTGTACAGATCTGCCTTACAAAACAGTTACCTGAAACATTTCCATCTTACACACAGGCTTTATTGTCCAGCAACCAACCTAAAGAGTGCACACCAGGTAGATGACCTAGCTGTTTGGATTGACATTTCCAAGTGTAAAAAGTATAGTGAAGGTAAAACTTATGGCTGAACAAAATCAGGCAAGAATTGCTAAGAAACTAACAAAAGCTTTCAAATATTGACATATGTGCATGTAATGATAGCCCCTCTTACAGTGCAAAATCTGTCTTGATTCTCATTGATATGTGTAAATTGCAGACTGATTTTTAAGTACGAGTATTGGCACATGCAAGGCAGGTCCAGAAAATAAGAACTGGTTCTGAATAGCAGCTGTGCACATGATGCATGCACTTTCTGTGAAGGTCAGCCATCTTCTGTATGTCAAGAAGAACATGTCTGTTGTGTAGTACATGGTCATTATTATTTCCCTTTTCATTGTTGTCATTAACGATGAACACAAAAATTGAAAATCTAGCTACATGTGAAGTGCAGTGATACAGTTTTTACATGCTAAAAGTGTTCATCTTGTGAAAATTAATGGGCAGATTGTTGAAGGGAAATGGTGAATTTGCAATGAATGTAGGGAAGGTGAGGGTATGTCGAAATGTTCTTGGTTGTTCAAAGAAGGCAGGATTGATATGGATGACAAACAAAGTGGGCAGCTGAACAGTTGAAGTGTGAAACCTTCGATCATTTTCCTTACAGTCCCAATCTTGCACCAAGTCATTATCACTTGTTTCTCAGCTTCAAGAAATTTTTGGCTGCCTAGTCTGAGGATTGACCAGGAGACAAAAGATGTTGTGCAGGATTGGCTGAGAGGGTTGGCAGCAACCTTTCTTGATGAAGGCATACAAAAGCTGTTCCCAGTATGACAAGTGTCATAATTACATCATAAATATGTGGAGAAGCATTGGATTATTTCTTCAACCAACTTTAATGCACAAGTCAATAACAACATGTATGTCACATTGCTATCCTCGACATGTTTCGGGCCTTGACATGCCCAACCTCAGGAGGAACAACTGCACAAACACAGCATCTG
>JGI24700J35501_10929807_pt1 | contig 10268 bp, 11 predicted proteins | sample TergutTh196P1_FD_35501 | JGI IMG/M metagenome (IMG submission 35501) | reverse complement strand
TCGAAGTGCATATGGCTTTCTTTATGGGGGCGTCTTATAGGCCGTGCAACCCCTATAAGTATTTCATGTTCGATAACTGTGGTCCCCTTAAAATCATTTGTTTCTTCGTCATGAAATATGTGCGCATACTTCATTATGACGGGTTCAATGTGCTGTCTATCTTCTGGAGTCAAGTGATCCAGTTTGCCTTTCAAAAGCTTATTGCATACGACTTCATTCTTCCTCTTTCGAGGTGGCTTGCTTGGTTAGGTCAAATTTGATTCACTTTGGGAGTTTATGTTTTCGACTAAACTTTCTGATTATTTCTTCAATCACTCCAAGTATTGTGGCTTTGGGAACTGTTAATTCCTCTTTGCTAAAATTAGCTAACATGACACAGATACTGTTACCGAGATTTCCGGTCGCGTTACTGTGTGCTTGTGCTGATGTTGCGCTCTCGTCACGCTCAATTCGAGATAGCGCTCGGGCAGGTAAGATTCATTCTAAGCAATTTGAGCGAGTTCTACACATACTAGTGCAGGGGTATTTTCTCCCTTTCCCGACTCCAATTTTCCTGCCACGATTTGTCGACACCTAGGCGCTACGGTAATATTTTCCTTTTCCCTGACGAGCCAGGTTCGACTCTGGTCGATGGTAGGTTCGTGTTGGGAACTAACTGAAAATTGCACATCTGTTTGCCGCGTTTCCCTAAGGCAGGATTGGGAGCTGCATCCCTCTTTAGCCTTAACAAAGATATTGCGTGCTTCGTTTCGTGTCCGAGTCACTGTGTTCTCGGGGCGCTTTGCCGACGTCAGCAATCGACAACTTACCGCACTCAAAGTCAAATTTTACGCCTACTTCCTTCATGAAATCAGAGCCTATCAAACCTGCTGCTTCAGTAGGAAGCGTGCACACCAAAAACTTGTGCCTGTACTCTCGTCCTCCCACGTTGAAAGAAACCGTGTGTTGGCCTCTAATATCGGGAGTTTCCCCAGTCACTCCGTATGGTTTGAGGGTGGTAGTTCCAACAAAACTCCTCGATATGCCGGGCTGCAGATTCTTGAGCCAGTGTCTACGATTAGACTTCTGGTTATTCCCTCTATATCCATTGTAATGAAGGGAGTACCGTGCTCTAGAACAAACGGAACTAAGGACGCCATGACAGCATTTTCAGGGGTCTTAGGGCGGAGGGAGATGCCTTCGCTCGCGCCTCTTTCTAGTTTCCCTGATTTCCTGTTTCTTTCTGAGAACCGTGTCTGGGTAAACGGGGGCTTGTCGCGCGAGGGACCTGAGCGCCTCCAACGCTCAGTGGGACATTTTACTGGCGGATTAGAAGTATTTGCTTCTCTTTTTCGTCTTGTGGGATACTCGCGCCCAAAATGGCTCAAACCTCCACGTTCGAAACACTTAAGGGCTTCCTTAGTGCGTGAGCTTCTAGTGCCCGAGGTCATTGAATTGCGGGCACTAGTAGAAGATCTGTTTCGCTAACGTCGCGGACCGTTGACCACGCGCGAGTCATTGAAACGTCGCGGTTCTTCATCTTCAGGGTATGAACGGCTCGGAGACTTTGACGTTATTCTAACCGACCTACCAAAATTTGCATAAAAACTCTCAATAAATTTTTCCTGCCACTCTGCCTCCTGTAGAGACAGGGCAGCTCTGCAGTGCCTGTTTTAGGGTTACTGATTTCGAATACCTAACCTGACGGCCAGCGGAGCCAGTAAGACCCCTGATGTAACTGGATAATAATATACGCTCTGAATTTTCATTGTGGACATGTTGCACTACCAAGTCGCACACTTTACGAAAAAGTTTTTATGCTAAACCACGACATCTGTCTGGAAACTGTAAAGAATCATCGTTCTTCGCTTGTCTGGCTTTTTGAAGTTTCATAAAATGAAAATGTTTCGTGTGAACGTCTTTATATCTTTTCCTGAATGCCTCTTTAAATTGATGCCACGTCAACCCTTCTTCGTGGAGCTCGGGGCATCCTTGATAAAACGTCCTGGCTTAACCTGCAAGTTTTGGAATTGTAATTTCAGTCAGATCGGGGCCCTACCATCTTTCCATGCGTGGAGAAACCTCGATACCTGCAAAAAAAATCCTCCAGAGAAACTGACGGCTCCTGATCTGACCATTTTGTGCACCAGTAATACCAGGGAGAGGTATTTGTGAACGGTTGGGGCACCCAGTGACATACGCTGTCTTAATCGGTGAACTTTCGCTTCTAATAATTCTCCTTGCAAATGTTCCGTCATTTTGAAATTTCCGGATTAATCAATTTAGAAGAAAAAGATTACCCAAACTTATTTTAAATTAATGGCTTTAATTCCTGCTACGTATCCTTTCGTAACTTGAGTTTTGTATTAACAACAATTGCAGCGCGTGGTATTTTTCAAAACCGCGGAGCTGCTAACCATTTGTAGTGGATGTCTGATTAGGAGCTGTTCTTCCTTCTTAACTCTTAGACTAATACCACAGGCGTGGGATATTTATTTACACCTGAAAGTTATGCTGCCAACAAGTCTGACGAATAAACGATTTTCCAAACTCAAGGACACTTGTTAAATTTATAATATAGTAATTTATTAAAATTAACAAATAAAAAGTACTTACAATTTAGATTTACAACCTATTAAAAAAAATAAAGTGTATTAAAATAATTATCTTGCCTTAGTCATACACGTTATAGTACGAATTTAGAATTAGGAATAATGTAACAAACAATATCTAAACTTCACACAACTCGTATAATAATTTAATTCCGTGAAACAATCAACAAAACTCGCATGCTAATACTAGAACACGAAGTATCATTTCACTTGTATAAGTCTGGTTATTTTAACACTCGAAATATAATTGAAGTTCTTCTTCATGAATACGTAGCTACCAATTTTAATATAGTTACGTTGCGTGTCTTGTCGAAAAGTGTGTCTTGCCACCAGGAAGGGTAAGTTTAAATATTAACAATTTTCTGATTCAAACATTCTTGTTCAGTTGAACGAACTAACACTCCAAGTTAGTGGTAGCAGTTACACATCGCTGAGTTGCTCATTCCTATGTTCGTGATTAACTGTTATATTTCGAAACTTCCAATTTAATAAATCTACGTATGATCTAAATTAATGTATAACTAATTAATTTATATAAAAGTCATTCATTACACTTTGAACTCATTTTCGGCCTCTTGACCATCACAAAATGCGACTTGGATGAGGTAGAGAAAGCGATGTTTAAAGTCGCTTCCAGGCACTCGGAATTCGTTTTCAGTCCTTGACCACCACAAAGTGCGGCTTGTGTGAGTTCAAGAAAGCGATGTTTCCAGTGGTTGCAAGGCACTGCGAAATTATTTCCTACCTCTTGATCAGCCCAAAATGCGATTTGGGTGAAGTCGAAAAAGAGAGGATTCAAGTGGTCTAATGGTACTTTGAAGTAATTTTCTGCTCCTTGACCAGGCGAAAAATGAGTTTTTTCAAGTCGATTAAGCGACGATTCAAGTGGTCGAATGGAACTTAAAAGACATTTTCTGCCTCTTGACAAGCCCAAATTTCGAATTTGGTGAAGCCGATAAAACCATGTTTAAAGTGTTCCATTGCACTTTGAAATCATTTTCTTCCCCTTGGCCGGCCCAAAATGCGAGGTGAGTTCAAGAAAGCGATGTTTCAAATGGTTGCAAGGCACTAAGAACTCATTTTCCACCTCTTGAACAACCAAAATGCTATTTGGGTAAAGTCGAAAAAGAGATGATTTAAGTGGTCAAATGCTACTTTAAAGTCATTTTCTGCTTCTTGACCAACCGAAAATGCGACTTTTATCAAGTCGATAAAGCGACGATTCGTGTGGTGGAATGGCACATTAAAGTCATTTTCTGCCTCTTGACAAGCCCAAAATTCGACTTTGGTGAGGTCGAGAAAGCGATGTTTCAAGTGGTCGCCAGGCACTGGGAACACATTTTCTTCTTCTTGTCCAGCCCAAAATGAGACTTGGGTGAAATCGAGAAAGCGATGTTTCGAGGGATCGCATTTCAATTTGAACTTTTTTTCGGGATATTGAACATTCCATAATGCGACTTGGGTGAGGTCGAGATATCGATGTTTTAAGTGGTTGACAGACACTCCGAAATCATTATCAGTCCCTTGACCACTTCAAAATGCGGCTTTTGTGAGTTCAAGAGGGCGGTGATTCAAGTGGTTGCAACGCACTGCGAACTCATTTTCTGCCTCTTGACTATCCAACAAGGCGATTTTGGGTTAATTTGAAAAGGCTATGGTTCAAGTGTTCGAATAGAACTTTGAACTCATTTTCTGCTTCTTGAACAGCAGAAAATGGGACATTTTTCAAGTCGATAAAGGGAAGAATCAAGTGGTCGAATAGCACATAAAAATAATTTTCTACATCTTGACAAGCCTAAAATTCTACTTGGATGTAGTCGATAAAAAATGCTTCAAGTGCTCCCATGGCACGTTGATATCCTTCAAGTGGTCGGTAGGCACTGCGAACTCATTTTTAGTCTCTTTAGCTGCCTTAAATGAGATTTGGTGAGATATAGAAAGCGAAGTTTCATGGGCTTGCATGTCACTTTCAAACTCATTTTCCGCCTCTTGACCATCCCAAAATGCGTCTTGGGGAAGGTCGGAAAGCTATATTTCAAGTCGTTGCCAGGCAGAATAAACTCATTTCCAGTCTCTTGACCAACAAATATTCGGCTTTTGTGAGTTGAAGAATGCGATATTTCAAGTGTTTGCAAGGCACTACGAACTCATTTTCTACTTCTAGACCAGGGCAATATGAGATTCTGCGATTTGGGATAAGCGATGATTCAAGTTTGTCCAATGCTAATTTGAAATAATTTTCTGCTCCTTGACCAGCCGAAAATGAGATTTTTTCAAGTTGATATGGTCGAATGGCACTTAAAAGACATTTTTGCCTCTTGACAAGCCGAAAATACGACTTGGATGTAGTTGATAAAACGATGTTTCAAGTGCTCCCATGGCAATTTGAAATCATTTTCTTCCTCTTGGCCTGCCCAAAATGCGACTTCGGTGAGTTTGAAAAAGCCATATTTCAGATTGTCGCCTGGCACTGCGATCTCATTTTCAGCCTCTTGACCAGCCTAAAAAGCCATTTGGGTGAGATCGAGAAAACGATGTTTCAAGGGCTCTCAATCCCTTTGAACTCATTTTCGGACTTTTGAACATCACAAAATGCGACGTGGTTGAGGTCGAGAAAGCAGTGTTTCTAGTCGTTGCCAGGCACACCGAATTCATTTTCAGTCACCAGACCAACAAAAAATGTGGCTTGTGTGAGTTCAGGAAAGCGAATATTCAATTTGTTGTAAGGCACTGCGAACTCACTTTCTGCCTCTTGACCAGACCAAAATGCGATTTGGGGGAAGTCGGGAAAGCGATGATTCGAGTTGTCGAATTTTATATTGAAGCCATTTCGACATTACGACATTTTACAAGTCGAAAAAGCGACGTTTCAAGTGGTCGAATGGCAGTTCTACCTCTTGACAAGCCGAAATATCGACTTGGATGAAGTCGAAAATAAGATTGTCAAGTGCCACTATGGCATTTGAAATCAATATCCTCCTCTAGGAAAGCCCAAAATGTGATTTCAGTGAGGTTGATAAAGCGATTATTGAAGTGGTCGGCAGGCACTGCGAACTAATTTTCACCCCCCTTGACCAGCCTAAAACGCCATTTTGTTCAGGTCGAAAAAGCGATATTTCAAGGGCTCGCTTGGTACTTTCATCTCATTTTCTGCTCCTGGACCAGATGAAAATGCGACTTGGGTGAAGTCAAATTAACATCTTTTCTAGTGATTGAAAGGCACTGCGAAAAATTTCTTCCTCTTGAGCAGCACACATTGCGACTTTGTGAAATCGAGAAAGCGATGTTTCAAGGGCTCGCATGCCACTTTGAAATCTTTTTCGGCCTCTTGACCATCACAAAATGCGACTTGTGTGAGGTCGAGAAAACAATGTTTCAGGTCGTTGCCTGGCACTCGGAACTCATTTTTGCCTCTTGACCGACCCAAAATGCGATTTGGGTTAGGTCGAAAAAGGGATGATTACAGTGGTCGAATGGTACGAGTATTTTGAAGTCATTTTCTGCTTCTTAACCAGCCGAAAAAGTTACTTTTTTCGAGTTAATAAAACGACGATTCAAGTGTGAGCCGCATTTTGTTATGGTCAAGATACTGGCAATGAGTTCCGAGTGACCGGCAACGACTTGAAACATCATTTTCTCGACCTCACCGATGTCGTATTTTGTGATGTTCAAGAGACCTAAAAGGAGTTCAAAGTGACATGCGAGCCCCTTGAAGCATCGCTTTCTTGACATTACCCAAGTCGCATTTTGGGCTGCTCAAGAGGAAGCAAATGTGTTCGCAGTGCTTAGAAAGCACTAGAAAAGTAGCTATTTTATTTCACCCAAGCCGCATTTTGGACTCGTCCAGCTGCCGAAAAATGGTTGAAAGTGCCATGCGAGCCCTTCAAATATCGTTTTCTCGACCTTACCCAAATGGCATTTTAGGCTAGTCAAGAGACTGAAAATGAATTCGCAGTGCCTGACCAACACTTGAAACATCGCTTTATCAACCTCACAGAAGTCGCATTTTGGGCTGGCCAAGGGGAAGAAAATGATTTCAAAGTGCAATGGAAAACTTTAAACATCGTTGTATCGGATTCACCCAATGCGATTTGGCACTTAAAAGTCATTTTCTGCCTTTTGACCAGCCCAAAATGCAACTTGAGCGAAGTCGAGAAAGCGATGTATCAAGGTCTCGCATGGCACTTTGAACTCATTTTCGGCCTCTTGACCCTCCCAAATGGCGAATAGGGTGAGGTCGCGAAATAGATGTTTCAAGTCGTTGCTAGGCACTTCGAACTCATTATCAGTCTCTTGACTAATTCAAAATGCGGCTTGTGTGAGTTCAAGAGAGCGATGTTTCAAGTGGTTGCAGAGCACTGCGAACTCATTTTCTGTCTCTTGACTACACCAAATTCGATTTGGGTTAAGTCGAAAAAACAATGATTCAAGTGTTCAAATGGAATTTTAAAGTCATTTTCTTCTTCTTGACCAGCCGAAATGCCCCTTTTTTCAAGTCGATAAAACGACTATTCAAGTGGTCCAATACCACATAAAAGTCATTTTCTACCTCTTGACAACCCAAAAATCGAATTGGATGAAGTCAATAAAATGATGTTTCAAGCGCTCCGATGGAACTTTGAAATCAATTTTTTCCTCTTGGCCAGCCCAAAATGCGACTTCAGTAATTTTGATGGAACTATGTTTCAAGGGGTCGGTAAGAATTGCGAACTCATTTTCAGCCCCTTGAGCAGCCTAAAAGCGATTTGGGTGAGGTCGAGAAAGCAATGTTTCAAGGGCTAGCATTTCACTTTGAATTCATTTTCGGCCTGTTGACCACCAAATAATGCGACTTGTGTGAGGTCGAGAAAGCGATGTTAAAATTGGTTGCAAGGCATTGCGAAATCATATTCTGCTTCTTGACCAGCCCAAAATGCAATTTGGGGGAATTCTGAAAAGCGTTGATACAATTTTTTGAATGGTTCTTTGAAGTCATTTTCTGCTTCTTGACCAGCCGAAAATTCGACTTTTTTCAAGTCGATAAAACGACGATTCAAGTGGTCGAATGGCACTTAAAAGTCATTTTGTGCGTCTTGAAAAGCCCAAAATTCGAATTTGATGAGGTCGAAAAGGCAATTTTTCAAGGGGTCGCCAGGCACTGGTAACACATTTTCTTCCTCTTGGCCAACCCAAAATGCGACTCGTATAAAGTCCAGAAAGCGATGTGTCAAGTCGTTGCCAGGCACTGCGAAATCATTTTCAGTCTCTTGACCAACAAAAAATTCACATTTTATGAGTTCAAGAAAGCGATGTTTCAAGTGGTTGCAAGGCACTGGGAACTCATTTTCTGTCTCTTGACTACCCCAAAATGCGATTTGGATTTATTCGGAAAAGAGATGATTCAAGTTGTCGAATGGTAATTTGAAGGGATTTGTGCTTCTTAACCAGCCGGAAATGCGAATTTCGTCAAGTCGGTAAAGCGCGAATAAAGTGGTGGAATGTCACTTATAAGTCATTTTCCGCCTCTAGACAAGCCCGAAATTCGACTTGGATGAATTCTATAAAACAATGTTTCAAGTGTTCCCATGGCAATTTAAAATCATTTTCTTCCTCTTGGCCAGCCCAAAATGCGACTTGAGTACGGTTGATAAAGCTATGTTTCAAGTGGTCGGAGTGCACTGCGAACTCATTTTCAGGCTCATGACGAGCCTAAAATGCAATTTGGTTGAAGTCGAGAAAGCGATGTTTGAAGTGCTCGCTTTACACTTTGAGCTCAATTTCTACCTCTTGACCATCACAAAATGTGAATTGGGTGCGTTCGAGGAATCGTAGTTGCAAGCCGTTGCCAGGCACTCCGAACTCATTTTCAGTCTCTTGACCAAAAAAATGCGTCTTGTGTGAGTTTTAGTAAGCGATGTTTCTGATGGTTGCAAGGCACTGTGAACTCATTTTCTGCCTCTTGACCCGCCCAAAATGCGATTTTGCTGTAGTCGTAAAATCGATTATTCAAGTTGTCGGGTGGTACTTTGAAGTCATTTTCTGCTTCATGACCACCCGAAATTGCGACTTATTTAATATAGATAAAGCGACGATTCAAGTGGTTTGATGACACATAAAGGTAATTTCCTGCTCCTTGACAATCCCAAAATTCGACTAGGATGAATTCGATAAAACTATGTTTGAAGTGCTCCTATGCAACTTTGAAATCGTTTTCTTCCTCTTGACCAGCCCAAAATGCGACTTCACGAGATTGATAAAGCGATGTTTCAAGTGATCATTTTCAGCCTCTTGAACAGCCTAAAATGCCATTTGGGTGAGGTCGAGAAAGCGATGTTTCAAGGGCTCGTATGGCAATTTCAACTCATTTTCTGCCCCTGAACTAGTCCAAAATGCGACTTGGTTGAAGTCCAAAAAACGATATTTCAAAGGCTCGTATGTTACTTTGAACTCTTTTTCGGGCTCGTGACCATCACTAAATGCGACTTGGGTGAGGTCGAGAAAACCATGTTTCAAGTCGTTGCCAAGCATTCGGAACCCATTTTCAGTCCCTTGACCATCCCCAAATGTGATTTTGGTGAAGTCCAGAAAGGGATGATTCAAAATGTTGAATGGTACTTTCAAGTCATTTTCTACTCCTTGACCAGCCGAAAAATCGACATTTTTCAAGTCGTTAAAACGACGATTCAAGTGGTCGAATGGCACTTAAAAGTTATTTTCTGCATCTTGACAAGCCCATAATTCGACTTTGGTGAGGTCGAGAAAGCCATTTTTCAAGGTGTCGCCAGGCACGGGGAACATATTTTCTTCATCTTGACTAGCATAAAATGCGATTTGGGTGAAGTTGAGAAAGCGATGTTTCAAGGGCTCGCATGTCACTTTGAACTCATTTTCGGCCTCTTGACCATCCCAAAATGTGACTTGGATGAGGTCGATAAATGCATGTTTCAAGTCGATGCCTGACACTCCGAACTCATTATCAGTCTCATTACCACCTCAGATGCGGCTTTTGTTAGTTCAAGAAGGCGATGTTTCAAGTGTTTGCAAGGCACTGCGAAATCATTTTCGGCCCTTGACTAGCCCAAAATGCGATTTGGGTTAAAACTAAAAAACGATTATTCAAGTGATCGAAATGAACTTTGAAGTAATTTTCTGCTTACTGCCCAACCGAAAATGCGACTTTATTCAAGTCGATAAAGCGACGATTCAAGTGGTCGAATGGCACTTAAAATTCATTTTCTACCTCATGACAAGCCCAAAATTCGATTTGGATGAATTCGACAAAACAATGTTTCAAGTGTTCCCATGACACTTTGAAATCTTTTACTTCCTCTTTTCCAACCCAAAATGCGACTTATGTTAGGTAGATAAAGGGATGTTTCAAGTAGTCAGTATGCACCACGAACTCATTTTCACGCTCTTGATTAGCCTAAAATCCCATTTGGGCGAGGTCAAGAAAGCGATGTTTCAATGGCGCGCATGTCACTTTAATCTCGTTTTCGGTCTCTTGACCATCACAAAATGCGACTAATTTTCAGTATCTTGACCAACAAAAAATGCGGCTTGTGTGAGTTCAAGAAAGTGATATTTCAAATTGTTGCAAGGCACTTCGAACTCATTTTCTGCCTCTTCACCAGCCGAAAATGCGATTGGGGGAAGTCAGAAAAGGAATGATACAAGTTGTTGAATGGTACTTTGAAG
>JGI24700J35501_10929809_pt1 | contig 10270 bp, 13 predicted proteins | sample TergutTh196P1_FD_35501 | JGI IMG/M metagenome (IMG submission 35501) | reverse complement strand
CGGCAAATGAAACCGTTTCGGCAAATGAAACCGTTTCGGCAAATGAAAATGATACCGCAAAAGAAACCGTTCCGCAAAACGACAACATTTCGCCCATCGAAACTGTTTCGGCAAATGCCAACGTTTCGCAAAACGACAACATTTCGCCAAACGACAATGTAAGGGAGACCGTCCTCGGTCTTCCGCAGGGGGAAAATGCAAAACCCCCAAAGCAAAAAAAGTGAGTGCCAAAGAAACCGCCAATAAATACAAATCCGTTTTGGCAACTTTCCGATTGATAGCCCCAAAATTGCGAGAAATAGACAACAAAACCGTCCTACAATGGATAAATTTAACCGCTCCGCTAGTAAGCAAACGCAAATTTGGCAACCTATGGGAGCAAGCCCTAGCACTAATGACAGCCCACCGCATGACTTTATCAGGCGTTGGGCTGTTTGATAATGAAACCGAAACAGAAAACGAAACCCTACCACAAGATGCCTACCAAACCGCAAGAGTAAGCAGTTACAGCGAGGGTAGCGTAAGCATAAGCTACAACGATAACCTCGAAAAACTGGGCAACCTAACCAGCGACCTCGGCATGACGGAATACGGCGTGCAATATCAAAGTTTGTTAAGGTTGAAAGTTATCCCAATTTTGAATAGTGGGGAGCGATAAAATGTTGACAATCTGGCACAAACCCTACAAAATAAAGCGGTTTACTAACAATGAAACAACCAACCTAACAATCAAACTAAACGTGCAACCACCAAGCCCACAAAACCACCAAAACGAACCCGATTACGGCGAACACACAACAACTCGCCTAACCAGTTTTGGGCGAACAAAATTATTTTCCGCAGACGAACACACCAATCAACAGGCAGACCGCCTATTATATAAGGGTTTTTGGTACGAATGCACAAGTTGCGTTGAATGGGATCACACAAAACTTGCCCATTTCAAAGCGGAATGGGTGCAAATCCCACCATATGACGAAAGTTTGCAAAAAATGTTACAAGAAACCAATGAAAGGGGCGAAAACAATGACACAATTTGACAGACTCCTAAAAGAATTAAACGAACTGGCAACTTTACAAGTGCGAATTGGCTATCAACAAGGCGAAAAAAGCAGTAAAAACGCCACTTTGCTAGACATTGCCGTATGGAACGAACTAGGCACAAAAACCAAAGACGGCAAACAACACATACCGCCACGCCCCTTTTTACGCCAATCTGTGGACAACAACCAACAACAAATCTCCGATTTCGTAAAAAAAGAATTAGCAAATTTGGGAAACGGCAAAACCGCCCAGCAAATTTTGCAACGCATAGGAACATACCAAAAAGGTTTAATTCAGCAAGAAATCCAAAAGGGCAACTTTACGCCGAACGCCGAAAGCACCATAAGAAAAAAGAAATCCGCCGCTCCGCTGATTGATACAGGGCGGCTAATGCAGGGCGTTCATTTTGTGATTGAGGAAAAGAATAATGACAGTTGACAACATGAAACAGGCAATTTTTAAGTTGACCGAAGAGTATTTTTTGAACATTCCAAATACCGAAATAACAACAAACATCGCACGCACAAAAAAAGTAGCCTCCTACAACGCCGCAATATTAACATTCATGGACATTCAAACCCAAACACGCCCAGCAAGATTCAACCAAAGCGGCTTAACAGGCGACTTTTTGCCAGCAACAACAACTGTGCAATTAGATTTATTTTGTGCAAACGCCGTGCAACTGCTGGCAAATTTTGTGCAATATCTCAACAGCCCAGCGATTGACATTTTTTGTCAAGTGCATAACATCGACATAATAACAAGCACAATCCGAGATTTAACCGATATTGTCGCAGAAACAACATATCGCCCACGTGCCATGACAGAATTAGAAATCGCCTTTATCCTAGAAAATATCACGGATAATGGGCATTTTGAAAGGGTTGATTTAAGTTGGCAAACAACAAAAAATACCCAATAACGAAAGAAAACGAGTTTGCAAGGCTAAACTCCGCCGTTATGCGAATGCTAAAACAAGCCATTGACGAAGAACTAGAAATTTTGGAAGAATACGAAAGTACAGAAAATTGGGCAGAATACGAAAGACTGGACGGTTTAGATATGGACAGCCTTTTTTATTTCTTCAAAAGAATCGAACGCAACTTCAAACGCCGCACAAAAGATTTTGGTTTTCGGGAAAAATTGCAAGATATAGCAAACGGAATAAATGCCCAAGTCGAGCGAAAATTTCGGCAAGAATGGCGAAACCTTTTAGGAATCGACATAACAAAAGACCGATTCAACGGAAAATCCTACAAAAATCTACTCAACTTTTGGACAAACGAAAACGCCCACCTAATAAAAACCCTGCCAAAAGAAACTTTAGGCGAAATGCAAAAAACCGTCCAAGAAAAATTTATCGCAGGAGCGAGCCCAAAAGCCTTGCGTGGAACGCTACAAGAAATCTACAACGTTGACAAAAAACGAGCCGAATTTTGGGCGAGAGACCAAGTAGCAAAGCTAAACGGACAAATAACGCAAAAACAGCACCAAGATGCAGGAATAACAAAATACAAATGGCAAGCAAGCATGGACAGCCGCACACGTGCCGACCATCGAGCCTTACACAACACAATCCACCAATGGGACAATCCGCCAATCGTTGACACAAAAAGCGGTCGCCGCAACCACCCTGGCGGCGATTATCGTTGCCGTTGCGTGGCGATTCCCATTTTTGACCCGCCTGCCGGACGGGCAGGTTAACATTTTTAGAAAGGATTGATAAAATGAACAATTTAGACAGAATAGCCAAAGTAGACATAACGCTAACAATGCCGCCAGTGGACGAATCCAGTTTTGACCACATTTTGCTACTTGGTCCACCGCCACAAAACCCATTAAACGTAGGGGCGGATATTATCCGCCCGAATAATAGCAACAGCATTACCTCATACGCAAGCCTAGAAGAAGTAGCAAGTGCAGGTTACAAAACCACGGGCGAAAACGCCGACCCAATCGGAGCGGCGGCGAGAATTGCATTTTCGCAGATTCCACGCCCTAACAGGATTTTTGTTGCGAATTTTGAACCAATAAATATGACACATCCAATCGCCCCAATTTTGCCGATATATCCAGACGAATTGCCACATGAAAATGCTGAACACCCAACATTACAATTACCAGAGGATTTTCCAGTTTTTGGCGAAAACAATGAAAACAGCGAAAACAACGTAAATCCGCCAATGTTAGAATTGCCCGAAGATACCGAACTTCCCGACCTGTCCGCCGAGGCGGAAGTTGACAAAATTGTTGAAGAACCCCCAAAAATCGACTTCAACCTAAAGCAAACAGGCACAACCCAAGTTGGCAACATAACTTTGCGAGATTTCATTCTCGAATTTGACCACCAACCGCAACCTGGCAACCGCCTATTATATCGTGGTTTTGTGGATTTTGGACACGACATGACAATCACGCCAGGCACAACAAAACTTTGGCACAATTACCAAATATCAGCCGCCTTTCCATATGGGGGCTTTTATTATGACGCTTTTTCGGGCGTTGCCTACCGTGAACAATTTTCTGTGCCAAAAATTTTGTTAGTAGAGGTTGACAGCGAAGATTTCATTATCGCCTACAGCATTATCGATTTGCCAACGGCAAAAAATCTAGCCAAAACAGCAAAAACAGAAATGGGAAAACTGGCGGAGGTAATAAAATATTACACAACCGACCAATTAGAAACCACGCTAAACGCCGCCTTAACAGAAACAGGCTGGTACGCACTATGTGCCGCAGGAATCAACCCAAAATATTTCCCACAAATAGCCCAGTGGACGGAAAGCCAAAACAAAATTTTCGGCTACACGTTTTTCACAGAAACCGATCCAGTCAGCGATATTTATATGAGAAGTTACGGATTTTGTGGCAAAATTTACGATAACGACACAGCCGAAACCGCTCCAGCGGACAATCATTTTGCACACGTTGCAGTTACGGCAAAAGCCTTGTCGCATCACGCTGGCACGGAAACTTGGGCACACAAGCAAGTTGCAGGAATCGAACCCGAAAAGCTATCAAGCAACCTGTTTAGGCAGTTGCAAGAGGGCAATTCTAACACGATTCCACGAATAGCCCGAATAATCCGCAGTTTTCACGGCAAAACGCGTGGCGGCGAATGGATTGACACAATCCGATTTCGTGATTGGCTACAAAATGACTTGCAACTTCGCATAATTGAGGCAATGACAGCCGATCCAAAGGTGCATTACACCGACCAAGGCATCGCAAAAATTCATAATGCCTTAATTGCTGGCTTAAAAAACGCCCAACGAATCGGCGGCATTGCACCAGACGAATGGGACAGCGAGGGCAATCCGCACAAAGGCTTTACAACAAGCGTTCCGCGCGCACGAGATTTAACCAGCCGAGAACGCCATTCGCGCGAGTTGAAAGATGTACGTTTTTCGGCACGGCTGGCGGGCGCAATTCATTTTGTGCAGATTAGCGGAAATCTTTATCCATAGAATAGGAGAGGGCAAAAATGGCAGAAATAAGACAATATTCAAGCCGCCACGTTTTAATTGAACTTGGCAACGAAACGGCAACAGCCCTAGCAGACGGCACTTTTGTAAGCATCGAGCCACACGGCGAAGGCACAAGCAAGCAAGTTGGAGCAGACGGAGCGGTCGCGGTCGGCCTTGATCCCGATTGGACGGCAAGTGTTAATTTAACGTTTATGCAAACATCTCCGTCCGCCGAAAAGTTGCAAGAACGCTACTTAAAAGAGCAGCGCACGGGAATAATAGAATTTTTCCCAATTTTAATTCAAGATTTGACAGGCACAACGCTATTTCACGCCGAGCAAGCGTGGGTTGCAAACATGGTAAAACGTGAATTTAGCAAGCGCGAACCCAGCAACAACATTGAAATTACAATAGAAACAGGCGATGCAACTTGGGAAGTTGTGCAACCTGCTCACACAAAATAAAAAACGCGGCGAATATTTTGACTAACAAGAAATTTCGGCGCGTTGTTAAAAAAAGGAGATGACAAAATGCAAAAAGTAATCCCAGTAGAAATAGAAACCAACGATAATGGCGAAAAAGCCACGTTCCATATTCGCAAATTTAGTCCATTTAAGGCAACAGAAATATTGGCAGATTTGAAAGATATTTTAGCAGACACGCTAAACGGCGTATTTACGGCAGAAAGCGGCACGAAACTAGAAGAAATCCCCGAGGAAATAGGCGATTTGGATATTGACCCATTTTTGCCCGAAATAGTAACGGCAATTCAACGATTAGACAAAAAGAAAATATTTTGGATAATCAAAGAACTGTGCATAAACCACCAAAACGTCAGCACCCGCCTGACGGACGGGCAGGCAAAGTTAGAAAGCGAACAGATGGCAACGTCAATAACAATAAACGACCTAGAAAACATCTTTGCAGACGATTTTTCGGGCATTTTTGAACTTGTGTATCACGTTTTGCGGATAAATTTTGAGGATTTTTTCGGCAATGCCAAACGCCGATTTGGCAAGGAAAAGGACAGGCGTACAAAATTGGCGGAAGAGAAAGCGAAAGCGGAAGAAGAGAAGGCGAAAGAGGAGTCGAACAGTACGGCAGACTGGAAGTAGCCTATTTTAGCAACCAATTTGAATTGCAGTTGTGGCAACTAATCGCCGCCAAAGTAGTAACAAAAGCCGAATTAGAAGAATATTACAGTGTTGACGATATACTAAAATTGGCGGCGGTGGTTGAAATGAATAATGATATTTTCGCCGCCAAATTGGACGAAATAGAGGAAAAGTTAAAGAAACAAAAATAACCTAGAAAGGAGCAACCCCATGACAATCCGAGATATAGCAATAGCAATAGGCTTCGAAATAGACAAATCTAGCGAAAAAAAAGCAAGCGGCTTAATAAAAAATTTGGCTAATTCCGCAAAAAAAAGTCTAAACAAGTTGCCAGTAGGCTTTAGCGTTGACAACAAAACCGCCGCAAACGCCGTAAAAATCACAGAAAAAATCAAAATAGCCGCAAATCCATTAAAGCAAAACAAAGTTGGCTTTAATGTAGATAAAACTAGCCAAAATCAAGCCTTGCAACAAGTGAAAACTCTGCGAGCAAAAGTGGCAAGCATTTTAGGCACAATCGGACTTGGATTTATCGGCATCAGCGGAATAATAAATCTCGGCAAAAAATTTTTGCAGGAAAGCGAGATAATGCAAGGTGCAATGCAAACAATCCGCGAAATGTGGCAAGGTTTTTTGGCAGAAATGGATGAAGCCCACGAATTAACAAAAATGCTAGGAAACTTAACACGCCGTATTGCAAGCGGCATGATTGCAGGGTTTAACCGAGTTTTGCGTGTGTTGCGAACCTTGATAAACGGCTTTATGACAATCGCCGAAAAAGTAGGCGGAGTGCAAAATTTGCTGAAATTATTAGCAATAATCGCAAGCAGCCTATTTTTGGCGTTCAATTTTCCTGCAATATTGGGATTTTTGCGTGGCATTGGGCAAATGCTAGGAATGATAAAGCTGAAAATGCTACCAATAATCGCTGTGATTGTGCTGTTGGGCTTGCTAGTGGACGATTTTATAACATTCATGCGCGGCGGCGACAGCGTTATTGGTACAATTTTAGCAAAGTTCGGCATCGGCGCGGACGACGTAAAAGCGAAAATAAAAACTCTAGTAGAAACCGCCAAAACGCTGATTTCGCAAGCGGTGCAGGTTGTCCGCAACGTGATTAGTAGCGTTTGGACGTGGCTTGTCGCTTTTTGGGAACAGCACGGAGACCGCATTATTGGCTTTGTGCAAGCCGCTTGGCAAAAGATTCAAACGATAATTTCCATGCTTGCCAATTTTTGGCAACAAAACAGCGACAAAATTATTGGATTTATTCAAACGGCGTGGGCGAAAATTTCGGCAACGGTGCAAACGGCTTGGCAATTTGTGCAGACTGTAATTTCGGCACTTGTAGCCTTTTGGCAACAAAACGGCGACCAAATAATAGCCCGAACAATCGGCTATGCAAAACAAATTTGGGCGAGCGTTTATCCCATGTTAAAAGCCGTTTGGGATTTTACCCGCCTGCTGGTCGGGCAGGTTAAAACGTTTTTGGGCTGGTTGCAAAATACAGTTGCAACTAAAATTGGCGAACTTGTCGCCTTTTGGCAACAGCACGGAGCAGACATAATAACATGGTTTTCGGGCTTTGTTGAACGCATTGTAAATATGTTCACATTTTTGGTGGATATGATAACCGCCATTTTCAACATATTTTCGGCACTTTTCAGTGGCGATTGGGATGCTCTTTGGGAAGGTGTAAAAGAACTTTTCGCCGCCAGTTGGAACTTTATCAAGGAAATTTTCGCCCAAGTAGTTGACAATCTTATTTTAATTTTTGCAATGTTATTTGGAAAAAGCGTTGCAGATGTAAAAAACTGGTTTAACAAAATAAAAAGTTGGTTCACAAAAGCCGCAAATTTCATAAAAAGTATGATTGACAAAATAGTAAAATTCTTCCAACCGTTTATTGATATAATCGGCACAGTTACAGATTTTGTGGGCAGTGGATTAAGCAAAGCCGCCGATTTTATAGGCGGATTATTCGGCAGCGATTCCAATAGCTCTAATAGTGGAATTTCGCCAATAGAAGGTTTCGCAAAAGGCACAAACAGCACGCCAGACACTTTTATTGCAGGAGAAAACGGAGCAGAGTTAATAACAGGAGCAAAAGGGCGAAAAGTGTTAAATAACAAAGAAACAGCGAATATTTTAACGAATTTAGCAAGCGGAGCAAACTTCATAAAGCAAGCGGCAAACACTTTGCGAGCAATAACAATTCCGCCAAACCCTGCAAACACGCCATTTTACGGCAACATAGAAAACAAAATAATAAACATCAACATGAAAAACGAAATGAACAACGAGTTTAAGGGCGACCGAGCCAGTCAACAAGCGGATTTCAAGGCGTTTGGCAAAGTGGCACAAACTGACATTATGGGCGAACTTTCAAGGGCGTTGGCATACGCAAGGTAGGGGCGGATAATATCCGCCCGCATTAAACCGTATTACAGAAACGAGGAAATCATGCGAAAAATACAACCAGTAGACATCGATGGAATCACGTTCGATGCAGTAATAACGCAAACCACCGATTACACCGCAGATGTGCCAAGTTATCCCACCGAAGCAGGTTTTGAGGTTTCGGATGCTATAATCGTCCGCCCATTAACGCTAAATTTGACGTTGATAATATCCAATAATCCAGTAACGCACAGGGCAATCAACGGGCAAAATCCCGCAAGAGTGCAAGAAGTTTTGGCACGATTGCGGGATTGCTTTTTCAAGCGAGAGCCAGTTACTGTTACCACGCAAACCGCCGTCTACGAAATGATGGCAATAGAAAATTTTTCGGACACAATCAGCAAAGATTACGGCGATATGGTGGAATTGCCCATAAGTTTACGGCAAATCGTCAAGGTTGAACGGCAAACAACCACAATGGAGGTGCAGTTTTTAGGGCCTGCTAATGTGGTGCAGGAAAATCCACCAACTTCTTCGTCAAGCACTGTAAACAACAGTAATTATAGCAATGATTCTTCGTCAAGCAAATCCAACGCAAGTGCTTTGCACAATTTGGCGAGCAGTTTGGGAATTTTGAAATAAAAAAGGCGGTGATATATGATGCTACAAATCGAAGTGCCGAATATCCCAAGAAGTTTAATGCGGATTGTGCTAGGCAAAACAGCCTATTTAATAGGATTTGAGTACAACGAAACCGCCGACCGCTGGCGGTTTAGCCTGTACACCATGCAACACGAGCCGATTGTGCTAAATTTGCCGATTGTGCCGCATTTTCCACTGAATATCCAAGTTGCAGACCCACGAATGCCCAGCGGTGTTTTTGGCGTGAAATCTAACCCGCCTGCCGAGCGGGCAAGTAAAAATCACGTTAGCAAAGATGATTTTGCTGACGGTACAGCGAGGTTTTATTATGCTAGTAGTGAGGAGAGCGATTAAATGCAACAATTCCACCGAGAATACAAATTAGCTTTCGGAAGTGGCGAAATAGGCACATTAGTAACCGCCCGCCTGCCGGACGGGCAGGCCAACGAAAAAAACCATGCCCTACGAATAAGTTTCAACATACAAAAAAACGATGACGAACAACCCGACACAGCCAAAATAAGCCTATGGAACTTATCCCCACAAAATATAGCAACCCTAAATGAAGACGATTGCGTTGTAACCTTGCACGCTGGCTACCGCGGCGAATTTCTGCCCATGATTTTCAAAGGAATAGTAACATACACCGAAACCATCGACAACGAAGCCGACCACGAAACCTACTTCGAAGCCCAAGATTGCCGAGTAGAATTACGAGACACCTACGTAAGCCTATCATATGCCGAAACCGTAAACACACGCCAAATAATAACCGATATAGCCGCCCAAATGGGGCTTGCTCCAAACATCAGCCACAACGCCGAATTTCACGATATTCCCAAAGGCTACAGCTACATCGGGCCAGCAAGAATGGCGTTAGATTCCGCTTGTGCATCGTCTGCATTGCGATGGAGAGCCGAAACCGACCAAAGCGGCGGAATTTTGCACATAAAAAAGAATCGTGATTCTTCCAAGCAAGAAGTTTACGTACTTTCCGCCGAAAGTGGACTAATTGGCACACCCAAAAAAATAACTTACGGCGGCGATACCGAGGGAACGGCAATGCAAACAGGTTGGGAGGTTGAATATTTTTTGAACGGCGAAATTGGAATCTCCGATTTTGTCAAACTGGACAGCCGCAAAATTAGCGGCTATTTTCGTGTTAAAACAATCGATATGACAGGCGATAATATCGAGGGCGATTGGCTGTGTAAGGCTACTTTATTGGAAAATTAGAAATGGAGTTAAATATGAAAATTATAAAAGCAGGAAAAGTTCCCCCGCCAGAAATGTTTCCGTTTGAGTGCAAAAAATGCGGTTGCGTTTGGGAGTGTGAAGCACATGAAACAAGCTGGTATACAGTAGATTACACTGAATCTGCGAGGGCTTGCAACTGCCCAACCTGCGGAAAAGGCTGTTTGAACAAAGAAAGAATATTTGACTGATTGAGGTGCAGATATGATTCCAAGTGCAACGCATTTTTTGAAAGATTATATGCGAGAATATTCGCAAGATGTCCACACAATGATTCCAGGCGAAATTATAGCTTGGGATGCCGCCAAAAACGAGGCAAGCATAAAGCCGTTTGCAAGCTACCGCAAG
>JGI24700J35501_10929811_pt1 | contig 10271 bp, 11 predicted proteins | sample TergutTh196P1_FD_35501 | JGI IMG/M metagenome (IMG submission 35501) | reverse complement strand
CCAGCCCCCAGTTGCTCCGCAAACGGCTAAACGGTGTCCACCGGACACCAGCCGCCCCCGCCACTTTGAAAAGTGGACAAACTTTAAATTTTTGATTTTAGAGTTTATGTATTGAGGGTTTTCGGTTTTTGGTATTTTTTGGTCTTTGATTGTTTTATTTTGACGTGGGCGGTTGGTTAGACCGTCCACGGTGTGAAACTTTTACTCTTCACTTTCTTCCTCTTCTGGTTCTTCCTCTTCTGGCTCATCGGGGAGTTCGGTTTCTTCCTCCTCTTCGATTGGCTCGTCTGTGTTATCTGTATCCTCGGGTTCTTCTATTTCGTCAGCATCGTCTGTCTCGTCCGTTTCGTCCCCCTCCTCCTCGGTTACGGGGATTTCTTCCGTTTCGTCAGGCTCTTCTGGGAGCTCTTCTGTAGGCTCTTCTTCCGATTCTTCTGTTTCGTCAGGCTCTTCCGCTGATTCTTCGTCTGTTTCTTCTGTCTCGTCCACTTCGTCTGATTCATCCGCTACTTCGCCCAAATCTGTTGAGAAAATTGCGAAAATACTGGAAAAAATCCAAGGTATTTGCGTATCAGGACTCATTCTTGCCAAAAACGGTAGGTGTCCATCTTCCCAAACCCAATTCAAATTTACTCCGCCGTTAAAAAATCCTGCCGCTTGCCAACTTGAACGCTCTGCCCAATGTTCGGCAGTTGTAAGCGTTCCGTTAAAGCCTAGGGGTATGCCCGAGATGATGCTTTCCAACGCAAAGGCATTTCCTGAAATGTTTCCAGAATTACCTGCAACCAAGCCCAATACAGCGGCTGGATGGGTTGCGGTAATGGAATTGTTTAATGCGACAACGCCGTCAAGTGTTCCTATACCTGTGCCTAGGATTCCGCCTGTGTGATCTGCTCCCGCTACGTTTGCCGTGGAATAACTATGCCGTATAATTCCGCCATTTGAGTTGCCCACGATACCGCCAGCGGCATGAGCCTCTGAGCGTATGTTGCCCTGCGAATATGTATTTTGGATTATTGCACCAACGGAATTTTCGCCAGCAATTCCGCCCACAAACCCTGATGTCGTGTGTAGGTTGCCGTCGAAGAAAGCAATTTCGACAACCCCGTTAGCACCTAGATTTGAGCCTACAATGCCACCCATCGAATTCGTGCCTGAAATGTTCCCGATAAACGCTACTCTGCTGATATAGCCCAAGTTTACATCGGTTATGCCGCCCGTAACCAGCGTTGCGTTCGTTATATCGCCTCTAACGGTAAGGTTTATCACTACTCCGCTTGGTCCAATGGCACTAAATAAGCCCTGATTGGACGAAAATCCCGATATAGTAAACCCGTTTCCGTTGAACATACCCTCGAAATTTTCACGTGTTGGATTGTCTCGTGTCCCCGAGGTTACGCCTATCCCCTGCCAGTCAACCCCAGCTGGTATGGCAATATCAGCATCCAATCTGAAATTTGTCAGAAACGAGCCACGATTATTAGCAACCCAAATCAAATGCCCAAACTCCGTCAATCTAAACGGGTTGCCTTGACTGCCGTCGCCCATTGGGATAGTCCCCATTACTGGCGGAGGGTCAGGTGTTTCGCCCTGATTAGACTGATTAGAATCTTCATGATGATATTCCGTATATTCCACTACTGGCGGCGGCGGATTAAGAATTTCGGGAATCGCTTCCAACATTTCCTCGTCTATAAAATCGCTGTTTTCAAGCAAGTATTCCTCGTTCTCCAAAATCGCCTCCAAAGTGAAAGCGTTCAGTTCGTTCAGGCGAATGGGTGTAACCAAAGTAACAACCTCGCCACGACGTTCACGGGTGGTCATTATCTGCCCCGCCTCGATTATTTCGCCGTCAATCTCGCCGCTGCCCGAGAGCATGGCAATGTAGCCCACATCATTAAGTACGCCCGTTGTGAACATCGTGCCGCGTACGGTCATCGCAACCGTACCCACACGAGAAACGATGGAATCTCCGTCAGCCTGCTCGGCGACCTGCACAAGGGCGTTGCCACGCTCCACAACAAGGCTCAATCGATTGCTTGCCTCTTCTATCAAAATACGGCTCGATGCTCCCATTCTCAAAATGGATTGCCTGTCCATTCGCAGGTAAATGGCACTATTTGAGCCAGTTACTAGGGTTTGACCGCTAGTTAAAGCTAGTCCATTGCGTGCCGTTACCCTGGTTCCATTTTCACGTATAACATTAGTCGTCCTGCCCTCCGTATTAAATACGGAAATGGTGCGTGCTACGTTGGCGTTAGCAAAAGCCATCTGCACGCCTGTGAGTACAATAATTGTACATAGTACGCCAATCCAAGTCTTTCTCGATTTTACAAATTTCAAAACAATCTCTCCTTTTTCTTAGACATACGCCAAATACGAGGTTTTTTCCTGGGCGATCTGGGTGGGTGCTCCGTGGCCTGGATATACTTTTGTCTCCTCGGGTAGGGTTAGCAGTTTGTCTTTTATGCTGGAAATAAGGGTACTGTGGTCTGACGTGGGTAAATCGGTACGCCCAATGTCGCCAAAAAACATGGTATCGCCCGTAAAGATAACCTCGTTTGCCTTATCGAAATAACATACACCGCCAGCCGTGTGGCCTGGTGTGTGTATGGCGGTGAGCTTTAGCCCACCAAAAGTTAAAATTTCGCCGTCTTTTACGATTTTGTCGGCTTTTTCCTTTACATCTGACCCTAAATTTAATGTAGGGTCGCCTAGCATTTTCTGCTCTATCTCATGGCAGTATGCGGGGGCATCCAGGAGCTTTCTAAGCCTGCCGAGCCCCAGTAAGTGGTCGTAATGACCATGTGTTAAGAGTATGGCGTGTACTTTGATGCCGTTCTGTTGCACATAGCTGTGCAAATCCGCTTCGTCCGCTTGGGTAGTTCCTGCATCTACTATTATACCATCTTTTGTCTCGTCATCAAAATATAAATAGATGTTTTGGGATGCGGGGTTGTTTTTGTAGGTTTTCAGATTCATGGGGGGTGTCCTTTCTAAAACTAAGGTTTTGGGTTCTATATAAATTATAACACATATTTTCGATTTTGTGGAAATTTTATTTTACAACTTGCAATTATCTTTATTATGTGCTAGATTTAGGTTGTGTCATTAACCCAAAAACCCCGACACACATTAAAAACTCAATAAAAAATGAGCGGGTCAAGGGGCGCGCCCCTTGCGGGGTCTGGGGCTGGCCCCAGCGGGGTGTGGGGCAGAGCCCCACGGTTTTAGGAGGTGATGTTATCAATATTTTGTTGGTCGATTCGGATAAGGAGAATATAAAGAATTTTCGTACGTATATACGTAGAGGGTTTTCGGAATTTAAAATAGTCGGCAACTTTACCGATCCGAAAAAGGATATTATACCCGTTATCAAAAGCTTAAAACCCGATTTACTCTTAGCCGATATAAAATTTTTTGGCGGCGTTCGATTTATGCGGTTTAAAGAGGTGCACGATGAATTTCCAAATGTTCGTTTTTTAGTGTACGGCACTTTTAATGATACCGAATATATGCGGCGAGCACGAGATTTTGGTGTGTTGGATTATATGTTTAGACCAGTCAAACCACCAGAACTTTCCCGTTGCCTCAAACTTGCACTAAGCTACCACCATAAGACTGATTTGGAACGTAGTGCGGTCAAAAAGCAGCAAGAGCGTAGCAATGACAATATGTCTCATTATGAGGGCTTTTTTTTGCGGGGGCTTGCCGAGGGGCATATAGTGGATAAAAATGAAATAGCACAAGGAATGTCCCATTTTAATATACAAATATCGCCTGGATTTACCGCTTTTTTGGTGCATATCGATCATTTTAGACAGATTGCATTAACGCTGACAGAGGGCGAAAAACATTTTTTGATTTATAAAATATTCCAAACGACGGTAGAGGCAATGGCGGGGCGAGAGGCACTAACCTTTATGACGGGATTCAATTCTGTGGCTGTGATTGCAGGCGGTTACTATGCGATTGAAGACTATGTTGGATTTTTAGACGGGCTAAAACAGGCGGTTTTTGAGAAATGTAACACTCGTGTATCTATCGGGCTGGGACGTACATATGATGATATTTGTAACATAAGCATCTCCTATAAAGAGGCGATGGCTGCGTTAATGTACAGGAATCGCATAGGCTATAATAGCGTAATCCCGCTAGAATTTGTTGAACCTGCAAATAAGATTACCTATAGATACCCCGTAGATCGAGAAGAACGGCTAATCTATATGGCGGTTGTGGGCGATTATGCCTATTGTCATCAGGTTTTGCTTGAGCTCTTCGATTCGCTTGCACAGAGCGGCCCGTTGCCAGAGGGGCTTTTGCCAAAGGTGCTTATGAATATCGTGATACGTATAAGCCGTTACATAAGTGAGCAAAATCTGCCTATTTCTGCACAAGTAACACGCCTTTTCCCCGCATCTGAAATTTTAGCAGTCAAAAATTTGGAAGAAGCGATGACCACTTTTGATAAGGCATTGCGGAATTTTTGTACCTATGTAAGGACTTACACCGAAGAGAAGCATCAGCGTTTATTTAGAACGGCAAAGCAGTATATGGACAGAAACTATAGGGAAAATTTTTCTACTGCAAAAATGGCAGTGAGTTTAGGCACAACGCCAGAGCATTTGAATAAGGTTTTTAAGGACAGGGAACGGATAGGGCTTTTCGATTATGTAATGCGTGTTCGCATGAACGAGGCACGGCGATTGCTTAGGGAGACCGATATGCCCGAGGAGGAAATTTGTGTGGGGATAGGATTTGAAGATGTACGCTATTTTCAGTCCATGTTCAAACAGTACGAAAATAAAACCCCGTCAGCATACCGTGAAGAATTACTAGCGGCAGCAATGGCGGAGTCCGAAGCCGAACAGAACGATACTAATCAATAGCTATAACCAAACTTCCGAACATTTACAATTAATCAACGACTATAACCAAACTTCCAAACATTTACAATTAATCAATGGCTATAACCAAACTTCCGAACATTTTAGATACCGTTTGCAAGGGCATAAGCAAGGTTATAAGCCAATTAAACGCCTTTGTAAAGCGTATCTTTTTACCGTTTTCTAGTGCAATCAGCCTGACCAGGTCGCAGGTGCTTATAGGGCTGTCATCTTTAGGAAAATACAGCCCTCCGCCGCCGTCTTTTATTAAATCGTCGATGAATCTGCACAGGGTGTCTATATGTAACAGGCTACGAACATTCTTATAATCTGGAAATATTGGGATAATTTTTACCAATCGCTCCAGTCGCCTATAGTTGCCAGGTGCAGCCTTTCCGTACACCATTGGCAACCGAAGAATAGCCACCTTAAAATTATCATCTGCCAACTTCTCAAGGGACAGTTCAGCCGATATTTTGCTAGCGGCATAATGGTTTGCGGGGGATATGGGGCTTTTTGCCGAGATTACACCGTTTGTAATGCCGTATACGCTTATGCTAGATAGAAATATAAATTGTTTTACCCCCGCAGCCTTGCATTTTTGTGCCGTTTCCACAGCCAAATCGGTGTTGATTCTATAATATTCAGCCTCGGTCGCTCTTTTATGGGCAATACCCACTGTGTGTATAACCGCATCGTAGCCAGCGAACGAAAGGGTTTGGTTGTTTCGCAGACTGGCAGTTACGGCGTTTTTGTTATGGCTGGCAAGGGATTTTGCGATATATCCGTTGATGCCAGTTATTAAAATTTTCATCTTGTTTTAAGTCGAAAAATATTCAGTATATTTGCCAGCGATAAGAGCCGCACATTCCTCGCAAATATCAGAAGAGTTTACAACGATACAGTTTTTGAATTTACCGCAGATTATGCAAAGCGGCTCCGAACGTCTTTCGGTTCGTCTTATGACAACCTTATTGTAATCGGAGTTGTGTAGCGTAACTATGTCGCCTATGCCCCAACCGTTTTTTATTTGCATTTCACGTGGTATTGAAATTCTGCCAGCCTCATCTATTCGGCGCGAAATCAAACTTTCTTCGTAATTATTCACAGCACAACAACTCCTTATAAATTTTTTGAATGGTGTAAAAAACAGCTCGAGCTACAATGGAAAAACTCAAGCTGTTTTTTGATAACATATGGGTCCTCGGGGACTCGAACCCAGGACCGACCGGTTATGAGCCGGTAGCTCTAACCAACTGAGCTAAGGACCCGCATACCACCTATAACAAACATTATAACACGTTTTCCATCTTTGTCAACACTTTTTTGAAAAAATTTTTCAAAACCGTGGGGCTCTGCCCCACACCCCGCCAGAGCGCGCTCTGGACTGCACATTTTTTGGATTTTTATTTAGGCTAAGTTTTAATATTTTAACTCGCTATAACTTTCGGATGCCACTTGCAAAATTCCAACGGCTCTGTTATAATTTACAAGTTGAATTTAAAAAAATGCGAGTCTGGGGGCGTGCCCAGCAGGATGTGGGGGCATCTGGTGTCCAGTGGACACCGTTTAGGTGTTTGCGGAGCAACCAGAGTCCCACGGTTTTAAGAGAAAGGGGTAAATTATGACAGATACTACAGTAGGACAGGTAAAAATAGCGGACGATGTGATATTGCAAATAGCAAGTGCTGCCGTTTTAGAGACGGAAGGGGTTGCAAATATATCGGGGACGCTCTCCAATGTTGCAGGTAAACTAAGGGGCAAAAAAGGCAAAAAAGGCGTGTCGCTTCGTATGGAGAACGATATTGCCAAGGTTTCAGTAGACGTTATCGTAACAAGCGGCGTGAAAATACAAGAAGTGGCACGTAACGTACAACAAAGGGTCAAGACTGCAATAGAGACCATGACGGGACTTAATTCTGTGGAGGTTCGCGTTAATATCATCGGGTTGGTGGCGTGAGCAGACGTACCGCACGGCAGCACTCTTTCAACTTGGTTTTTCAAATACCTTTTCATACCGATTGGGATGAGGCAGAGTTGCAGAATGTAACCGCCAACTATTTTGAAAACCTGCCCGATTTATTCGGGCTTATTCAGGGGGTTAGCGTAACCGATACGGATAGGGCTTTTATAGAACACGAAATAACCGGCGTTTTTAATAATTTGGTGTCCATCGACAATCTGCTAAGTAAACGCTTGAGAAACTGGCGGCTCGATCGTATATCCAAGATTGATCTAGCACTCTTACGACTTGCTGTCTACGAAATTGAATTTTTCGAGGATATATCGCCTGGCACTGCCATTAGTGAAGCTATACGACTGGCAAAATCCTACGGTGCTGCCGAAGCACCAAAGTTTATAAACGGTTTACTGGGAAAGGTTGCACGAGATGGATGAGGGGATAGCGAGCGGCACAAAAAGCTACACGGTAACACAGGTTAATAACTACATAAAAGGGCTGCTTGAGGATGATATTTTGCTTGGAAACCTCCATGTTGAGGGCGAAATATCCAACTTTAAGGGGCATGGCTCGGGGCATCTATACTTTACTTTGAAGGACGCAAAGGCGGCTTTTAATTGTGTGATGTTTGCAAGCTTTGCTCGCAGCTTGAAATTTGAGCCTACAAACGGAGCCAAAGTTGTTGTGCGTGGGAATATTTCTCTGTACGAAAAGACGGGGCAATATCAGCTTTATGCCACAAACATAAAACCGCTCGGGGTCGGGGATTTGGCGGCCGCATTTGCTACGCTCCATGCAAACTTACAAAGAGAGGGACTTTTTGACAGTTCCCGCAAAAAGCAGATTCCCGAAAGTTTTGAATGTGTCGCCCTTGTTACAAGCCCTACTGGGGCGGCGATACAGGATATGGTATCGGTAATAAAAAAGCGTAACCCAGGCGTGAAGATTGTGATTTTCCCGACCCTTGTGCAAGGCGTAACGGCGGCGGCAGATATTGCCCGAGCCATCGGTGAAGTCAATGAATGGGGAAAAGCTGATATAATCATCGTTGGCAGGGGCGGGGGTTCAATGGAGGATTTGTGGGCTTTTAATGAAGAAGAGGTGGCTAGAGCCATATTTGCATCACAAATCCCCGTTGTATCCGCCGTAGGGCATGAAACGGATTTTACGATAGCGGACTTTGTTGCTGATTTACGTACGCCTACCCCCACCGCTGCAGCCACCCTTGTACCTGATATTTCCAGTATGTTTTTAGCCTACGAAGCCTTGGCAAAGCGTTTGGATTTGACGATGTCAAGACGGTTGGACGATGCACATACCAAATTTATGCTCGCCTCACAGCTTTTGGAATCGCTGTCTCCCTATGCCATTTGGGAGCGGGGTTATTCATTGCTAACAAAAAACGCAAAAAAATTACAATCCGTGGCGGAGCTATCGGCTGGCGAGACGATAGAAATCTATATGCGAGACGGAAAAGTATCGGCAAAAATTTTGGAGATAGAAAAAAATGACATTTGAAGCAGCTCTATCAAAATTGGAGAAAACCATTGAAAATCTGGAGAATGAGGATTTGGAGCAGACTATTGCACTCTACAAGGAGGGCGTGGAATTATCGAAATATTGCGATTCGATATTGAAACGTATAAACGCCGATATAGTCCTGTTACGTAAGGAAGGCAGCGGATTTAGGGAAGAAATTTATGGACAAGAATATTAAACGAACGATAGACGAACGCATGATGGCATTAGTGGATAAATGTGCTAATCCCGATCTTAAAGAGGCTATGCTGTATAGCATATTAGCGGGAGGCAAGCGGATTCGCCCCGCTCTATTGCTAGGCGTGTGCGAAACGATAATTGGGCGCTATTCTAGCTGTGCCTTGGATTTTGCCTGTGCATTGGAGATGATACATACCTATTCCTTGATACACGACGATTTGCCCGCAATGGATAACGATGATTTTCGGCGCGGGATGCCAACAAACCACAAACAATTTGGCGAGGCGATGGCGATACTTGCGGGCGATGCACTATTAAATCGAGCATTTGAAACCATGGCGGATGTTTGTTTCGATGAGCCTACTCTACAAAATATCCGAGCGATGCAGATAATCACCGCCGCCGCTGGGGATAATGGAATGATTTCGGGGCAGGTTAAGGATATTCTTTTGACCACGAAAAGGATTAATCTAAAGACGTTGCTGGATATACACCGACAAAAGACGGGTGCGATGTTTGCGGCAGCGTTTGAGGCTGGGGCAGTATTGGGCGGGGCAAACGAGCATCACACTGCACAGTTGCGAGATTTGGGCTATAAATTGGGGTTGGCGTTCCAGATGCTGGACGATTTATTAGATGTTGTATCGACCGAGCAAGAATTGGGCAAGCCTATAAACAGCGATATTTCAAACGATAAGGACACTTATGTTACAATATGCGGCATAGATCAGACCCATCGGGATTACAAAAAAATAGCGAAAGAGATTTTTGCCATGCTCGAAAAATTGCCAAAAAACAGGGAATTTGCGGCACAGAGCAAGAATTTTCAAGAACTTATCGAACAGACTTTGAATCGGGGGAACTAAACGGAAAATGACCAGCCTAATTCTAGCAATATCGGGTGCGAGCGGTAGCCCGTACTCTCTGCGTTTTTTGGAAACGCTTGCCGATACTGAAATATTTACACATATATTGCCCAGTGCCGTGGGTGCTGAGGTTTTCGAGTATGAAACGGGCAAAAACATTACCGATATTGCCAAAAAATCGGCGAATTTTAAGCTAGAGAGATATGACGATTTTTTTTCAACCATTGCGAGCGGCTCGAATTTTGCCGATGCAATGGTCATATTACCTGCTTCCATGTCAACGATAGGGCATATTGCAAACGGCATATCTGCTAATTTACTGCATCGGGCTGCTGCCGTTTGTTTGAAGGAACGCCGCAAGCTAGTTATCGCATTTCGAGAAGCTCCTTTGACTAGCATAGATTTGGAAAATATGCTGAAACTATCACAGGCGGGAGCTATGATTTTGCCGCTAGCACCAGGATTTTACCACAGGCCAACAAATCTTGACGACATTATAAATTTCACGGTTGGCAAAATTCTTGACTGCTTACAAATCAAAAACAATCTGACAAGGCGTTGGAACAAAGATTAAGACCGTGGGGCTCTGCCCCACACCTGGCACAAGACCGTCTTGCCGCTGGGGGCACGCCCCTTGACCCGCTCGTTCGTTTTACTTGGCTCTCGGCTAATTGTGAAAAATTTTCGATTTTTTGTGGTTGGGTTGTTGGCTAGGGCGGATTTTGGGCGAAGTGGTGTGGATTTTAGGGGTGTTGCGGTTGGATTAAAGCGAGGTAAAAAATTGCATAACAAAAATTTAAAGTTTGTCCACTTTTCAAAGTGGCGGGGTGTGGGGCAGAG
>JGI24700J35501_10929810_pt1 | contig 10271 bp, 8 predicted proteins | sample TergutTh196P1_FD_35501 | JGI IMG/M metagenome (IMG submission 35501) | reverse complement strand
AGCTTACACAGCTCATTGTTATATCTTATTCGCCATACCCCCTTATCCACCACTGGTCCATATATCTTCCTTAGTACCTTCCTTTCGAACCTCCTCATGGCATTCTCTTCCGCAGCTGTTATCGTCCATGTTTCTGCCCCATAGGTCACTACTGGCCTTATTAATGTCTTTTATATTTGTAATTTGGATCTTCTAGATACTATTTTACTTTTAAGCATCTGAAGGTTCGCATAATATGCTTTGTTCCCTGTTTGTATTCTTTCCTTTATACATCTGTCATTTCTGTTGTTATTCTCAGTTATATTTCCTAGGTATTTGAACTCAGACACACCTTCAAATTCTTTATTTCCTATCTTCAAGTTGTGGGATTTTCTCATGTTTCCAGCTGCTGTCATAAACGTATATTTAGTTTTCCTTTCATTTAGTAGCAATCCTATTTTCCTGGCTTCTGTCTCTAGGCGGTCGTACATTTGTGTTAACTTTCACTTTGTCTTAGTTATAAGAACTACGTCATCAGCATATGTGCATATTTGACTTAATTTATTAAATATTGTCCCTCTCTGATCTATTTCCCATATTACTTTATGCAGGGCTATTTAAATAGAGTTGTTGATAATCCATCTCCTTGTTTTACCCCCCCGTATTAAATTCAAAAGTTCTAATTTTCCAGTTGTTAATCTTAACCGCTGCCTTCATGTCTTTCAGTATCATTTCTATAAGTTTAATCAGTTTTTGTGATATTCCCACTTCCTCCATTGCTTCTGACAGTTTTCTTCTGTTCACACTGTCGAAGGCTTGTTCAGAGTCTATAAAGAGCATATGCAGATCAAATCCATGTTCCCAGTTCTTTTCCATCATTTGTCTAATATGAACAGTTGGTCTGTAGTGCCCTTGTTCGGACGGAAGCCACATTGATATTCTCCAATTATTCTCTATGTTACCTTCTGTACTCTCTCATTAATTATGCTGGTTAAGATCTTATGAGCTGCACTTAGCAGTGTAATACCCCTATAATTTCAGCACTCCAGTTTATCCCCTTTTTTGTATATAGGACAAATGATCTCTAGTTTCCATCTTTCTGGCATTTTTTCTGTTTCCCATATCGTTCTAATCAATTTATACATTGCATCCACCAGTGCTTCTCCTCCGTGTGTTATCAGCTCCGCTGCTATATTATCTTCTCCAGGTGCTTTATTATTTTCTTTCTGGATGTGGTATTCCACTTCCCATCTTGCAGGTGGGTTGATGTTTGGTTCCTCCTCTTCTTTTCTCCTCTTTCCTTTTTTCCTTCCTCGTACTGATTCCACGTACGTTTCATCCCTTTCCATTCTTTCATCCTCCACTTCCTTATTCAGAAGTTCTTTAAAGTGTTCTTCCCATCTCTCTAGTACCTTACTTTCCTCACAAATTACTTTCCTGGTCTTAGTTTTACAGTGAATTATTCTTGGTTGGAATCCTCTCTTTGCTTTATCCACTGCTTTATAGAATTTTCTTCTTTCATTTTGTTTACTTAGTTGTTTGATTTCTTCTAATCATTCTTGCATGTTCTCTTTCTTTTTCTTCTTACATACCCTATTCACTTTCCTTCTCAGCTCTTGGTATCTTTCCGTATTTGCCCTTGTTTCTTTTTCTAGCATTTTTCGTCTTGCTATATTTTTTTTTCCTGTATAATTTGTGCACATTCTTCATCGAACCAATTTTCTTCTCTCGTTAGTTTTTGTTCTTGTATTTGTCTCCTCTGCAGCTTCTTTTATTGCTTGCTCTATTTTCTTCCATTGTTCATCCACATCCAGTTCCCCATCCTCTTCTTCCTGTCCCTTGTTTCCTTTTCGTAATTTGGTCTGTAATGTCTGCTGATACTCTTTCCTAGTTTGGTTTCCAGGGTCATTGCTTAATTTCTCTACATCCCACTTCTTCCTGTCCATCCTTGAGACTTTCTGGAGCTTAGTGATCCGTTCTCTTACTTTCACTCTAATCAAGTTGTGATCTGAGTCACAATTGGGGCCCCTACAGCTTCTCACATCTATTACAGAGGAAGAGTGCCGCAGTGATACAAGCACATGGTCAATCTGATTCACTTCACTCGTTCCCGGTATCTTCCACGTTCTCATGTGAATTTTCTTGTGTTGGAATGAGGTACTGTTTATAAATAGCCTGTTCCTTGTTGCAAACTGTGCCAGAAGGTTACCATTTTCACTAGTCTCGTTATGAATTGTATATTTCCCAGCTACCTTCATCAAATGTTGTTCTTTCCCTATTTTTGCATTAAAATAGCCCATTATTATTAGGATGATATATTTCTGTACCTTGTTGCATATTTCTTCCAACCTGTCATAAAATTCTTCTTTCTCATATTCCTCTTTCTCTTCTATGGGGGCATGAGTTGTTATTATCATTATATTCCTGTATCTTCCCTTCAGTCTAATTCTGCATATTCTATCGTTGACTTCTTCAAATTCCAGTAGGCTGGCTCTCATCAATTTTGTGATCATAAAACCTGTTCCTAATTGCCCTGTTCTATTTTCTGATCCACTATATATTATTGTATATGCTTGTTTATCGATTCTGCCTTGTCCCTCCCAGCGTATTTCTTGGAGTGCAAGTATATCTATTTTGTTCTTTATCATTTCATTTGCTATTTCTTGCATTTTACCTGGTTGCATCATTGTTCTTACATTCCGTGTAGCCATTATTATATACTTAACCATAGTCCTCTTTTCCCATTCGTCTCTCATCTGTCCTTCCTATCTGAGGCTGATCCTTGGGTTTCTTAACAGTGATTGTTTTTCTGGAAGAGGTTCTTAGCCTCTAGCCAAACCCCCATGGAGGACCAGGACATCTCACTTAGTCTTGCCTCTCCCCTTTGTCTTGTCTGGCATGGGTGACCCTACCAGTAGCTACGCTACCGCCGGCATAGCACTTAGGATCCTTGAGGCACTCAAACCCCCTCACCCGGATTAGGGCTGGTCTAGATGGGTGTGGAAAGTCTTGCCTCGCACCGGGAATCAGTCCCCAGACTGTCCAGCCCACAGCAAGTAGCTACACTGACTAAACTATCCTGGCCTGCTTGTTCAAGGTGGAATATCATTTTAAGTTACATTCATAGACTGTGATTGAGTGTGGGGATGCAGGGTCCATTGTCTCCATTAATATGTTGAAGGTGGATTATCATTTTAAGTTACATGCATAGCCCAACTTTCACCCATATATTTATGTACCAGGTCAGTTTCCAGTTCACGTTACCATGGAAACTACTGTTGGCTTTAAATTTTGAATGTAACATAGTTTTATTGTTAAAATAAATTCTGAAATTGTGATTTGCGGTAATGTTGCTGCACAGCTGGGGCCCATCACTCTGCTTCTACTGTTATAGCTGGGTCGTCTGCTAGATGAACCAGATTACCAGAGCAAGATAGTGCCATGTGTAGTGAAATTGTTTACATCCACTGACAGAGCCACACGGATACGACTTCTTCAGCAACTTGAGCACTTCATAGGTCAGTGTGTTTCACATGCCTTGTCTGACTGTTACAACAGTATTTACACATGTACAGTTATGTTAGAAGCTTTTCTCATGTCTACAGTTATGTTGAAAATAGTGCAGTCAAACGTGATTGTAACATCATGACAGGGACTGATTATTTAGTGTTGTTAGAAACAAGTGTCCTTTTTACTGATTGGGGTAACGTGTGGTTAACATTGAGGAATTTAACTGGTATCACAGAACATCTGATGCTATACGTGAGGTGTCACATAAACCAGTGTCATTAAAACCAAGTTTGACTGTACTTCCATAAGCACTGATATGTTTAAAACAAGTTTTGACATACACAATTATGTGGAAAACAATACACACATGTTTGCAGTTATGTTAAAAGCAGTGCTTGCATTGGCACATGTATTAGGTTTTCAGGGCATAATACACAGGGTTAGCAGAATGGATGTATTCTGTCATTGTACATTGTCATATATGATTAAATGCTAATTTGAAATACACAGTCCGTCTACTAAGTTTTAGGACTGATAGTGCAGAGTGAATACTACGCGCGCCATCAGGCGGTCACCCAGAGAAACACGTAGGAAAAAGTCTCGACACGTTGTGTGCTTAGTGTTGTCTGAGTGAGTTGAGCAGTATTTGTGATTTTTGGCATGAAAAGAAGCTGTGTGTGAAAGCCTCGTCATAGATTTGAGTATGGAGCGACGATTAGCAATAAAGTTCTGTTTTAAAGCTGGAAAAAGTGCGATGGAAACTCTCCAAATGGTAAATGCAGCTTATGGGGACCAAGCACTATCCCGTTTGAATGTTTTCTGATGGTATGGATGATTTCGTGATGGACAAGAAGACATTGAAGACGACCCCAGAAGTGGCCGGCATACAGAGTGTCGCAATGACAATAATGTAGAGAAGATTTCTCAGTTGTTGCTTCAAAACCGTCACCTTTCACTAAGAATGCTAGCAGACGAGGTGAACATTGGCCAGGACACAGTGAGAAAGATTGTAGTTGAAGATTTGTGAAAACGGAAGATTTGTTCGCGCTTTGTTCCACACTCTTTGACTCCAGAGCAGAAAGACCGGAGAACTGCAGCTTGCCAAAATTTGATTGCCACAGCAGACAGTGATCCTGACTTCTTTAAGAAGATTGTAACTGGCATTGAGATGTGGTGTTTTGCCTACAATCCGACCACTAAACGTCAATCCACTGCATGGGTCGGAGAAACCTCGCCACGGCCGAAAAAATTGCGATTTCAGAAGTCTCGTGTGAAGACCATGTTCGTGATTTTCTTCGGTTGGCAAGGCGCAATCCACAAAGAATTTGTTCTGGAGGGTGAAATTATCAATGCAGTGTACTACAAAGGTGTAACGGAAGGCTTCTAAACAGAATTCGACATGTTAGATGGGCATGTGTGAATCTGGTGACTGGTTCCTTTTGCATGAAAATGCCCCGTCCCACAACGCGACATTCGTCAATAAGTTTTTGGCCCAATTAAAAGTGACTGTGCTCGACCACCCTCCGTATTCGCCAGATTTAGCACCTTCTGATTACTTTTTGTTCCCAAAAGTGAAATCCCACTTGAAGGAGTGTCTCTTTGACTCGATTTCGGACATCCAGAAAGCCGTGACAAGTACATTAACCTTTAGCCCCCTAATGACATATATATATGTCGTACCACACCGCTAACCTCCAGATGTTACATTTTATATATTTATTCAGCAAATATACATACTGAATATTTTAAACATGCTGCACACTCTCCGTTTTTTCCTCTTCAAAATGCCGTTTATTTCATAACGCTACCTCTTTTGGTTCCTGCATTATTCACATTTTAAATACAGAATGTGCTAAAATTTAAAAGAAAGTTCCGGTTCCTAAAGGTTAAACACCATTGCAAAGGACGACTTCTGCAAAGGCATCCAGAAGCTGTATGACCATGCAAATCTCTGTGTACAGTTAGAAGGGATGTATGTTGAAAACTAAACAATAAAAGTGTCATTTCTTTCATGCAAATACTTTTTATAATGCCAGTCCTAAAACTTAGTAGATACACTGTGTATTGTCACAGATATTGCAAGTATGGTGGTGACTGTGAAGAGTAGTGTCATGTGGTGTACTTAGGTAGCTAGTTAGCATGTGAGAGGAACCTGCTGCCTTCATCTTCAGGGTAGAAAATAAGGAAAGTAGGTTTTTCTGAAATGGTAACTAGCTACCAGACTATTCATTGCCTCATGCCATTAGACAGTATCTTCAGGATAGTAACTTTTCATCTGGTTTGACATAACACAACGGTTTATTAAGATATGTTTCACTGTTTCTGTATAATTTTTAGGCACGTTTGCAAAATTGTGAAAAACAGCTATTAGCTTCATCATGTCTGTCTGTCTGTCTCTCTGTCTGCAAGGAACAACTCGGCTTCCACTAGATGGATTTTTCATGAAATTTGATATTTGGGGATTCTTAAAAAGTCTGTTAAAATCCATTTTATTAAAATGTGATAAGAAGAACAGTTCCTTTACATTTGTGATAATATCTTGCTGAATTCTTCTTAGAATGAGAAATATTTCAGGCAAAATTAATAGAGAAAATCACAACACACATTTTATGTTCCTTAACTTTTTTCTGAAAGTCCTGCCATTTGTGAGAGAGAGCAAACAAAAATTGAACAAAAAAGCAAATGTAGAAAAATATAGTATAGCCAGACAGGCCACATGAAATAATGTGGCACCAAAAAGGTGTGATTTGCATGCCAGATAACTGAGGCAAGACTAGACACACCTTCTTAACATTTAATACTTATTGCTTCGTAATTGATTAATTTCATCTGATCTAAAATGTTTTATGGCAGCACTTTCAGAACTGAACTGTGCAACAAATTATCCCTCAACATAAAATTGGCATAAAAGACCGTAATGCAGCATACAGTATTTTTTTATGTAGTTGACATTGATGTGTAACCCAAGAACACACACAGATGGCATTGTTGTGTTTCTACTGCAACAGTGGTTATGGGAACATGCCACAGTGTTACCTTATTATTGCCTGTTTTGTTGTCATTTAAGTTCCCCAATATTTTCATTTTCCAGTATATTTCATAATGGATAAATCTGAGGTAAAAATACCATGGTTATACAGCAGGTGGAACCACTAGCATAGGTCAGGTTAGTAAACAGGCATTTACAACATAGTGTGTAAAATTGGCATATATGTGACTGTTGGCAGGACATTTGCAGGCAGCTACAGTAAATGACCAGATCTTCCCCCATGTAGCACATGGCTTCATGGACACAAACCCAACCATTCGAGAGCAGACGGTCAAGGTAAATGGGCTTTTCTGTAGAAATGAGTTTGTTGCTGGCAAGCTGCATTGTGCTGACATCTGTGTATGTTGCAGTCGGTGATTCATCTTGCTCCCAAGCTGAACTACAATAACCTGAACGTGGAGGTGATGCGCCACTTTGCTAGGCTGCAATCCAAGGATGACCAGGTGAGGAGCGTGCTACATATGGGGTGACAGGCATGTTAAACGGTTGGTAACATTGTGCTTTTTTTTTGCAGGGTGGCATAAGGACCAATACTACCGTATGTCTCGGCAAGATTGCCCAGCACCTCCATCCCCAGATAAGACAGAAGGTTCTTATCTCTGCATTCATCCGTGCCATGCGTGACCCGTTCCCTCCAGCACGCAGTGCTGGTAAGTCGGCCCACTTAGCTTCAAATTCCAATTTGTTAGAACTCATGTCTCCACCATTTCTATGCTCTTTCCTCCTGTTTATTGGTTGGGATAAAATTGCCCATGTGTATGCCACAGAGGTTTGTGTGGCTATAGAACTAAAGCTGCACTCATTCTTAGCCTTTGCACTGAATGGAGGTGGGTGGCTTCACATTTTGCTAGCATTACCACCAAGAACAGCAGCCCTGAAGCTGGGTGTGCTCCAGAGCCAGTCAAGTTGTGTTCTTTTATTAATACAAACTGGCTTTATGTCTGCATTATTATACAGCCACTCCTCCAAGATAACACCTCCATTTTTGTTCTGCATTTTTGGCTTTTTATTATTATGTAGTATCCTGATCCACGTACAGTGAAGTGTCCATTACAAGTGTACCTTATTTAAGATTCTCTTTGATTGAATGTTAAGTTGTATGTATGTAATTTTTTCCTCAGCGGATGTGTTCTGCCCAGGGAAGGATTAAATATTTTTTTCCTCTGCTGCTGCAGCACAATGCGGGCCATGCTTTCTTCATTCTTGAGGTTGCTAGATGACACACTATGACATACCACTGTCAGAAGCACTCTTCTGGACAAGTGATCAGCCTGTTGCAGAGACCACCTCCTGACAACACACGACACTCACAACAAACATCCATGCCCTCAGACGGATTCGACCTTCAATCTCAGCAGGCAAGCGGCCGTAGACCTGTGCCTTACACCGCGCAGCCACTGGGACCTGCAGCATTAAATATGGCCTCATGAAACTTCAGCAGAACTGCCATCCTTACTGTCATAAAGAGTGTTGTTTATTTATTCCAAAATTTTGCATTACAGTGATGCGTCACTTAACGACGGGGAAATGTTCTGAAAAATGTGTCATTAGGCGATTTGATCTTCGAGCAAACGTCATAGTGTGTACTTACTCAAACCTAGATAGTACAGCCTGCAACACACTTAGGCCATATGGTATAGCCTATTGCTCCTAGGCTACAAACCTGTACAGCATGTTACTGTACTAAATACTGTAGGCAGTTGTAATACAATGGTATTATAATGTTATAATATTATAATCTTTTGGGACCACCATCGTATATGCGGTCCATCGTTGGCCGAAACATCGTTATGCGGCACACGATTGTAATTCAGTCTCCTGTTTTGTGGAGAGAGTGTACATTGAGGGTGTCCAAGAACAAGGTACTGAAATGTTAACTGAATAAAGGGAAGTGAACAAATGAACATTGAGAGTGTGTTTAGGGTTATAAAGTGTGTGGAACTGGACATGTAGCAATACTTTGGTCATGGGGAAGTGCATACAATGTGCTCGATGATACGAGACGCATTTGCAGTTGGGAACAAAATTAAAATGAATATTAGGGACTAGGATATGATTCAATATGCTGTCACAGTAAGAACCATTTGCCAGGCAGGTTGGTTAGCGGTGTTACCAATGCTGTATGTGGAGGCTGTCACTGCTGTTTTATGTTTAGGTGTGTTAGCACTAGCCGCCACACAGCAGTATTTTCTTCTATCTGAGGTTGCGGTACGCATTCTGCCTGCATTGTGCCAGCTCACAGTGGACCCGGAGAAGTCTGTGCGTGATAATGTGTTCAGGGCTATCAAGGGATATCTGGGAAAGCTGGAAAAAGTGTCAGAGGATCCCACCCTGAGAGAATCAATGGGTAAGTGCAGAAGAATAAAGTACACTGAGTGAGCCTGGGACTTAACAAGTAGAACTGAGTATAAGGCGATGGTGACCAGCATTTGCCTTATTAATGCGTTTGCTATCAAACACATCATGGGCTGTAATTTTGTGCTTTGTGTCGAATCAGTAATGTACGGACATTTCCTCAGTAAGGTGGCATTACAACACTACACTTTTCACAGAGCATAGCAGAACTGTGGATATTCATGTTTGTACCCATCTAAAAGGTGGGCTGGGATAGCACAATCGGTATAGTGACTTGCTATGAGCTGGACGGTCTGGCAATCTAATCCTGGTAGGGGTGAGATTTTCTGCACCTGGCCAGACTGGCCCTGCAGCCCACCCAGCCTCCTATATAAAGGGTACTGGTGTCTTTCCCGGGGGTAAATTGGTTGGGATGTGGCATTGACCACCCACTCAATCTAGCGCTGAGGTTAAAGAAAGAGTAGAGCTATACCTCTACTCCACCTCTGGGCCACGCGGCCAGTTGTAGGGTGAACTTTACTTTACCCATCTAAAAGGAACCAAAACCTTATTTGTTAATGAGAACACATACAGCAGTGTGAGCTTACAAGGTGGATATTAAGGAACTGTGAGTGTAACTCAGTTTGTCTCGGTCAGTGGTGGTGATCGTGGTTACAAATGGTCAGGGTCCATGGAAGGCTTGGAATTGCTTGAGGACCTGAATGACTCTTGTCTTCTGAAGGATTCTGCTCCATGTAGATAGATGATGGGTGTATTCCATGACAGTGCATTGTTATGTTATTTTAGAACTACCGTATATTCTCGAATCTAATCCGCACTAGTTTTTGCCGATTTCTTAAGCAAAAAAAAAGTTAGTTCACGGTCCTAATCTGCACCTTTCCTTCAACCGCCCCTTGCGCACAGCTCCTTCAGAAGTCGCGCGGTGGGTGTTGGCTGCATGGAAAGCCATCTCGGAGAGCGTTATCGTCAGATCTTTCAAGAAGTGTTGTATAAGCAATGCTTTGGGCGGATCTGAAGATGGCATTCTATGGGAAGACGATGGTGAAGATAAAGATGATAGTGACTGGTGACGGATAATGATTCAGTTATGAGTGATGACAGCGAGTCTGATGAATAGTAAATTATAAATATTATATAATATATAATATTCCTTCCTTCAATGCTGCTACAGCCCGGGGTGGGCCTTGGCCTCCTTTACAGTACGCCTCCAAGCCTCTCCATCCCTTGCTCTTTCTCTCCATTCATTTATTCCCATCTATATAATATTATAAATAATAAATAAAATAATAAATGATTGTATTGTTCTTACAGCATGTACAGCGGCTCTATAATTTTTTTCAAAATCCAGCTCTCGACCGCGAATCTAATCCGCACGCGA
>JGI24700J35501_10929812_pt1 | contig 10272 bp, 7 predicted proteins | sample TergutTh196P1_FD_35501 | JGI IMG/M metagenome (IMG submission 35501) | reverse complement strand
TTCTGCCAAGCCCTACCTATGTTTTCACTATAAATTAACTTCTCCAAAGCTGCAAACCTGTTTGAGATCTTAATCTGACATTGTTTCATAACCTCCAGCTCATTTAGCCTCCTGAAATTAAATCTTTCCCCTTCAACCTTCTGTGCTGCTGGTTTTCTTACTGCCAGTCTTTCCCCTATCTTTTGCAACAACCAGATAGTGATCACCATCACAGTCAGCTCCCCTGAAAGCTCGTACATCGAGTATACTCGAATGCCTTCTCCTGTCTATCAATATGTGATCAATCAGGTTGAAAGTCTGCCCGTATGACATCCTATCACTAACAAACACTACTCTCTTAACTGCTGATACTCTGTGGTGTACAAAAATCCTGTTCCCAGTTGAAGATTTTTGTTTCCTTTTCCATAGAAAAAATTAAAATCCCCTGCTCTTACTGTGCCCCCTTTGTCCCACCTAACGTCCTGTGTAAATCTAATTTATATCTTGTTAATTCCCTGACTGCTGTTGTAAGGGAACCTGCCTTCTACAGGCTACTAATATTCCAAGTACCGAGTTTCATATCCCTTTCCCATAGCTTATGTAGTACCAAAGGATCAGTCCAGGTCCAAGGCACCAGTTTATGTTTCATAACATGATATGTTTTTATGGTGAGAAGTTGTTAAGACCTCACCCAACCCCCAAGCTGGAGGACCACCCTTGTGGGCTGTCCACAACTGCTTATTCAATATATTTGCACCTACCCTCCATATTGGAAGCCATTCATCCATCCGCAACCCAAGCACGCATCATGCCGTGGTGGCAGGGACCCAATTATCATTGTTTGTCTTCCAGTTTACTATTCAAAATATAAAGATTAAGATATGCAGAACTATGATTTTTGTCTGTTGTTTTCTATGGGTGTGAAACCTGGTTGTTCACAATGGGGAAGGAACGTAGGATGAGGGTGTTTGAGAATGGGGTGCTGAGGAGAATATTTGGGCCTAAGAGTGATAAGGTCACAGTGGAATGGAGCAAACTACATAATGAGGAGCTTAATGATCTATACTCCTTACCAAGTATTATTCAGGTGATTAAATAGTGAATAATAAGATATGTGGAGCATGCAGCACATATAGGGGAGAGGAGAGGTGCAAACAGAGTTTTGGTGCTGAAACCGGAGGGAAAGAAACCACTTGGAAGACTCAAAAGTAGATGGGAAGATAATATTAAGATGAATCTTCAGGAAGTTGGATGGGGAGCATGGACTGCTTTGATCTGGCTTAGGACTGGGACAGGTGGCGGGTTCTTGTAAACGCAGTAATGAACCTTCAGGTTCTATAAAATATAGGGACTCTCTTGACTAGCTGAGAGCCAATTAACTTCTCAAGGACTCTGCTCCATGGAGTGAACGAGTTGGTGAGTGAGTAAGTAAGTAAGTAATAAGTAAGTAAGTCATTAAGTCAGTAAGAGATTGTATGTCAGAGTAACTGAACAATCGAAGCTAGGTATGCAGGCTATAAAATGTGACAAAAAATGTCTTTATAATACAAAAATAAATGTCCTACAATATTAAGTTTTTTTAATACTGTATAGCACCATGGAAAATAATGTGCAAAATGCCCCCCTCACTTGGTGCTAAAAATTATCGGGGGGGAGGAGGGGAGAACAGTATGTGCATAAAAATGGCAGTTGGTACACCAGATGTGACTGAACTTCACTAACATATGTATTTTCTTTTGGGCATATAACATTCTCTTGAACAAACAGGAATGGGAAAAGCACAACAGGAGGAATTTCATCTTAAGAAATAGGATTACTAGTCTTTCTTGCTAGTCCCACACATTCTAACATCAAACAAAAAATACTGCACTCTTGTCACATATGCAATCCCTGTAAAATGATCTTACCACAACACGATCCTCTTCAGATAGTATGGCTTGATCAACTTGCCAGCCATTGTGTAGATGCCCTAACATGTACGACATGTTGGCTGATTACGACAAACAGCAACACCCTGAATGGCAAAAGAAAATCAATTCTCAGATTTCCAGTCTTCACGGCAGTTAATGGGTTTTTGGTCTGATGCTGTACAGTCATCAGGATTTTTGAGAACATATGACCTGCATCCTGGGAGATGATTACAGAGTTAATGTGAACAATGCATTAGACCAGCATTTCCCAAACTTTCTTGGTGACGAAACTATTTTATTTAGTAAACATTTATGGAACACAGATGTCTTGTGGTTACCCATTTACCAAATAGAAGTCAGAAAGAAGATTTAAATCTGAAATCTGGAATATCTTGGTGTAGCAGCCACGTTAGGTCGTTGAATGGTGGGTAAACCAACATTTTGAGGACCATCTCTGTCCTTGTCATTAGAAAATCTACTATTACCTAAGTCAGTCCATGCCATGATATACCTGCCCGTTACAGCTGGTAGAGAGACAGCAGTGTTGGTGGGTGGAATCATGTACCTGCTCTGGTCAGTCCTGCTTTTACATTCATTAACATGCTGCTTATAGGTGACCAGGCCTGGCTCAATATGAAGCCACCATCTCTGTTAAAACTGTTCATGTTTAGGTGTATTTCAACTGCTGCCTTTACAAGTTGGTCTACATATTCTAATGTTCTGTGTAATACTTAGGTGCCACCGAAATTGAAATAATGAACTGTGGTGATGCTATGTTCTGCCACTGATGATTTCTCTGATTGACGCAGACATACGCATATCTGGTGTTCTTCACACCTTGTCTTGATATTCCTTCAACCTGTGTGAGTGCAGAGAAGGGTATGTAGGACAGAGTGGAAAGGCGATCGAGGCAAGGTGCAGATAACACCAGAGACACATATGTCCACTTCGACCCGAAATGTCAGCAGTAGCAGAACAAGGCACCACCATGGGTCACTGCTTTGATATCAGTGGCACCTCAATATTGGGCTGAACATCAGAATACGTGTATCACCTTGTAAAGGAAACAAATGATGTACACCTAAACAGCAATAATCATAATACATATGGTGGCTCCATACTGAGCAGGGCCTGGTAATCTAAAACCAACTTGTTAATGAACATAACAGTAGGACCGAGCAAAGCAGAAGCTTGACACCACCCACCAACCCTCTTGTGTCACCACCAGCTATAATGGGCAGGTACATCGTGACATGGACATGCCTCGGAGGTAGTCAGTTCCCTGATGACAGGCGCTGAGATTGTCCTCGAAACGTTTGTTTACACGCCATTCAACCACATGACGCTGCTGACTACCCAAGAATATTTTATTGAATTTAGTCACCGTGAAAGATTTAAATTATAAATATGAAATCATATATCGACAAAATCATGGGTACTTATACAATGCAAACAGCGACAAAAGATAACGCTGCCTGTATGGTACTATCCACAACCAGATGATTCCAGAGTATGAACAATGCATGAAACATAATGCCTGACCATTAACCTCAAAGCAATTTAGCTTCCTAGTTTCAAAAATGATATATAACCTATATTCTGCGACAAAAATTTAGACATGCATTGCGAATTACAAAAAGACTAGCTTTCCGTGTATACCCTACAAACCGACATAAAAACAAACACACTTACCACGACTAACTACGAAAAATCAGACATGCCAACTCTGTACCACAGATCATCTAGTTACTACTTCCACCAAACATGCGATTGCGGTACTCCTCTAACGGCGTAATTTAGAATCATGTTACATTCAGAAGGCACTGTAGGAATTTCAGTAACCTAAAATCTACTAAAGCTGTACTTTGGAAATTATGTTTTTCCATTCAATTGGTTAAGCAGAAAAAAGGGTTTTCTCCCAGTGCATTGCATGCAAAATGATGTAATACTTTGATGAGAAGCAAGAACACTCATTAAAATTCCCTTATCTCGCGCAAGCAAAAAGTCGGTTCCCGATGTACCTATCTATACGGCGAGCAATACTTGTCTTTTATGCTAAGCACGGGAGTGGTATTGAGAAAATCTGTAATGTAACTGCGCACGATTGACATGGTTGTAAAGCCTAAATCACTTTTTCCCAACCACCCACCAAAATTTTGACGAAATATCTATATACAATTCCCTTCACTTAAAATGCTGTTTGCTCTGGGCAAGTTGCAATACAATGTAAAACAGCCAGCGTGACAGGTTGCAACTCTTTTGCGTACGTAAAAAATCACGTTTCTGTGAGTTTAAGTCAGGTCTCAAACACGCGTGTCATAAGTTCATTCGCTTCTAAATTTTTAAGAACTCTATGTTCTGGTTCAAGAATTAGAGGCATTAGTGTTACAATATTCAGGGCAAATATATTTGTAAAACGTTTATCAACCTGCTTCTCCTGCATTCAATTGTTACATACATACGGAAATATACCTTACAACATTACAATGTCATTTTAATGCGCTTCAGTTAACGATAATAGTCCTTGAGAGTGCTATACATTACTACAAACTTAGACTCTTGTTGCGATTACAAAGGTGTGTACTAACCGTAATTTCGAAATGACAGAAGCCAAAATTCTTGCAAAGCGTGAAGGACAGAGGTTTAACCACAAATCTTGTACGCTGAAGAACCTCTTTACAGGTAATAAACAATCGTTTGCACCAAACTTCTTTTGCAATCAGACCGGGAGCATTGATTGCAGAGGACATAGAAGTAATATCTCTGATGCAGCAGCTGTGTTACGTTTACAAACATTAATAACAACCCCATTCATGAAAGCTCCCTCGTTCGGTTAAAATCTACTTTGCAGTTATTTACAATCAGTATTTCGCCGAAGCCTTGGACCCACAGCAGAGCTATTTAACTACCTAGCGAGGCGTCCAACCCGTACTCATGACAACCGCGTAAGTTGGAACCTGCACACAGCACATCTGTGCAGCACAGTCACACTAATCCATGTTTAGCACGCTGTCACAGCTACAGCGCTAGTGAACAGAGATGAATGCCTGTTTCAACAATACGTCATTGGTAGTTACTGACACAGATCAGAGCATAGATCAGATCAGAGTTATTGGTACCATAGAACGGTAGAAAGCTCATCTGTGGTAGAAAGTATCTACTGCAGGTGGTGCAGGGATTGCAGTTTTGCCAGTGTTACGTATATTGTGATGTAAATATGATCAACTTTTGTTGCCCAGCCTTAAATCCAAGGGTTCAGTGCAGTACTGTGAGTACCGATGGTTATGAAGTGACAAATTTGGTTTCCAGTGATGCTGATGAAGCTCGGAAAGGCTTTCTGGCTTACCATGCTATTAAACCCCCAGTCACAATAACAATTAACTTTTGTTGCCGCGTGAACGTAAGTCATGTAATTCTGTGGGCTGAGGTTGGTTGTCAGAAGTCTACTGGGTTTGAAATTTACGCCAACTGTGCATCGAGAACGAAACCAGACGAGTATCAGAAGGCTGCATTTGGCTATCTTCAGGGCAATGAAATAGGTGTAATATTTTACCGAAGAATTAGTTATCAAGAGTGCCTTAAATCTACTAAACATTTGAATTCATTTGCCTGGAAAGCCATACCAGGAAGCACATGCTTCGTTCTTAACAATGCAGGAAGTTTACAGATTAAAATTATTAAAACCAAGTCATCAGTTCCTGCATTAGCCAGAATTGAAGTCTGGGGACGACCAAGTACATCTTGTGATGAGGCTGTTCAGCGTAACATTTTTGAGCTTTGGGCACACGCAATGCAAAAGAAGGACACTGTGTGTTGTGAGTCAGAGAGTCAGTTACAACATGTTCATGATTCTGATGTAGAGTTCGAAATTCCTGAGGAGTTTCTTGATTCAATAACATTCACAATAATGGCTGTTCCTTTCATTCTACCTTGTGGGAAAGTTGTGGATCGAAGTACACTTGATAAACATGGACAGCATGAAGCAATGTGGGGACGATTACCTAGTGACCCATTCACAGGAAAGCTATTTACTGAAAATAGCCAGCCCATCCCAGCCAATGCTCTTAAAGCCTGCATTGATAAATTTCTTATTGAGCATTCTGACAAACGCGAATTGGCATCTCTACCAAGGACTACAGGCCGGAAAAAGAAAAGTAGCATTAATGATATAAGGTTCAGTACTGAGCCTTCAGCATACATTAAACCTAGTACCTCTGTAGGATGTCCGGTAGAGGACAAGGAAGTGACTTACATGGCTGTTTTGGAAGATACATGTCAATCAAGGTCTAAAAGGCCCAGATATGGAGCTCAAGCAAGGGTGATACAATGTGGTCAGTCACATGAAGAGGAGCTTGACCAGAGTCTGAGTAGTGCTGTTGAATCTACTTTAGTTGGTCTTCCTAAATTTACAAGATTCGGCAGTCATTTGCTCCTACAGCAGTGTGCTGTGTGCTGCAGTGACAATGTACTGTTTAAACTCCCTTGCAAGCATTTCTTGTGTAGGGTATGTCTTGTGATGAAGAAGGAATCCAATGATTTAAGTTGCATTGTTTGTAAAACTTGTTTTAAATCTTGTGATCCAGTACGGTATCATGTATAAATGTTGGAAAGTGGAATATAAGTATGCTGATTATTGGTGGAATATCCTATTTGTCACTATGAAACCTTCAGTGAATCTTGACCTCACCTTCCCTGTAAATATTAGCAATGTAATTAAACACATATTAAGTAAATGTGATATAAATTAGCATGGCATTGCCTGATAAAATCAGCATATTCTTAGTTACCCTCATGAGGCAGTCTTCCAGATAGGACAGGGGCAAAGTAGTTTTGCTGCTGTTGCTAGACAAAATATGTATCATTCTGATTATCCAGCCCTCCTAATGTGTTAACATATATGCAGATAGCGATTGTTTGTTAATGGAAGGAATAAGATTTATCTTGAATAAGAGGATCAATTGTCAGCACATTTTTCTCTCTGCTACTGTGTTTTGAGACATGAGTTGCAAGCAGTGAGAAGCATAAGAAATGTGTTGCACTTTTTTGTGCCTTTTTTTGCTGTTACCATTCTATATTTCCGTATGTAAATTCAGTAGGGCTAATTTGGCAGTTATGCTGTAGTATTATACAGTCCATTGATTTCTATGAACTGACTTGTGAGCATAAGTTTTGTTGCTTCAAGTATGGCTAAACAAAGTGATGAAATTCCCCATCTTCTATACCAACAAATCTTGCATTTTGCATAATTTTGTTAAAAAAAAAAGCCTCGCTGTATTAAAAATGAAGTTAATGACCATTGTTTTCAAGACTGACAACCTACACATTCAAATGTAAAGTTCAACCAATGAAGAAACAATTCTAGTGAAGAAAATGTAATGTTAGAAGAGACAGATCAATTTCTGCTTGAACTTAGCAATAGATTCAGTTGAGTTGGTGTTACTAGCTGTAAAACAGGAAATGGTGATGTTGGACACCCTACTTAGGAGCAGGCTGCCTTCTTTCCCATCCAGTTTGTGAGCCCAGCATGTCAGCTGCATAAGGGACATCGAAGATATACTGTATGAACCCAAGTGTATTAAGACTAGAGCTTGATCAGCATGGTCCAGTGGATGTATATGTTATGGCCTTAAAGTGCAGAGGTACTTTTCCAGATGTTGGTAGTTATTCTCTTAGTCCTGTACCCAGTGCTGAAGTCTTAACATAGGTCTCCAGATAACTGGTAAGTAGCAACAGCTTGTAGGAAGTGGCTACGAGAGCTTTGTCATCTGCATAAAGGGCCAGGGGACAAGTCTACTCTGAACCTCTTCAACCCCCATGCATCAAATGACTGATGCATCTGATTGGAAGGACTATGGAGACCTTTCACCCACATGGTATCAAAGGCTTTGGGAACATCCAGGATGACTGCAACTATTACCCACTTTTCACCAAAGTGTTTCTTTTGGCCCTTTCAAGACAGACTTACATATGTCTACGTTAGAAATGAAACTGCTGGTCAGGCAGGAGCCCACACTCGCACTCCACTTACACTCTTAGTTAGGAGGATCTTCTCTGACAGCCTGTAAATTGTATCAAGCTGACTGATGAATAAATAAATAGGCCTCACAGGGGGAATATGCATGCCAATGTGGAGTGTGATGCTATCTAATGGGAAAGAGCCACAGTCCAATGTAGTGTTAAGATGGATGGGGTGTAGAGCATGATGCTGTCTATTGGTATGGGACCATGTTCTTAAGACGATGGATTGCTGAAAAAAAGGTAAAGCCAGACATACACAAAATGTCTAGGTCAATTGCAAAATGCTTAAGAGGTGTCTCGTACGGCAGTGGTTTAATTCCACATGTTTCATCTATGTAGCAGTAGCAGCAGCAGTGGCAGTCGTAGTAGGAGCATCCTTAAAAATGACAAGATTCAGAGGAAAGAAATCAAAGAATCAGTCACAGGAAGGCATATAAGTATTTGGGGGTAAGTGAAAAGTATAATATAGAACATAAATATGAAAAGGAAATATTGAAGAAGGAATATGTAAAAAGATTAAGGTCATTATTGAACACAGATGTAAGTGCAAAAAATAAAATGTGAGTGGTTGGATCACTGGCAATACCAGTACTGAGATATAGTTTTTGAATAATTGAATGGGATTGAGAAGACATATAAAACTGGACAGAAAACAAGGAAAATTCTAACCATCCACAGACTGCAACACCCAAGAGTAGATATAGATCATTTACACATTCAAAGAAAAGAGACAAGAAGAGGACTATTGCAGATAGAAGGGTTCTACGTAGCAGAAATTACAATTTTGTGTAATATATGGAAGGTACAGAAGATCCTCTGATACATATTGTCAGGACACACCTATATGGCACAAGATCAGAACTATTGCAAACACGTCAAACTACAATCTTTTCAAAATGAAACCAAGGAAATGAGAAACATCACACCTCACAGCATAAAGTAAAAGTGAGAGAAGGAAAGGATGCCTGGACATTTTCCACATAGCACAGAAGAAGCACTGGTGGACAAGGAATAATAATAATAAATTGGAGATATTAGGGGAGAAACAGAAGGCATAGTTGTGGCAGCCCATGATGAGGCAGTTAGTAAAAACTACTTCAAGACTGTAATTTTGAAAGATAATATCATAAGTAAATGTCTGTTGTGTAAAGAATATGAAGAAAGCATTAATCATCTAATAATGGGATGGCCTATCTGCAAAGAATGAATACATAGTAAGACATGATAAAATCTATACACATCCGGATCACTCAATGCATGGAATTAAGCACTGAAACAGAAAACTGGTACTCACACATGCCTACGTCAGTGTGAGAAAAGGAAGACATAACAGTGTGATGGAACCAAGGGGCACAGACAGACGGACACACTGATTCTGGCAAATAAGCCAGACATGAATATCAACAAAAGAGACTGAAATCGCTTACTGATAGATGTAGCAATACCATCAGATAGGAACATAATACAAAAGGAGGCTGGAAAGGCAATCATATGTAAAAACCTGAGTGTAGAAATTCAATGAATGTGAAACATGAAATGTTTTGTTATACCAGTCACATCTGGGGCCTCAGGAATTGACACTAAAGGGTGAAAAAGCACCTGCAAATAATACAAGGCAAGTAATCAAAAGACTTTGCAAAACACAGCTTAACTACGAACATCACACATAATAGGAAAAGAGCAATGATGTGTAGCTTGAAGTGTGATCTGGGGGTACACCATCGGTTCAAGAGGATAATGGCCAGGAAAAATAACAAGAGATTAAAAGACATGATGATAGTAATAATTGATTCTATAAGCTGAGTTTGAAAGTAAATTACATTGCAAAAAATGCATATATACTGGCTTACATCTTGGAGTAAAACACAAAACAGTAATTTGTCATAATTATGGTACTTCTCACTGTCAACACAACTTTATTAAATTATGAGGGCAGCATGTCTCGACCACATATAATCATCTGGAGGTCAACCAAAATTATAAAAATGAAAACATACTATAAATATGTAAAAGTATGAGACTGATTGAGATCTCAGTCTTACAAATTCATATAACAACATATTGCCTTCATTTATGCTATAGTATGCAGAGACTGTTATTATTGGTTATAATTAATAATTTACAACTTCTTCTTTACAACTGTCTTCCCAATGACGATAGTGTATAAACATGAATAATCAGTTTTATTATCTATACTAACATGCTCTAGAATTGAGACAAATATGCATATTATATCATTTCATAATATGAAAGTAAGAAGAATATTACATATATATGTTGAAAGTAGTCAATAACACAACTAGATATAAGAAGAATGTATATTCTAGATATTAATCAACGACATGTTTCGGCCAATTCATGGCCA
>JGI24700J35501_10929813_pt1 | contig 10275 bp, 8 predicted proteins | sample TergutTh196P1_FD_35501 | JGI IMG/M metagenome (IMG submission 35501) | reverse complement strand
GAGAGAGAGAGAGGGGGGGGGTGTTTCTTCACCAGAGCTTGTTTCCATATTTTTTCTGGGAATACATGAGGGATTTGGTTTACAAGGAGAAAGTGACATGAATCTAGGATATTGCTCCTGCTGACGTACGGAATAATTCCAATGGTATTGATCTTAGGAATTCTGGGTGCCAGGGAGGAAGAAGGGAGGACAACTAATGAAGATTGTTGTATTATCAGGAAAGATAATTTGTGTCTGTTTTAAAATGAATGAGGTGATGCATAGAGGAGGCCTAAGGTCACTCTTGACAGCAACTATCATTAGTAACAAATACAGTGGAATTCCTGTGTAGCTAATAAAATAACCAAATAAAATATTGTTCTACTCAGTTACCCATTTTCTTCACATCCACTCAATTTAAAGCAGTAATTTCATGATTCTTGAGAACTGGACCAATGTTGATACATTTAGAATAACTCAGTTGATAATAACCTTGAGTTTGGCAGATTTTTTACAGACCACTGTGTGTATGTGTTCACGTGCATGTATGAGCTTGAGACCTCTGTACAAGTGCAAGTATGATAAACGTAAGTGGATCTCAGAAAAGACACTGTAAATGTTGTAGTTTTAGAGCATAGTGAAACAAAGCTGTAATATTCTTAACTTGACTGCACATATTATGTCAGCATGCTTTTTATTGTATTTTTAACCACAGGAGTACTACTGTGATAGAGATGACGATTGTGGAGATGGGTCTGATGAGCCATTGTATTGCAACAAGAAGTGTCGCAGTAATGAGATGGCTTGCAACAATGGGAAGTGTGTTCTTGCTGCACTGAAATGTAATGGAGTGGATAACTGTGGAGACAATTCTGATGAGGCAGACTGTAGTGAGTACAGAACTATTGGGAGCTGTGATTGCGATTCTGCAGGGAATGTGGTGGGGCGAGGGCAGTAGAATGTCTTGAAAGTGGTGGTCCTTAGTGCAAGGGCAAAGGGCGGGCATCTGTCGTTAGATATTTAACAGATTTAAACACACATTACATCTGGCTGGCAGGTGTGGCAAGACTGAAATAAGATTGTACCTTTGTTTTGTAGCAGCAAAATTCTGTTCCATTATAAGTGTTGTCACCATGCGGAGAGTCTGGAAGTATTTGAGTAGCACCTTGTAAACCATATTCAAATGTACACGAGTGTTAACCATTAAATGGCAGTGACACACAATATTCAAGTCTTCTGAGATGTGACTGTTGGACCAAAAAGATGGGGACATTGTGCTTCTCCCAACATGTTAGTAAATGTTTACCAGTCAAAATTACATACTGAGTTCCACAAGACTTTAATCCTTATCAACACTGCTCTGAGAACCTCAATTGTCACAGCCCAAACAAAGATTTCATTTGCATCTTTGAAGTACAATGACTGTCCTGCACTAGACTAGGACTGACCAACATGTGGCCATCGGTCACCTGAATACTTTCAGTAATACAATTTAATGTACAGAACATAATACGACAACTTTATTAGCAGAGAAAATGTTTAGAAACTATGACTTATCGCCTTTAAGGCAGCATCCATAGAGCAATCATTCTGATTGTTTTTCCAAGATTAGTACAGCCTACTACCATGTCATTTGACCATACTTCTAGTTTAACATATCGTTTGTAAGTAACAGCCATCTAGTTAGTTCAGTCTTCTCCCCTCTTCCTTTCAGTTACTGTTGTGCTAAATAGAAATTTTTTGTCATTGGTCTAAGTATTGCAAGTCCATTTTTAATAATTTGTTTTTATTTTAAGAATCCAGCACATTTTTTTGTCCAGCTGGTATACCCCCATAAAATATTAATACTGGTATTATAGTTCTCATGACATTGCCTCCTTTGTTTACCAGTTTTGTCACATATTTAAGATGTTATGTAATTAAAACAGCCTTTATTTCTTTTAGATGAGGTCACAGAAACACATGTTAATGAAGGCAATAATTTTAATTTGAACGAGTTTTTTATTTTATTTGAATTTGTGTATGTTACAGGCAGCGGTGGAATGTTGGATGAGTGCAAAGGGCCGGACATGTTCAAGTGCAATACAGATACATGCATAAATGAGACTTTGGTCTGTAATGGGGAGAATGATTGTGGAGATTACAGTGATGAGGAAAAATGCAGTAAGTTGTATGTGCTAGCACTCTGATGGTGCAGTAAGCTGTGTAGACTAGCAGCATGATCAGTTTCACTATTTTATGTAGACTAGCACCTTGATAGTGCAGTAAGTTGTATGTGCTACCACCATGATCATGCAGGAAGTTGTGTAGACTAGCAGCATGATCCATCACAAAGTTGAATAACCTAGCACATTGATAATGCAGAACTCTAGTCTACCACCATGAATGTGCAGTGAGTTGTGTAGACTAGCAGCATGAAGGTGCAGTAAGTTTGTGTAGATTAGCACCATGGTGGTGCAGGTATACACACATAGGTAACTAAATACATGTGTATATTTATTTTTGTCATTTGATCTGCATGTGAAAGTATTGCATATGCAGTTTTCATGTTCTGCCTCACAATGGTTTTCCTGGTTTTCAGCTCCTTAGTCCTTTAATGAACTTGCTCTGCCTCCCCTTTCTCTTCCTGCCACAATAATATATGATGGTCGTTCAAAAACTTTTGCTCCAAATTTTTTATCTTGGCCAAAAATGATCAAAAAGAGCTGAAATTGGTACAGGAGTTGTGACTCACTTTAGTCACTATTAGTGCTCTTCTTTGTTGTTCTCTGGCTTTCCACAACCTGGCATTGAGATGGTGAAAGTCCAGTGAAGTGTGTCAGAGGCCTCTATTGGCTTCTTCTGTATGAATGACCTGCAGGGTGCACACACCAAAGGCCAAAAGACGGTATAAAACTGTATAGCATTTCAGTTATATAAAGTTGTGATGACAGCAGTAGAATCTGTACCTGTAGAATTGCAATGGTTTGTTACAGTGTTCACAGGAGCCCACCACTTGCCCCTGTCTTGAACCATATGAATTCAATTGATGTCCTTCATCATACCTCTCAACCATTTTAATGTTATCCTCCCTTCTGTGAGGACTTCAAAGTGTTCTCCTTCAGGTTTCCCCACCAAAACTCTGAATGCGTTTTATTTATCTCCCACTGGGGCAACATCCTTTACCCATATCATTCTCCTTTATTGGATCACCCAATATTTGGTACAGAATATGAACCTATTTCTTATGCTATTCCAAAGAATCTTTCCCAGTCTGAGGCTTGTCGTAGCATTTTGTAACATGCTGAATTTTACAACATGTTGTCATTAGCCCCTCACCCAACCCTGTAGCTAGAGGACCATCCAGTGCTGGCTGACCATGACTGCTCATCCAATACATTCAAAGCTATCCTCCAAATGTGGAGGCCATCTCCTCCATCAGCATAACAGAATTCATGCAGCCATCTTATTTATGATTAATATTTTACTGGTGATGGCATCATACAGCCACCAAAATGTTGTGTTGGGTGAGTGTTTAGGATATTGTGATTTATAAAATGATGTGTCTCTTGTGTAAATGTTGACTTACGTTAGGGAGACGATGATTGTGCATGGTGAAGGAAGAAATGGTCCCATTTGAAAGTACTGTGTCAATACTTGCCTCTGAATTGCTGAGAAGAGCTGATCTGTGTGGCTGTTCTATCTAAGATGTAGGTCTGAAACTGCTTGATTGCTGGGGTTGGAGGTTCAAATCCTGCTGAGGGCTTGGATATTTGTTTTTTGTGTTTGTTGTGAGTTGTGTTGGTAGCGGCCTCTGCAATCAGCTGATCACTCGTTCAGAGGAGTCCTGCCAGTTTGTGTGTGTCTGTGTGTGAACTAACAACCTCAGTGAGGCAACCTAGACCAGTCTTAGGCTGTCGTGCCACAGAAAAAAAAAATACTGAGAGGAACCAAGATAGGTTTTGGGTGTTTGTTAATTAAGGCCAAGATTTCTTGAATCCAGTTCAGAAGTTGAAGCTGAGCTAATCTTGTTCAGTAATTATGGAGTGATACTAAATAGTGTATTTAGTTAGATGCTGATAAACAGCTGTGGCTGATGGAATGCATAATGTTACTAGCACTAACCAAACATTATTTTGACATTTAAAATGGAAAGGAGATGGGTTAAGGCTTTTAGTGACAGGATACTGTTCAATATTTTTGTAGGTAGCTGCCCCTGGGGATCAGCTTTTAGATCTTCTGGTTATGAAGTACGAGTGACACTTCAAAATCAGAACACATACTTATAAATCTAAAAGTGTCTGAAAATTGATGCTTTAATTGACTAACAAAATTTAGGGTCTGTGTAATAAAAACCAACTTGATGCACTATTTATTCTCAGTTTATTTTGTCAGTCAACCTCTACATGTTTTGGGCATATTTGTAGCCCATCATCAGGAGGTATACTGTATATATACAACAATTGGTACATGTTGTGCTTTTCAGTTGACTGTCTGTTGGCCGGGTTGGGATGAAATGTATCGAGATGCATGGTAAACAAAATATAAAATTTAGGGTATTTGATTCAAAAATATTTTATTTCATAGAGGTATTTTCCTACAGCCAAGACAAACTAAAATTCGTATCTTAAGTGTAAGTTTACTTTGTTTCAGATATTGATGAATGTGAAGACTTCACACTGTGTGCCCACATTTGCAAAGACAAGAAGCATGGTTATGAGTGTTCATGTCGTCCTGGTTACCAGGTTCATCCAAAGGACCCACACTTGTGTTCTGACATAGATGAATGTAAAGATCGACCCTGTAGTCAGACGTGTCGTAATGTGCTGAGATCCTATGTCTGCTCCTGTGTTGATGGCTATGTGCTGCGAGCAGATAAACACTCATGCAAAGCTAACTCCAGTAAGCAAGTTATTCATGTTAATCTTACGTAAAGTCCCAGACCACTGTGATAAAGTGAAGTTTGTGCATTTGAAGTTCGATGACCAACTCTATGGTAAGGGGTTATGTTTGTTTTTCATTTAATATAAAAATTGTCTGTGCATAATGAGTTATGACACATTTTGTGCAGTTTTTGTAAGTATACAGATTTTGTTTCTGAAGGTACAGTATGTATCAAACCCAACTGCATGGACACAGTTTTATTTAGTATTTTCCGGATGATTTGGTCCAGTAATATTTGCACAATCTTGAAATATTTATGACCAAACAAATTAAGTTGCTCCCACACAAGAAATTTGCACATATAAGTGCTATTGTAATGATAAGTTAAAAGGTACTGAGATAAAGTGGTTTGCAGTGACATGCTTTTTGTACTGGGGTGCTCAAAAAGTAGGGTAATTAGTGGCTGTTTTATTGGTGTCATAAGTTGAACAAGGTACAGATATATTCCAGTCTTAAGTGAGATTTGCAGAATCAAGTTTTCACGTGGTAATTTCCTTTACAAACATTTCTAAAATGAAAATTATGAGGTTTTTGCAGTGGCGTAGCTGAGGATTTTGTTCCTCTGGGATTTGACGAGGTGTCACCAGATAGTCACTTACCAACATTTCAGAGCAACATATTGGCCTTGAAATGTTGGTATCCAATTACCTTAGTGATGAAGCATCATATCCCAGAATAACAGAATCATCATTGCCATAATGGCCATTTGATAGAGAGTCACATATTGGATGCACAGCTGCATGTCAGTACACTGCGGTATATTCTTTGCTGTTGGTCAGATAGTGTAGCACTTCCAAGTTTCAGAAACTGATGTACATTTGGAAGTCCTTGTAAGTTACAAATCAGAATTTCAGAATGTGCTAATCATGGCTTGGTTAGAAGATGTCATTATTATGTCACTAAATTTATATGTTTGGACTCAAAGCAGTTTCCCAGCTTTTTATTTTGAGGCCTACAAAAGGGTTCTAATATTTATTCTGCTTCTTTCCTATAGTTGTGTAGCTAGATTTGGTGCTTTGTAAGGAGGTGTGTATGTCATAAAATACCACTTTCAACAAGTGAAATTTTCCAGAATAAATGCCTATTATTTTGTCACAGGACATGCAGATGTTAATTAACCTTTAGGCGCCAGAATTTTCTTTTAAATTTTGGCACATCCTGTATTTAAAATGTGCATAATATAGGAACCAAAAAAGGTAGCTTTATGAAATAAACGGCATTTTGAAGAGGAAAAAACGGAGAGAGTGCAGCATGTTTAAAATATACATTACGTATATTTGTTGAATAAATATATAAAATGCAACATCTGAAGGTTAGCAGTGCGGTACGACATATATATATATGTCATTAGGCAGCTAAAGCCTAAAACTGTACAGCAATGTGCATTAGTATAGAATACCGTGCAGTATCTCTTCAAGAGCAGCTGCTAGGAAGACCAGCATAAAGGCAAGAGGGTAATATAAAATGTGTTTAAATAATATGTATTTTAATGATATAAACAGGACTGAAGTGCCTTGAATTTTATCCAGTAGGCAGGTTTTGGTTCTAATGCCCTTGAACCTGCAGGTTCTGTTACTTGGTGACATGGTTGGTTGAAAGTTTGGTTTTTAAGTTTCGTATGGTGGCATACTGTGTATTGTTGAGGTATGGAAAGAATGTGAATATTCACAAACTGGTACTACACCTGAGAGCTGGATGGGTCGTTAGATGATTATTATGGCATACTGTATGTTGTGCAGGTATTGAACCAAAGCTGATCTTCACAAACCGATATTACATTCGAGAGCTGGATCTCAATGGACTCAGTACTCTTCGTGCACACAACCTGACAAATGCAGTTGCTTTGGATTATGACTGGGCCGAACAGTGCATCTATTGGTCTGATGTGACATCACTGGGCAGCAGTATTAAACGACTGTGTGGCTCTGGTGATGGCTCTTACCAGGTAACTGTTAATACAAGGAGGCTTCTTAACTATGTTTATTTGGTGGTACTTAGTTCTTGTAATACTGTGGCAGTGTTAACAGTGTGGTAGGTAAAACACTGTGTGTTGGGTACCTTTCACTTTATAGAATATGGTGAAACCAATCATATACAAAAGTCTGGCAGACATGTGACTGCTGCTGTGATGTCCTCTGGAAACACATGGAGTAAGTGAAAAGTGTAACCTGTATTTAAATTAATAACTGAATTTTAATTCTGCACAAGATGCATGGTACATAAAAATAAATGAATACTATGCTTTTTTTTATTCTGTAATGTACTCACTCTCAGTTAACTTAGGTAAATTTAATTTATTTCTTCTTATCTTGTCAGTCTAAGTCTAATTCTTTTGTGGTGTGTGTATGTAAGAAAGTGCGCAATACTAAAAATAAATAATACATTTCTCATGGCCTTTTTTAAATGAATAATGTGATTAATACCATACACTGTTTGTGAGGTTTGTGTTATCATTTTTATCTCAATTTTCACACTAAGTTCTATGTATTCTGTATTACAATATGTATGATTTTCACTGCCAGTTAAACACTCTTTAGATCCAGCTTCACATTCATTTCCGTATACTTTGTATCACAATATGTATGACTTTCATAACCAATTAAACACACTTCATATCCAGCTTCATATTCATTTCCATGTACCATATATCACAATATGTATGACTTTAATGAACAGTAAATCTTACTTCAGATCCAGCTTCACTTTCATGTCCTTGTATTGTATATCACAATATGTATGACCATAATGACCAGTTAAACTCACTTTAGATGCAGCTTCACATTCATTCTTTGTACTGTGTATCACATTGTGGATGAATTTCATGACTTGACACTTGAGATATCCCTGCAGTATCATGTTCCATTTTGTGGTAGAGGGTCTGCCTGTAAATGTTGATGATTATTTATTTGGACAAGAAATTCCCTGCTGTTACAGGACCTTACACATGGCTTCAGTATCTGCCATTTGGCCCTATCATGGGCCAATAGAATCGAGTACACAACTTTACATGCAGTTTCTGTAATATCATTTTAATATTATATTTGTATATGTGCCTAGGTCTTTCAAGGGTCCATTTCCTCTTATGTTTTCCAATCAAGGTTTTATATGCATTGCTTATTTCTGTCATGTGTGCTACATGTCCTGCCCACTTTGTATATGATATGTTCACTGCAAGAAACTATTGCATATCTGTACCTACCCATTTTCCCTTTTCACGAGTTACTGTGAACTGTTAATATCCAGATTTTGAATAAAGAGTAGCTCTATGTTTACTGCAGGTATTGCATTCAGCAACTCTTCAAAATCCTGATGGTCTTGCAGTTGACTGGGTAAGCCGAAACTTGTATTGGTGTGACAAAGGATGGGACACTATAGAAGTTTCCAAACTGGATGGACGTTATCGCAAAGTCCTGATTAACACGGGATTGCAAGAGCCACGGGCCATCACTCTTGATCCGCGGAATGGGTAAGTGCTTTCTTGCGTTTGTCAGAAATATTAAAACTCAATTTCCATCCCAAATATTGTTTCTGTTCTCTGAGCTTATTGTATAGTGTATTAAGTGCTGTGTCAAAGTGTGTTATTAAATCACAAGTCAGAATTAGTACTTCCAGGTCACTGATTGAAATTTTGCAGCCATACTTACAGAAAGTTATCCTGAAGTTTATGTTGTTATTCTGTCTAAATTAGAATATATTTACTGGCATGCCTGTGAAGAAACATATGCACTGCAATTTGAAGAACAGCTTTGGTTGTGTATAGTGGATGGTTACATTTATTGTATTTTCATTTTTGAGGCTCACACGTGTTTTGTGACAATCAGAACATATATTGTTACTGTGAGCACTGGGAAAATACATTCATTGTTGTCATGGCCCAGATGCTTTTATTGTGGGGGAAGAAGTTTATTTGGACCAGATCCCATCCAGATAATGGCAAAATTATGTCTTAAGAGGTTTTTTGCCTAACCTGAACAACTTTTGTTTCTGTACTTACCTGCTTTAGACACATGGTGGTTATATTTTCCTACGCTGGCAGGTATTATTACACGTGCTCCATATACTGGACTGTTCTGACAAATTTTAGTAAAAATCCCCAATATTACTGTCCACTCAAACCTATGCTGTGGGAGTCAGGTTGTTCCTTTCGTTGATGGCAGACAGACATGATGAGCTAAAGGTCATTGCCTACAGTTGCTCTGCAGACACATCTGAAAAGCTATGCGATGTATAAAATGTTCTAATGATGATCTCTTAAGCCTGCTTTTTGTAAGAAAGGAAAGTTATGTGATTCAGTTACTTAACCCTTGGGCACCTGAATTGAGTGCCTGGTGTATTCTACAAAAGACTGGGGATTTCAGTGGCCACCAGTTCCTTTGCGTGTAAGATGGCTAATGCCTTTAGGTGACATCTGGTTTTCACATCGTCACACTGCATGTCAACTGAAGTCTAAATCTCAACACCAAACGTGTAAGAATCGACACTTCCCAATTTTGAATGTACGTTGTTACATTTGATGTCATAAATACTTCACTTGTTGCTGATAGAGAACATAACCACAATAATGTCATCATCTGCAGTATACATATTACCAGTAAGAAGCAAGTGGTTTTGCTGCTGAGTGCCTTAGTATTTTGTATTTCTATTTTAGTATTCCTTCACTTTTATGAACTAAGTGTGTTTGTGGACAGGTATATGTACTGGACAGACTGGGGAGATAGACCATATATTGGAAAGGCTGGAATGGATGGCTCAGGTCAGAGGATACTGGTCAATGACTCACTGGGCTGGCCAAATGCTCTGACCATCTCATATGAAACAAATGAACTGTTTTGGGCAGATGCACGAGAGGATTACATCGCAGTCTCAGATTTGGAAGGCATGAACAGGAAGATAGTGCTTAGCAGAGGTAAGAGTATTCCAACACAGGAAACATTTTTGGATACAAACTCTTGAGTGTTGTATTGAATGTAACACTTCTGTTCTGCTTTGATGTTCCATTGACTTGGTTGACTTAGTGAATAATCATCGTCAGCACAAACCTCTGCTCTTTGGAGTCATACACACTTTTAAACTTTGAACAACCTGCATTTGCATATGTGAAGGCACATAAGAAGCACCCCTAAAAATTAATTTTGTATATTTAAGCAGCAAGGAAATTTACTGCATTTTTAAGACATGCTGCATAATCTGTGTTTTATTTTCCACAAAATATTGTTTATATCATAAATGCTCATGTTTTCCCTAAGCCATGTGCCAAAATTCAAATACCAATCTAGTTATATTTTTATTACCAACAAATGCACTTCTTTATTACACATATAAAATGTTAAAATATACAGTTAAAACATCTCATTATTGCTCCTACATGTTTCG
>JGI24700J35501_10929814_pt1 | contig 10277 bp, 7 predicted proteins | sample TergutTh196P1_FD_35501 | JGI IMG/M metagenome (IMG submission 35501) | reverse complement strand
AAAACTAGGACAAGATAAAAAGAAAGATACAATTGGTCAAACCAGCAGGGAACATTCACTGATAGCATACATAATAAAGACAGTGAATATCACCCACTCTAGCTTCCTATACAGTGTGTACCATACAGTTCACGTAATTGGGTACTTTCTCAGTCCCTCCACATACAGGCACAGAACCTCATACCATTCGTAACATTTCATTCAGTCTTTTCCTGCCTCCACAATCAATGCACACAATGTATTACCACCATCACAGACAGACAGACAGACAGACAGACAGACTGGCTGCTTCTTACCTTGCATGTTAAAATATTGACAAATGAATCCTGGCTCTACAGCTCACTGGAAAACTGAATGAGAAAAACTGCACAGCTGACTGGAACAGCAGATGAAAGAACTTCATAGCTCAGAAAACAGGATGAGAAGAACTTCACACCTCAATGGAACAGGGGATGAGAAAAAAAACTTCAGAGCTCACTGAAACAAAGAGTGGAAGATCATCACAGAATGCTGCAGCATAAGATGGAAAGAACTTCACAAATCAATTGAAAGAGACTGGACAACACCTCATAGCCTGCTGCAACACAGGGTAGGAAGAATTTCACAGCTCACTGGAACACAGAATGGGATAAACTTCAAAGGTCAACAGAATATAGGATGGGAAGAACATCAAAGCTCACTGCAGCATAGGATTGGATGAAGTTCCATTCCACCTTATACATTATAGTATACAATTACAGATAACAATCCAAGTACACATGTTTTTTCACAGGTCTAACTGCCAGTGAAGAAATGCAGTGGAACATATGAACTGTGGTATGTTACCTCACATCATGCTTTTTCTTCTCCTCTTCCATTCCAAATCCAGTTGCAACCACAAGGCAAAAACTGAAAAAGTAAAAAAAATTAAAAGGCATCACAGTCTATCACAAGTTAAAAATTCTCAACACACACATAAATATAAAAATTGAGTACATACCTTTCTTTGAGATCATTCCAGTCTTCTGAGTAGCACCATAGTTTCTACATCACAGTAATTACAATGCCAGACAGCAGCATACTAGGAATTAACAATGCATCATTACAACCAATGGTCAGTGCTTAGTGATACAGGAAACACCTGTGAACCCCAACTGTTAGTCTCCCTTATTTATATGCATTTCCCTGTCGGTGACCACCCCATGTTTTTCCACCTTACTCACAATTTTCATATTTATTAATGTCCCTCCAAAATATCTGATCATATGTGTGACATCTATTTATTGCTACAGCAAATTTAAAACGTCAGCGATGCACATGACAAGAAAATATTGCAGCATACAGCTATGTCACACCATTCCATCATCAGCCTCTGCTGTGTTCCTATTGTGTGTGAGCACACACACACACACACACACACACACACACAAAACCAGCCAACCCACTCTAATGCCAGATTTCTGGACACAGTGCTCACTGACAATAGCAGGCCTCTGAACAACAATGTACGTGAAGGGATCCTCAAATATTTGGGCTTATCCAAAGCGCATTACTCACATAAATGATGAAGAAACAATGCCAATCTATGTCAGGACCCAGACTCTTCAGACAAAACCTTACTTACTCCAAGGAGCCGGGTCAGCCAATCAATAATTTCCCCGCATTTTATGAAACCCAAAGGTTCATTACCGCATTCACAAGTGTCTACCACCTGTCCCTATCCTGAGCCAGATCATCTCATAACCAACTACAAAAATGTCCAAGAATAACAATAAGAGATAATGTAGGGTGTGGGTTGCCATTCCGGTCTTGATTATATTGAACAATGTCTGCCATTACCATTTCACGCATCTAATGGCGTCTCTTCACTACCATCTTGCTTGGGAAGCAAAATATTGTTAACTACATATGGAATGAGACAAATAAATATCATACAGAACATGATGAGAACCTGCAATTCACAAAACCAAAACATCCATCAAAATTAACTCAAACTGCTTGTCTGTCTGTTTCCTACAGATCATAACACAAAGTCAAAACTGAATTCACAGTGAAGATGGACAAACCTTCTGATGGAGCATTTACAAAAATATTATAAATCATCTTTACACATAAAAAATCCATCTACTGAGTCAAATGAGTGTGTATGTGGCTATTTTCTTAAGGCACAGCCTGTAACACTAAGCACTGACTTTCCATCTACATGCTACTGCCTCACATTTACACTTCATAATGAAATACAGATGGCACTTTACACTTCTGCAGTACTTCAAAAAGTACTCTCTCTTTACATTAGCTCTTATTCAACAGAACATTGATTCCTAAAACTAATGGTCATATTTCTTAACTAATGATTGGCCCACACATTTCTGTGGATGGTTGTCTCCTTATGTGACAATTATTATTGTTGAAAAGTACCTGTTACTGAAGTCTCAACAAACCAAGACACACTTTTGTGCTGTAAATGAAGAATGACACTAAAAAAATGGAGGAATCAGAACACATTTTTGTGTAACCTCCCTAAAAACATGTCACTCGAAAGATCAACCCATAAATGAGAGGACAATATGAAATCCAATCTTTTGGTACCAGGTTACGAATCTGAACTCGCTCTAATAGCAAGATCTGTAGCACCATAAATGGATTCATCTCGCAGTGCTTTATGTCAAATTTGGCTGAACCAGCAATTTAGCACATCCACTGGACCAAATATTAAATGCAATTAAAAATTCCTGCAGGAAGAGTTAATAATTTACCACACCTCAAATGGTCCATTCAAACTAGCTGTTACAAGGACACAAATGCAAATAAAAGCCAGGACAAAGCTGCTATGTCAAAACAATAGGAATATGGATAGAGGCCAGAACAAAGTTGCTGTATTGAGACAACAGAAACAATGCTTCAGCATACCACAGCTATTAAGCAGTGCTTAATTCATAATTTTGTAAGTTGAAAAAATAGAGAAAACAATCATTTGACCAGCCAGAAACCTCAGCACTTACAGTAATACTGCACATTCTTTCTGGCTACATAAATATCAATACCAAGACTTTTGAACTAACCACTAAGTTCTGAAGTATTCTATGCCATTTCTGCAGGATTGAAAAAACAATCTACAACATAAATCATTTATGCATGTACTGCATTAAGCACACCTTGTTAGCTAACACAGCTAATGTAAAACAGGTACCACAATACAAATTCACCAGAACCACTTCAGCTCCATACAGGAACAATCTTATCAGTACTGCATTATGCTAAAAACTAAAATAAAATCCCTGAGTTTCTGTCATCAGTCTCATTAATAAAAAATCCTTCTAAAACTACAAAAGTTTAGAATATCAGTAGCCTTTCACAATACTGACCACAATTTTCAGATTGAACTGAATTAGATTCTCCCTTGTTAATAATATAAAACAAATGTTTGATTTTGTACATGAATGTACAAATATAAAAAGCTCCATCTCAGTGCCATGATGTCACCAGTCACAACATGATACATGTTGTCACCAGCTAAGACCAAATCAATTATACCACGAAAAAAAAACCCTATTCCCATACCCATACCCAAAACCATACCGAGGACACAGAAGGCAGTCCCATGCAGAGTGGTACTCCAGCTTTATCCAGCTATCCACCACTGCGCTTCCCACCAGCACCCTCTAGCCTTAAAGTCAACCATACCTGACTCTTGTCATTAGTAAATGTTATCACATGTTTGTCAGTACCAACATAAAACTGAATTGAATGACTGAACAGCTGCAGGGGAATACAGGGAAGTACACTGGAGAAGAAACTGTAACACCAAATTTGAGGGTGATGCAGAGGAAGTTAATCCATGGGACGTCTTTTCATGCCCTCAGTACAGTAGTTGTTTTAGTGACCCCTGGGTGTATTTAATAATATAATCCAAAGTCACATATCACAGACGTGTCTGTGTGTACAACAAACAGCACAGAGTAACGTTAATGAAATCTATTACAAGATTAAATATAGGAATGAACACCTCCCACTCTTCAGAAATGTACCATGAAGCTGGATTAGCCACATGTCACAGATGTGTGGACTATTCTGTTACTGCAAGGCTAATTGAGATGTGATGATTACAAGCACTAGGAACACATCTCATAATCTTCCTGATCAGAAAATGACTATGCCATGTCTGGTCTCAGTACAGCATTTCATAGAACAAACACAAAAGATTATGAAGTTTATGGACTTGCAGACAGAAAGACACTGAGAGAAATCTTGTGTAAAGAGAAAAAACAAAGGTGTGTTGACACTGCATAGTGTGCTAGATGATACCAATGTTGAGGAGTAACATAAAGCCTCAATTTTCAGGCAGAACCACCTACTGGAGATCGTCACGATGCAGCACACCACAGTGTGTAACTTTACCACTGCTGACACTCCAAATCTTACAAATATATTCTACTGACTAAATTTCAGGAATGCAGTGGTACTCCAATGAATACAATACTTCAAAGTGGTTATGTGTCAAGTTTAGTTAAAGGATAATTTAAATTCTGAACATTCAAGATATAAGAACAAACATACACATGCACAGACATTTTGAGCCCCATTGAGTAACAACATTTTGAAAGGAATCAAAACAAGAGCTTACATTTTCAGTGTATTGACTTACAAGCAAATGATTCCTCATATCATCTTAAGTTCTGGTTTCAGTCACATGCAGCATGATTCAAGTTACACAACACTGTATTATACTTAAGCAAATTCTTTCTTTTATTGCAGAACAGGAACCGTTACTGATCACTAACAAACTGCCTAAATCAGAATGATACAGAGAGCAAAGTCATAGTTCTGCATGCCATGAATGCATATAGGGGAGTGCAGTAATGCCTACATGCATTCTTAACCTCAGGAATAGGAGATGGTGAGTGCTCATCTTCATGTCCAAAACACTTCACTCCTGGGAGAAAGAACTCCCTGTACTGACTGACTTTCATTAAGCCAGAAATATTGGGCATTAAACGAACTCTTCAATTCATCTTCAAAGTATCTAACAACAGTCTTGAATATCAGTACATACAGTATACAAAAATGTGTACAGAAGACAGAGAATAGAAAGGACTTAAGACTTTTCATCCATCAACCAATGGAAAAAATTCTACAAAAAGGATACAAAATGCAGATGGAAAAAGCATCTTTGCACAAATACAAGCTTTAAAACATCTAAGAGTCACCCTGAAGATGGAAGCAGCACATTATTCAAAATGTCAGAATACACTTATGACCCTACACAGTGTAGCAACCCTGTAGACTATCATTTGAGCAACATCTGCCATGAAAGCCTCAAAATGTATAATAATGTGCTGTTCAAATATTGAAAGCAATTTCATTTTACTTTATTTTAAGTAAATATCTGAAGATTAGAATGGTCCATGCATAATATCAGAGGCAGATAGTGTGTAACTCAAGAGAGGCTAAACACAGGCTGTATGTGGTCAAATGTCACAACTAGGGATGTCCAAAACAGCATACCAAAATTTCAAATTCATTCTCAAAGCAATTTTAACACAATATCAATATCCAGTCTCCAGAATGGCATATCAAGCAACCAGCAGATGAAAGCTGTGTTCCTTTCACAAAGGCATGCCTGGAATTGGCAGTGGCTAATGGTCAAATTAAAAACAACAAATGTATATTGCTTGTGACATCTGACATTATTTCAGTCATACTGCGTGGTGTCTGCATGATCATAAACCCATAACCTTCATTTGTTAACTTCATTATCTGAGGAATCTAAACCTCCAGGTACAACAGTGCTCAAGGTAAAGGCATTAGTACTGAAAAAATGCTCTTCTAGGCCACACACATGCATCCCTGTAATTACACAGAGCATGACTGGTAAACAACAATTATGTTGAATGGTGGCCTAGAACACACAATTAGCCTTGCAATGCTCCTACCACAGCACCAGAAATTGCTGTTAACACATGTGCAATTCTGGCATGACTTAACTGATTTCCTGTACCACAGTCATTTAGTAAATCTCTTAAATTAACTCCAAACATTATGAAAAATAAATTAATTAATCAATTAATTCATTAATTAGTACTTCGTGTTCTAATACACGCTGCTCTAAGGATACAGAATGGCAGAAAAGTTAAAATAAAAGAAATCTTGTACAACATAACACTGCCTTAAACTCACAGCCATAATGCAGCTAATCAGAAGCCTTGCAGCTTCAAAACATACAGCAACATCAGCCAGGGCATCTTGTGGAATATAACTGTCAGGAAACAACAGGACCATGGACTGAGGGGCACAGGACAACACAAATGGCTGTTATCCTAAAACAGGAAGGAAAAGCTGTAAGACATTAAAACACACTCACAATGAAAATGTTGTTATAATACTCTGAATCAAAGATAAGGCTACATGTAGTGGCATCTACAGACAACAGCCATTGCATAAATCTTGTGTGGTTTGTAAATCTTTTCTTCGTATGACAGAAATGAAAAGGAATTAACAACAGGACAAAGATAAAAACTTAAAAACATACAAACCAAAAGTTGTAGTGAATGTACATTCTGTCAGCTTTATGCTGCTGCAGCAGCAACTTTGTATCTGCACAACTGTACCAGTCTACAGTAATGTTTTCCAATTTCACTCATTATTTAAAAGCACATTTTATCCTTGGTATTGTACTTCTCCCTTTGTTTCTGTGATCACAAATTTTTTCTTATACTCTGTACAGAAAAAATAATTTATGTTGTAACTTGATGCCATCTTAGGCAACAGTAGTCTGTCGACTTGCTAGGTTTTACATATTTATTTCTCACAAGTGCACACTCCCTTTATACCTGTGAATTATGGGAACATGTGGTACAAATTGACACATCTGTATTTTCAAACACATCATTTTCCTATACAAGTGACTTTCGACACATTGATGTGGGTTTTAAATAGACTAAATAACTTCATAAATTGTATACAATACAGAAATAAGTAAAAAGATTCTAACTATTGTTTTCATCAGCTGACAGCTAAGAACTTCAATACGAAATAAAAGACTAACACCAGCACATAGCCAGTTAAGATTATAAGACAGTACACTATTCAAGTCACGAGATACTTTTATTCTGAGTAGCCTCACAGCTTCAAACACTAACTAAATCAGGTGAAATGTAGAATTCACTGTTCGGTAACAGACATCCCGATAACAGCGAATAATGGCAGAAGAAATTAGACCCTGGAACACACAGCAGAGGTGTGGACCAAATCGCAGTTAATGATTCAGTCCACATAATGGATGACAGCGACACACAGCAGAACTTCATTAAAATCATCATATCAAGAGAATGCAACGCTGTGAGCAGAATATGACAACAGCTCTAACTGTCGGCTGCCTGTCCAGCTACTGCATATAGTAGCCATAAAGGCCATCTGCATTTTAAATGTTACAGTGAGTTTGTATATTCTCCACGAGGTGGCAATGGGCAAGACCGACTTATTAAGGTATGAGGGAAACAGTGATCAATGAGAGGTCAATGATTTTACGTTGATAGCGTTTGTAGAAAGTAGCAGCTGATGTTGGGTTGGTGAACCTGATAATGGCACGTCGCTGTTTCGGCAACATCTGAATATTCTGCAAGACAAGAATAATAAACACCACCCAATTACAATGGATGCTAAGGATCAGCAACGACACAATGCAAAGTTCAATGAATCACTGAGTCAGGGCAGAATTACATCTTGGCTAGCCTTGTGATATTACCACTTTCATTTCAATAGTATCGGAGAAAAGGATAGGAATACAAGGAGCTAAATAAAATATATACAACACTTTGCTGGAAAATATCATGGGAAGAATTTACTGAGGATGCTTCAGAAGAGGTGGGAGGATAATATTAAAATTAATCCTAAAGAAAGAGGTGAACTCCATCAGTACTGGGTACAATACAAGGCTGGTATTCAGTTTCTTAAAAACAGGCATTTAAATAATTTGTCGGTGAAGATCCTGCATCAGTTGGGTTGCACAGTGTTTCTCAGTTGATAGTCTATGGCTAATTTCATGCCAGTCAAAACATACTAGTTACTGTTGTATAAGAGTTACTATTATCAAGTAGCAACTTCTTTGGTGTCATCTTCTTTTCAGCAGTTACAGGTTATGAAAATTCTCTGTAAATAAAGTGGCAAGGAAATGGATGTGAAGTTTTAGATGTGTCACATCCACTGGACAGGCCAGTACAGCAATAATGCTATCCCAAATCCTTGGAGGAGGAATGTCTGACAAATCATTTCACACAACCTCATGCACCACTTTTAATTGTGAAAGACGGATATGATTATGTTAGTTCATATTTTACAATCACAAAAGGCATTAATTTTTACACTACAAATAAATATGACCTGACATGCTAGTAATAACTGTATCTGTACACGGTCACTGGTAATGTACAACGTGAGCCAGATAGGAGAATAATTACACCGGTCCATAATTGCTAAGTTTATACAGATAAAATGAGCCTGACTTGCCTCAAGAACCCCAATGCCTCGGCACAGTGACTTCAACTGCTGCTCGGTCGTGCTGGCTGCCAAATTTTCAATTGACACTGTCTTGGTTCTGGGCAGCACTGGCTGCTCTACTGTCATGTCCTGTTGCTGTGGGGGCATCACCTTGGTTGTCACAACTGACCGACTGCTGCCCTGAAAATTTAAAACAACACCTGTTCTCACCAACAGTGAAAAAAAAAAAAATTGTTCCTTCCCTTAGCAAATTAATGTGCTGTCATGCTGGCTGAGTTCTACAACCGATGTGGTGATGTTAGAAATAAACTTCAAACAATGTGATGCTCTCCCCACAGAAATCTGAAAAAGTTTATAAGTGACTGCATTATATGTTGTTTGGTTAGGGAATAAGTTAATATGGAATATTACATTACAGATATTACAGACATATTACAGATCCTCTAAGCACCACACACAAAGCCCTGATAAAGCACCAAGTGTTCATAATCTGCTCCTAGTACTGAAACAAAATATTTGCAACTATACACTGCAAGGCAGAAACAGTTGTAACACAATACCTGATAAAACAGGACACAGGGTCTGTCACCAGAAAACATAAAACCCCATTGAAATAACAAACAAACCCTTTAACTAATCAACAAAAAAACTGACTGACTGACTGCCCTACTGACTGACAGTTGGACTGACTGGCTAAGTAACACCATACAGCAGAATCCTTCTTAAGAAACCAATAATTCATGAGTATGTCAAAAATTCCTTGCACTTCATGGAGCCCAAAGGTTGAGTACCATGTTGAGAACAGCCTACTACTCTTCCATGCAGACAAGTGGATAAGCAGGCAGATGTGTGAAAGGGTAACAGTCACTTTTTGCAAGATGGACTCCTTCTTTATGAATATTCAAGTCACAATGGCTAATAAGACTTGAACCCTGAAGATGAAGTTGTCGGCAAGCCTCCTCAGCCAGTGAGAACTTCCCGAGGAGAAGAGTGGTTCCAAATTCAACCATCTTATTGTGGTCTTTGGCCAACCTACTCTAGGCTGAGTCTTCTCAGCACATACAATCTAGTTATTGTAGTCAACACTATTCAAACCAGCACGGAACTGCCTGCCCTTCTCAACTGAGAGGACAGTGAGGTCAGCATTCACCCCTAGAGCGCTGTACAATTTCTTTTCCTTACCAGTCAGCTTGTCTCTTGGAAGAGAGAAACCTGTGAGGTCTCTCATTGTTTCCTGTGTGGCCTTCTAAGTAGCCCCAGCTAGCAAAAACATTATGGCCTTATACAGCCATAAATATGCCTATGGGAAACATGGCCAGGGACCCTGCATATTTGCACCCTTGTACAAGGCTCAGCATATGGCATCAGCCAGCATTCAGTTAATCTAATTTGCAACTGCCTCCTTCACAGCATGGTGGTCAAGTGTTGTGCCGGGGCACCAGACATAGCATTCCCACGAATAAACATTCAAATTTCCTTCATTGTCTGGTTTTGCTATCTGTACTGTTGCGCACTTTTCTCGAAAGTGTTCTAGGCAATCAGGACTCAATCTGAATTGGCCAGCTCACCAGCCAAGTGCAATCAAGGCCAATCACAGAAAGTGTATGAGGAGCTTGGGTATACAAATGTGGCCCTTAGAAGGGCAGTTGTTAATGTCCATTCCTTATTCAGTAAGATGGAGAGAACAGAAATTCTGAGTTCTGGAAGGAAAGACCATGCATACTCACAGCCTGTCGAGCTGGAGGCCCTTGCTGTTGCACCACAATCCTCTGCTGCTGCTGCTGCTGTTGCTGTTGCTGTTG
>JGI24700J35501_10929815_pt1 | contig 10278 bp, 14 predicted proteins | sample TergutTh196P1_FD_35501 | JGI IMG/M metagenome (IMG submission 35501) | reverse complement strand
CGGATATTGCTTTGGTCAGCAGATAATTTGCTGAAAACGAATCTACAGTTATAGTTCGAGCCGCTTTTCGCTGTGCAAAAAATCCTGTCCCGTTGGGACCGGGTTTAGGCGGATTCTTAGTCCATTTTTCATCCCATGCGTCAGCTTCTTCTTCCGTCATCACTGCCATAACTCCTCCTAATGTTGCTTTATTAAACCGTAATAGATTTTTCTGCATTTCATCGCATGAAAAATATTAATCGTGTTTTCATCAATGATGTTATACATAATTTCCAATGGGTTGGCGTTTTTGTCAAAACCGATAAGCAAGCGTTTATCTTCGGCATCTTCCTCGTCAACGGTCAGACCGTCATATTCAGCCGTATCTATTGCCCAACGAATATCAGCTTCGCTTATGCCGTGTTTGAACGCGGCGCGATTGAAAATTATGGAGACATCCATAGATAAAGGTTAACCGAATAAAGGCGATATGGCAAGATGTCTTTTTTCGCTCTGCTTGTCGAGCGGATTCTACCCCAGCCCTCCCGCCAGTGCCACAGCGGGAGGGCTAGTCTCCGTAAAAATCAATCGATCTTTTACCTCCGTAGGTTTTACCCCAAAACTTACGAACAGCGCAACGTTTGCAGGCTTTCCCAAAGCCCGCAAGCAAGGCTTGGACTCACCGGGGGCTTTCTTGCCGGGCAGGCGCTTGCAAAGCCTCCGGGTGAGCCTCTCTCCATAAAAAATCAGTCGCTCTTAGACCTCCGCAGGCGGACGCTTTCTATGTCGCTACTAAAGAGATTGCGCAGATCGTTCAAGCCCAGCGCCATAAGAGCCATGCGGTCGATGCCGATGCCCCAGGCGGCCACAGGGACGTGAACGCCAAGGCTTTCCGTAAGTTCCGGGCGGAAAATGCCGGAGCCGCCAAGCTCGAACCAGCCCAGCACCGGGTGCTTGACGTGCACCTCGACCGAAGGCTCGGTAAAGGGGAAGTAGCCGGGGACATATTTTACCTCTTTCGCGCCGGCAACCTCCAGGGCGAACATCTCCAGCATACCCAAAAGGGTGCACAGGTTTACATCCTCGCCCAATACGATGCCCTCGGTCTGGTAAAAGTCGGGCAGGTGGGTCGCGTCCACCCTGTCGTAGCGGAAACAGCGGACAATGCCGAAATACTTGCCGGGGATTTTCGCCGCAGGCAGTGTGCGGGCGGAAAGCACCGTGCCGTGGGAGCGCAAAATCAGGCGGCGGGTAAAGTCGCGGTCAAAGGCGTAGTTCCAGCCCGTGGAGCCGGTATTGCCGCCGTTTTCGTGGGCGGCGGCAACGTTGGAAAGCCAGGGTTCCTCTATCTCGCGCGCCATTTCCGGCTCGGCGATTCGGTAAGCGTCGTGAATGTCCCTGGCGGAGTGGAACTGGGGCATGAAAAGCGCGTCGGAGTTCCAGAACTCGGTCTCGACAAGGGAGCCGTCAAACTCTTCAAAACCAAGAGAGGCAAGCTTGTCTTTGACGTTTTCCAAAAATTGGGCGTAGGGATTCGTGCGCCCCACGGTGAGCCGGGTGGGCGGCGTTTGCACGTTGTAGGAACGGAACTTTTTCCCCTTCCAAGAGCCGCTCTCCAGCATCTCGACCGTAAGCGCGCCCGTTTCCTCGCCCGTTATGCCCTCATCGCGCAGGCAGTCGGCGAGGCGCTCGGCATCGGGGGCGAAACCGTAGACGACGGTTACCCGGTCAAGCTCCCGATAGGGGGCGTCCGCCGCGCCGCGTTTTTTGGAGCGGCCGGCCATGAAGTCCCTCTCCTCTTCGTTTAGGGCGGAAAGGGCGATAAGCCCGCCGGCGGCGACGGTTTTTTCCATTAAATGCTTCATAATGGAGAACTGCGAAAAGGCGGGGTTTTCCGGGTCGTCAAAGGCCTGGGGCGGCAGGCCGGGGATAATGTTTTTGTCCCCGTCCATTTTCAGAACGCCCGCCTTGGACAGCTTGCCAAAGGCCCCGCCGACATCCTTTTCGGCCATGCCGAGCACCTCGGCGCAATCCTTCATCTGTAGCGGCGAAGCTTCGGGGCCGCCCTGAGCCTTGACCCGGCGGCGCACAAGGTCGAGCATCCTCTCTTCCGGGCTGCCCTTCTCCCTCCATTCTTCGCCCAGTGCCGTAAGCTCGAAAAAAACGGCGGTCTCCCGGCGCAGTTCGGTTATCAGCCCCTTGGCGGCAAGCCACGAAAGCGCCTGATTCCCGTTGCCTTGTTTGAAGCCCAGCTCTTTTTCGACCTTCTCGATTGTAAGCTCGTCGCCCTTTTTGTACGAAAGCAGTATGCGAATCTCCAGCGGGTGCAGGTTTTTCGCCAGGTTTTTTACATCGCTTGTCATAGCCCCCCCCTAGTTCCTGCGGGAAAGCAGGATGAGTCTGAGCAAGCTCATGACGGCGGTCAGCGCGGAGGCGATATATGTGAGCGCGGCGGCGGTCAGCACTTTTTTTACTCCGTCTAGCTCTTTTTCTGTCAGAACGTTGTTGCTCCGCAAGATGGCGACTGCCCTGGCGGAAGCGTCAAACTCCACAGGAAGGGTGATTAGATAGAAGAGAACGGCTCCCGCAAAGAGCGCGATGCCGACTATCGCCAGCGGGGAGCCGGGGAAGAAGAACAGCCCTGCGATGGCGATCCACGGCCCCAGCGAGGAGCCGATGTTGGCGATTGGCACGAGTGTGCTTCGCAGTGCGAGCGGCCCGTAGGATGTGGCGTGCTGTATGGCGTGCCCGGCTTCGTGCGCGGCGACTCCGACGGCGGCTATCGATGTCTGATTGAACACCGGCTGGGAGAGCCGCACGATTTTTGTGCGCGGATCGTAGTGGTCGGTGAGCGATCCGCCGACTGACTCGATTCGCACGTTGCTGATTTTGTTCGATTTCAGCAATAGTTGCGCCGCATCCTGCCCGGATATCCGCTTGGAACAGGGGACGTTTGAATACTTGGCAAAGGTCGATTTGACTTTGAACTGCGCCCACAGCGAAAGTGCCAGCGTGGGCAGTACCAACAAAATGTAATACTGGTCTATGAACATTGAATACTCCTATTAACGCAACCCCAAACGGCCAGTTCCCCCCGGCCGCAAGCTCCTGCGCTCTTGATGTGCTGGCTTTATCATACCACAAACGGGCCTTGATAAACACCCCGCCGGGGAGGGAAAACGGCGATTTGCGCAGCGCGGAAGCCCCGGAGCGAGGGCTTGCCGGGGGATTCGCGGGGTAAATTTCCTGTCGGAAAGCCACTTGACACGATTTACAGGGTGGGTTATGCTTAGAGCAGGTGCTTTTGGAGGTTTTATGAAAATATTATCATTTTTACCGTTTATCCTTATTATTGGGTTTAGTGGCTGTATAAGCCACACCCCGCACTCAGAATTGAGTCAAAGCATTAATGGCTATCCTAGCGCAGGTGCCTCGCATTTGTTTTCTATACCGCCGGGGGCTGAACTTCTAGAAAGCACTGAATTTAAGAGCGATGGGGTTCCGTACCTGATTGAACGCCGATACAGGCTTCCCTCTGGAGAAATATTTTTTGCATATTGGGATGTTGACGGCAGCCACAGCGTTACGATTCAGCGGATAGAAGAAGCTCCATTGCTTGTAGTGGGAACGGATGTAAATATCCCCGGTATGCCGGGTTTCAGAGAATTTAATTTTGGAGAAGACAGGCGAAGGCTGGTGCAATTTATGAAGCTGTTTAGGCTAGGAGTGCCAGAGACAGATTGGAGAGGAACTATAAGAAGTGTTAGAACACCTTCTTTAAGCGATCGTACTTTTAGGCCGACACCTTGGAGGGATGAATTTATACTTTTGCTAGATCTGCTTGACGAAACTTGGGTTTTAGAACACAAGCGCTGGACAGATAGTTCGCGCGGAAGCAGTTTGTCTGGTGTAGCAACAACAAGAATTGTGCGTGTAGATGAATTTGATGATTAAACTAAGCGTCTAAAACAGTGTTTAGTTTTCATTTTAATACACAGATGGAGGTGATTTGTGCTGACATATCAAGAGCTTATCGAACTAAGGGAAAAGTTGTCTAAAGGAGAAATTACGCAAGACGTTGCAAAAGAATTATATTGGAAAGATTATAAAGAAGGAAAACGTTCATGGCACACAAAGGATTGGAAAGAAAGACGAATCGAATTTATTAAGAATAAGTGTGAAATTTGCGGTAGCCAAGAAACATTGACATTACAGCATCGTTCCCACCCCCAAAAATACACTGACTATGAACGAGAGATAACTCGCAAATATGCCCAATGCTTCATTGCTTCTAACGCATCCATTGACCAAAGAGAATTCTATGAACACGTGATGAAAAACTTTGATTACGAGCCTGTGCCTTTGTGCCCAAACTGTAAAGGCAGATACCCTAACAAGAGAATGAGAAAAATCCCACAATATCTTTGTACAAAATGCCACATCGAATTTGATGAACCTATTTATAAAACGACAGAAGAACTTATCGCAATTTTTTATGAAAATGAAGAAGCCGCAGAAGTTCGTGATAAATGTTTTGTGTCAAAGAATGAATGGAGGAATAAGCAAAGATTGCAGCAAGTAAAATATTGGCTGCAAAGAGAAACTGCTAAAGCCATAGATAGCGAGGCAATTGGCAAAGAAGCGTTTTTGCTATATTTAGACGATAACATAAAATACCTCTCTTTTGAAGATACCATAACCGCTTGTAAAAAATGTGCGTATAATTTTGATATAAACAATATGGAACTTTGTCCAAAATGCAAAGAATATTACAAAGGCATTCCGTATCCAACTTGCATCCAATGCTTGCCGGAAGACAGACGGAAGGCGGCATTAGAAAAGATTGAATTTGGAAAAAAGTGGCGGGCAGTGGAGGAAGAGCTAGGGATCGACTAAAAAGCTAGGAATCTAAGACGGCTTCTGTCAAGAATTAGCCCTGTTTGGGAACTTCGGAGAAAGTCCAGCCGGGGAGGAAAACGGCGGATTTGCGCAGCGCGGAAGCCCCGGAGTGAGGGCTTACGGGGGAGGATTGTTTAACTGGGGTTTTTGCGGTAAATTAATATCATTGGGGAGCCTGTATGGTTATAGAATATCACGAAGCGGCATTTGCCCACCAGATAGCAGAAGCTGACATTGAGTGGGCGCTTAGGACGCATTTTTTTGAAAGACCCGCTTCCGATGGAAGCTACCTTGCCATCGGCTTTAATCGTTCCGGCAACCCTCTCGAAATTGCCTATCGTGAATTAGATGATGGCTCATTATTTGTATTTCATGCCATGCCGTGCCGGCAAAAATGGCTCGCCGCGGCAAATGAAGGGGGAAAACATGGCAAAAAGACCGACTGACGAAGAAACATGGGTACTCCAAAAAATGTGGGAAGAAAACCCGCCGGAACTCTTGGAAGGCCAGGGGCCCTTGACCAAGAGCCGTGAATTGCTGAACCTTCTTGACGACGTAAGCGCCAATTACATACTGACAATATCGGAGCGCGAACAGAAAACCCCTTCGCAAGTAGTAGGCGACATGGTAAGGGAAAAAGTAATGATGCTAACTACCGATTGAAGCGGCTGCCCGGCGAGAACACCCCGCCGGGGAGGAAAACGGCGATTTGCCGCTTGATTTTTTTACCGGATACGGATAAGATGGCAACAGGAAGCGGAGAGGGGTAAAAAATGCAATTTAGGGACAATGAGCGATGAAAGTATACTTGGATAACTGCTGTTTTAACCGACCCTATGATGATCAGACACAGCCGAAGGTCGTAATTGAAACCCTGGCAAAGCTCTATATTCAGGAGCTTATTTTTAACAGGAAGCTTGAGCTTGTATGGTCTTATGTTTTGAAATATGAAAATAGCCAGAATATAAGCGAGGCGAAGCGCCAGGCAATCGCGCAATGGGAGAAATTGAGCATAGAATTTGTTGGCAGGACAGAGCCGCTTGTTGCGCTTGCGCAAAAAATTGAAAGTACCGGCATAAAGGCCATTGACGCATTGCATATTGCCTGTGCTATTACGGCTTTATGTGATTGTCTTATTACTGTGGATAAGCGTATGTTAAAGTATAAAGACGATAGAATTGTTATTTGTACCCCTGTGGATTTTATTACAATGGAGGCGGAAGGTGATTAACAATGCTGCGGTGCTTGATAAAGGCATAAAATGTTTAACGGAAAACCTTGGAATGCTGGAAGCAGAACAGTTTATTTATGTCTTAAAAAGCCAGCCCTTTGATTATACTGAATGGCGCAAAACCAATTTATTTACCGGCATGACGTTAGAAGAAATCAGCAATGCCGCTGATGAACATTGCAAAAGATAAATGTGAAAAGTGATCTGCTGGCAACATCATACCACAGATGCGCTGTGATAAACATCCCGCCGGGGAGGGAAAACGGCGATTTGCCGCTGGGAAAGCCACGGAGCGAGGGCTTGCCGGGGGAGCTTTCGCGGGGGATTCCCAAAAAAGCCGAAAGTGCCTGCCAGCCGCTTGACATGGCTGGAAAAAGCCGATACGGTTTAGACAAGTGCCGTTTTTGGCCACTGGGGAGGTTGCAAAATGAGCGTTTTTCAAAAGATACTGGGAGCAGTGTTTGCTCCGTATAAATTCAACGTTATGCAAAAAGCGCAAAACGAACTTTTCATGGCGATAATATCTGCTTTGCCAGAAACTTTCCGGCAAATTAAAGAGCAAACGCTTTGCGGCAAGTTATACGATCTTAGGGATTGGGATTTGCTCCCCGACTTTAAATCAGTCGTTATGGGTTATGCCGGCGACACGGTTTTTCAATATAAAAAACGCGGGGTGAATTTCAAAATAGCAGGTATCGAAATTTTTTCAAAGAAAAACAAGCGGTTTGAAAATATTGAAATCCTTGTTCAGAACAATTTGGTGTGCGGCATAAAAATCACAAATTCAAAATCACAAATTCAAAATCACAACCTGATGAATTTGACACGCAAAAAATAACGGCAGACAATGCCGCAGAGCTTGCTTTTTCTTTCCCGGCCAGCGCTATTGATAAGTTTTACGACAGTTTGGACGCAAAAATCAAACAAAAGCTTAACCCAGACGCTCTTGAAGAAATTGAGTTGAACAACCGTATTTATTTTTCGTTTTATGACCTTGAAGACGGGAACTATCTGGCTGTGGATAAAAATTTAAAGGTTTATTCATTGGTGCACGACGCAAAGCCAATGGTGGCCAGCATGGCAACAACTTTTTACGACATTTTGCAAGACATCGAGGATGGAAAGTTTGACGTGGAAAAACATTTTGCCGAAAGGTATAGCAGGCAAAGATAGCAGGCAAAAATAGAAGAGAAAAAATTTGGGCAGGTGATGCTCCGGCGCAAGCGGCCACAAGCCGCCAGCCCCTGCCGGGGCTTTCCTCGCTGGCTTTCTCCCCAAACAACCACTCGCAAAGCAAAACTTCGTGCCTTCGTGAGAGATACTTCCGAGGTTCGTGTCGTTCATGCGTTTGTTGCCGAAGATTCCGGCAACTCTATTGAAACTTTCGCGGGAAAAAGGCTATAATGTCCCCAAGGGGCAAGGAGAGTGCAAAATTATGAATAAATCCCGATGGTACAAAAGCGGCGGCGAGCTTCTAAACGAAATCGAAGCCGCAAATGCCGAAAACGAAATGTTGCTGTGGTTTCTTGGACAGATGGGCTTTGTCCTAAAAACAGGAAATACTGTCATCTATATTGACGCGCTGTTAAACGATTTTTCCAACGAAAAAACGGGGACGCGCCGGCTTTACGACCCTCCCTACACGACTTTGCAGGGAATCCGCGCCGACTATTTTCTTTCCACTCACAATCACGGCGACCACTTGAGCCTAGAGACGATTCTGCCGCAGGCGGCGGCGAACCACCAAACGCGCTTCATCGTGCCAGCCCCCTGGCGCGGCGTGCTTACCGGCGCAGGCGTGGACGAAACGCGCGTTATCGGGGCTTGCGAGGGGCAGACGCTGGAGCTTCCCGGCGGGGTAAGCATCCTGCCAGTTGCGGCGGCTCACCCAGAATACAAGACCTCCGCCGGCGACTATATCTGCCTTGGCTATCTGATTCGCGGGACGGCCGGCTCTCTTTACCATGCCGGGGATACCTATGTTACCGAGCGGCTTGTTACCACGCTTGAAGGGCTTAAACCGATTGACGTGGCGATTCTGCCGGTCAACGGCGGCGACTGGGAACGGGCTTCTATCGGCATCATCGGCAACATGAACGCGGGCGACGCCTTAAAGCTGGCGCAAAGGTTGGAGGTTGACCTTGTAATTCCGGCTCATTACGACATGATGAACAACAACAATGTCAACCCGGCGCATTTTGCAGACGAGGCTTACCGCTCTTTTCCTTGGCAAAAATACCACATTTTCGCCCTTGGCGAAAAGTTCGTTTACCAAAAATAACGGCGGCCGCAAGGTTTGGCCAATCAACAGACAGGAGTTTTTATGCATCCGGCATTGGAAAATTTAAAGGCGCGGGGTTTTTTTCAACAGTGCACCAGCGCGGAAGGGCTTTCTAAACTTATGGAAGAGGGGCCGGTCACATTTTACGTTGGCTGCGATCCCACGGGGACGAGCCTGCACATTGGCCACATGGTTCCTTTTTTCGCCTACCGGCACTTGCGCGACGCTGGGCACAAGGGGATTGCCCTTATGGGGGGGGGGACGGCGAGGATAGGCGACCCTTCCGGCAAGACGGAGCTTCGCAAGATGCTGAGTTACGAAACGCTGGACGCGAACACGGCGCTTATCACCGCCCAGCTTGACCGTTTTGTCGGGTTTGACGGCGATTCGGCACGGGTTGCCAACAACAAGGATTGGCTTGCCGATCTTAACTATATCGATTTTCTGCGCGACATTGGCAGTCATTTTTCGGTAAACAGGATGCTGACTTTCGAGGCTTACAAAAAAAGACTGGAAACGGGGCTTTCTTTTATCGAGTTCAACTATCAGCTTTTGCAAAGTTTCGATTTTCTGGAGTTGTACCGCCGCCACAACAACCGGCTGCAAATTGGCGGGGACGACCAATGGGGCAATATTGTTGCCGGGGTGGAGCTTGTGCGGCGTATCGAAGGCGTGGAGGTTTTTGGCATGACTTTCCCCCTTGTTACGACTGCCGGCGGGGGCAAAATGGGGAAAACCGAAAAGGGCGCGCTTTTTCTTGACCCTGCGATTACCAGCCCTTACGATTTTTTCCAATACTGGCGCAATGTTGACGATGCCGACATTCTGCGTTTTCTTTTGATGTTTACTTTTATGCCTGAAGACGAATGTCGCTCTCTTTGTATGGCGAGTAAAAATCCTAACGGGGCGAAGGAGCGTCTTGCATGGGAGGTTACCGCGCTTATTCACGGACGGGAGGAGGCGGACAAGGCTCTTGCCGGGGCGAAAGCCGCTTTCGGCGGGGGGGGCGACAAGTCGGCGATGCCTTCGGTGGTTCTTTCCCGCTCTGCTTTCGAGGCTGGCTACAAGGTAACGGATTTGTTCGCCGATGCCGGTCTTGCCGCGACGAAGAGCGAGGCGCGTCGTCTTGTGGAGCAGGGGGGGGCTTTTCTTTCCGGCGCCTCCGGCGATCTTGCGCCTGCGGCGGATGTAAACGCGCTTGTCTACGCGGACAGTCTTAACGCCCAGGGGGAGCTTACTTTGCGGGCGGGCAAGAAGAAGTACTGTCTTGTCCGGGCAACCTAGGGAACCGCTGATTAACTTCGAGTTAATCAGCGGTTCCTTAATAATTTTTGCAAAAAAGGGCTTGACTAAGCCGAGAGGAAAATGCTAGAATATAAGGCAACCTCCAAAAACCCCATCTGGGTTTTTGGAGGTTGCCTTAAGCGTTCGATGATTTTCGTGCCATCCCTCCCCGTGCGCTACGGGGAGAAGAGGCCTGGCGAGGCCTAACAAAATACACTGTATATTAACACATTCATAAAAACCGGCGAAAGACAGTAGCCGAACAATAGATAGAGCCTTGCAAAAATGGAAGCGGAGCGGTTTTTAGGCCTTGAGGCATGACGGCAAGGCTTGGAAAAAGGGGCTTTTAATGGAAAAAAGTTGCAAAACGGCCAAAATTGTCAAAATTCCGCTTGACGATTTTCGCCAAAAATGGTAACCTTACCCTAAAAGTTGGTTTTCCGTTAAGCTGGCGGTAAAACCGGCGATTTTGGGCAAAAACAGCCCCCCGGCCTTGAAGGGCTGGGGATAAAACTTAAAACGCAAATTAAGGAGCGAAAAACAATGACTGGGTCGCAAGAACAGCTAAACGCAGTAAGTCTATACAGGATAATAGGTTATACCC
>JGI24700J35501_10929816_pt1 | contig 10288 bp, 7 predicted proteins | sample TergutTh196P1_FD_35501 | JGI IMG/M metagenome (IMG submission 35501) | reverse complement strand
CATGTAGGAGCAATAATGAGATGTTTTAACTGTATATTTTAACATTTCATATGTGTAATAGAGAAGTGCATTTGTTGGTAATAAAAACATAAGTGTTAAAATTATATTTTTACACACAATATTTTGTAACTCTTGACAAAAAAAAAGTATGATATTAACATCAGTGCATTTGTTGGTTTTATTGTATAAATTACTAATGCACGGACATGAATAACATTATGATGGACAATAACATTTTATTCACAACTCTTTTTGTAAATCTGAAGTGTGCAATGTGTACTTTTATAGCCTCTTAAAAAAAGTAAGATTTCTAACATGGTCAGTGTGGTGACTGGATATATTGGTAAAAACTGCTGTATTTCATGTTAGACAAAAAAAATTAGGACAAGGCGTTGTAATAATTTTCACATAACTGTATTCTAGTCTTCTGGTTTCTCTGGTGGAGGGCCACATGGCTGCAACATCTTCTCCATCAGATTAAATCTCACTCTTGCTTTTGCTTCATTCTCACTAATGGCGAAGAAGTTCAGTAGATCGAAATGACCCATATATGAAGCAAATGAGTCGCGATGTTGGTTCACAAGCCATTCAAATTTTGTTGTGTCTGCATGCCCTGTTCCAATATACTTTGACTGCAGGTGCTCCAACTGACTGTGAATGTTGTACCGATCACCCATATCTGTAAAAAAAATGTATTTTACCATAAGTCACATACCTGTAAGAGCTACGGATTCTATCCAGCCCCTCAAACGGCAACACCGAATACTGTCCATCTTCACCGACTCTTCGCGTTTTCCTCAGTCCCTTTAATCAAATGCTGGAATAGAAAGCTAGCCCGTAAACTACCGTCATTTCATCTATATCTTCACACTAACAGCGTCGATAATCACACCACAAATAAATATTATGACTTTTACACGAGCCTAATAATATAATCAACAACATAACGAAAAAAGTACATATATTTAAAGAAATTAAACCACACTGATTTCGAGATCTACAATTGCAGCTGTTGAAAATTCAAACGGTTATCATTCCCAGTAATGTGATTCAATAAACAGGGTAAAACACTCTTCGTTGCAGTTCTTACTTCAAACTGTGTTCTGCAGCAGAATAAACATTAATGATGCGGTACAGCTTCCTTTTCGCCTAATTACATTACTCGCATGACAGCTACTTGCGTACACACGCGTTTATCGTTAAGCAGCATTACACATTATATCCGTGATGGTTCGCCACTACAGCCAATACCTCGTCGATAAACAAGCGTGGAATGTCACAGATTAGTACCACAAGTGTTGTCAATTTTTTTTATTCCCTAACCCTGAGGATGGGACCGATAAGTTGTCCCGAAACGTCGGTAAGAAATTACCACGACTCGCTGCGTATTAACACAGAAAAGTGCAGTTCTCAATTACAGGTGTTCATTCCGAACATTTTATGGATTTTGCTCAAATCCATAGGGGGCCATTATACAATAGAAACCAATAAAATGCACCTTTTCTAGACTAATATGACAATTTATGATGTCTTCTACATGTTTCGAACCCGAGGGTTCATCTTCAGGAAGACGGTTGTATGTACAGGTATGGTATATTATGTTTTACATGCATCAGTATCAGCAGTCTTGTACGGTCTCAATAAACACAAGGAACGTGGAAGTCAAACAGACTGTGAGGTCCCATACAGCTTATGCCGAAGCACGTTAAACATACATGTATACAAAACCTCCACCCTGAAGAAGAATGCTCAGGTTGGAAACATGTAGAAGACATCATAAATTGAAATATTACTTTACAAAAGGTGCGCTTTATTGGTTTATATGGGATAAATATATTGCAACCCACGGCGCGAAAAACATAAAATTCCATAAGGGGTCATTTGTTTGACATACAGATATTGTTGCAATCAATGTGCCTCAACCCCTTCATGCCCTGCCATCTAATGGTAAATCTTAAAACATATCAGTAAGGTACACCAACTTGTAACTTTTTGCATGAACGAAATTTTAAATTCACGCACATCTAACCCACTTGTGTTATGGAATTAGCAGCATGGTTCGAATACCTTAATAACTGTAAGGCAAATTTCTCCGCCTGTAATCTATACTTTACAGATATCGCAAGATTTCATATTTTTAGTTTTAAAGAGTAATGTTGGTCACAGTTAACACCCATCACAGCTGTTGGCAGCCATTTCTTTTTGTGGGACTGTGTGGAGGCCTTATTGCGTATAAGAGATGGCATCTCTGTGCAGAAGAATTGCTCTTAATTCTTCCCGTCGAAATGTTGTCTATTCGTGTGTTAGACTTGCTAATACATGTAAGTTACGACAAACAGTGAGCGTCGCGGGTAGATAAACATGGAAAAGAAGATGGTCATAGGAATATTACATGATTGGTATAAGTTTTGTAAATGGCGTGTTGTTGGTTATTGCAAGGGTGGTGTGTTTGTCCTTTTTGCCAGGTCTGGAATTCACTTCTTTTAAATTAAAGGCCAGTACCGGAGGAACATATTTTACAAAAAATGATTGAGTTTGTACACATTTTGTGTGAAGCATTTGTATAGCGAGTAATAATTGAGAATCACTTAAAACCTTTGCTCTGTTGGGTAAAATGGCAGTTTTGGCCCTGTATCACACTTCGCTCTTCTAATCTTAGATGATACATTACAATCAGGAATGGACGCAGTAATGAAGGACACTTCATGTGGGGAATACAAATCCTTTTGAATTTTTCATTTAATATGGAAAACACGGGTGAATTTCTAGGGTCGTGAAACGCGCTATGGTGACTTATTTTATACTGCATGGTGTAGTTAGCGTTTCGTAAATTAGTCTACACAACACTGGTTTAGTACTCTGTTATTCAATTCCATGTGTTATATATTTACTGATAAAGTCATAGTTTTAATGTAAAAAAATGTAAGTGGTTTTTGTGTATGACTCGTTCATATTGAACATTGTTATTTGCTTTTGCAGATATGGACCCAAAGGAATTAATTACAGGACGGGAAAAGCGTGAATTACTTGTTGAGGAATCTGGAAAGGATCCTGTATGTGGAATTCTTGCTAGAAATATTGCATTGTGTATGTATTTTCATGAGGAGTATGTTAATTGGTTTTATTTGTTTATGCAGGACCCGTATGGACTAACGATCAAGCGAGGAGCAGGTACCAAGGATAAACCTAATTTGGTTCCGTCTGCATTTGAGTCTAGGATTGTTGGTTGTGTCTGTGAAGATGAATCATCTCACATAAACTGGATGTGGCTTCATAAGGGAACCCCGACACGGTGTGGTTGTGGCTTCTGGTTCAAACTTGTTGAGAAAGCCCCTGTGTAGTTCCCTTTTAGATTGCTCAGTATGTTATATAGACTCTCAGTTCTGTAATTTAGTTGTGTACCAGAATTAATAAAATGGAATTCTTTATGTATAATAAGAAAACAAATAAAATTACAAGAGTTCTGTATTAGTGTGTGGAAAAATATGGGCTCAATATGTGTAAGGGTTGTTTTGTAATTTTGAAATGCACGAGAATAAAAGGGTTCGCTGTGTATGGTGTTCTGAAGGAAAAAATGCAAGAAAGCATGGGGTATGGATGAACATTTGTAAGAATGCATTCATTACAGTGTTATTGGTGTTCAATTATTGCTACAGTCTGACGTTTGCACATAGCACTGCATATTAAACATTGATGATTAGGTATTCTACTACTGAGAATCTGCCCAGGTATTGCCAGCTAAACAGCGGAATATTTCGATCACCTCCACAAATAAAATTCTGAATTTATCTAATTGAAAGAGTAAGAGATATGTTACATTTAAAGTCATTACTTGCGCAGTTTACGAGAATGAAGTGATTTTATGTCTAGGATTTATATAGCCGCTTGAAAGTGAAAAGGGCAAAATTTCCATGTGAAATATTAGGCTGCAGGTCTAGTGTAGATTATAAAGTGCTTTGTTACTACTAAAATTGTGCTAATGTAGTAAGATGCATATGTAGATTTTTATTGAAGAATAGCTTGCTGTCTTTTAAATCGACCATATTAGTACTTTGTCATGTAATTGCATTGTATAAAGTACGGAACTGCAAAACGTGTAAGCTTCTGCACGGTCAGAATACGCTTTCAAGTACATTGTAACGTGCAAGCATACACGTAGTCCAATATTTCGTCTGTAAACCAGGCTGCTGCAAGCATGGATTAGGTGTTAATCTAGGATCTACCGCTGATACAGGGCACGGGTCATATATAAAAGTATTTGCGCTGACGGAATTGATGTTCCATCTACTGGTCAATGTTACGTACTTACTGGAGGTATTGGGAACTAAACTTATCCACAAGATGGCCATGGCGATGTCTGTGTATGTTTTACTATTGCGCTACACTGATCTATGCTATTGCGATTCATTGCCGTCAATCCGGCGTTTCCTTTTTGTTATATATATGCAAGGTACACGTTGTAGTGTCGTATATGATATATATTTTCGAGTGGAATTTAGTCACGTTTATGTGTAATGTCCGCCTCGTAAAGTGTCTAAATATACGTTAATCGTTATAGATATTGTTGGTATATAATAGAGAGTCATTTGGTACGGCATACTGTGGATGAATGCCGATAACAATTACGGAATATTTGCATACTTCTGATACTTATCTCTTACAGTACAGTAACCGTATTGCATTTTTAGTGTAAATAACTGCAGGAGTATTTCATTTGGCGTGTATTGTGTTTAGTAAGGCACTGATAGACCGTACATGAAATAATAAGTGACTTGAGCTGTGTATAACCTATGTGACATCACATGGAAATGTTCCCATTAAACGTATGAGAGCAATTGTCATTTTATTGTAATCTCTCGTACGGTTTCCAGATGTTCCAGATGTCGAATGCGAAGGTAGTGAAAAGTGGGGGCGCAGAGCCCGACCAGCTTGAGGGTCAAATTTCGCAGGCCCTCGTTGAGCTGGAGATGAATAGTGACCTCAAGACACAATTAAGGGAACTACACTTTACAAAGGCCAAGGAAATTGAACTTAATGGTAAAAAGGTAATGTTGCTGTAACGTTCGTTTTAATAAATATTTTGTAAAAATGTTGCATTGTGTGTAGTCGTTTTACAGGTTAGAGTGTTGTCAATTATGTTTCAGTCAGTCATCATTTATGTACCAATTCCGCAATTGAAGTCGTTCCAGAAAATACAGACACGTCTGGTGCGTGAGTTGGAAAAGAAATTCTGTGGTAGACATGTTGTATTCATTGGTGAGAGGAAGATTTTGCCAAAGCCAACACGCAAGACGCGCACAAAAAATAAGCAGAAGCGACCAAGGAGGTAAGATGTTTCCTTTGTGGTGGCCAAATTCAGTTATAAGAGGGTTAGCTGTGTATCTTGTGTTATGTTAAATAAAATGAAACCACAAAGTGTAATCTTGATGTTACAAACATTTATGCTGACACTGTCGTACTGAAACCCCAAAGCTTTGAAAGTTTGTCATTAACGTTAAAACTCAAAGCCTAAACGTCTGTGGAGTTCAAGTGTTGTTTGTCATGCAACAATGTTGGTAGATTAAATGTCTTTTTTTAAGGAGGACGTTGTGTTGTGTTGTGTTGTATGTCGTAATAAAAAGAGGAAGTAGTAGTCAACACAACTTTTATCATAAATTATTTATTTACATACAACTGATGTTGGCTCTAGGCCTTCTTCATGCAAAATCATGTTAAAAAATATCAAAGGTACTATGAGATTCAGAAAGGTCGTTCGCATTAGATTTGTGTGTATAACGTATCTATTTGGAAATAGTATATTTATATACTGTGAAGCAATTTATAAAACAGCCATGTGTATCATCATGAAGTAAAAGTTATGAAGATAAAATCTCAAGGTTTATTGAGCAGTTTTGCTTAGTTTTCAATATGCCAAATCAGTTTTATGTTTAGACATATGTAGCTGAATGTTTCTATTTTTAAGTGCTATTCTATAGTTCCCATGGTATTTTGTGTTCTTTTTTTAGTTTTTCTCAGTCTTAAAACATATAGTTGTAAATTCCCAACAACATGTTGCGTGGTTGTTTTGTACTGTACCAGTATTCGTAGATCTGTTTAAGGTCGTTGCACAGTATATTGTGGAGGGTGTGCACATCCATATTTATATCAACCATTTTTGTGAAAAGGGGCCAGTGCATAGTAATCAGTGGTGGAATTAATGGGTTTACTGTTTTGGTTAACCTAAACTAGAAGGTGTATATAACATTTTTTTACCAGGTTAATGTGTAGATTGTTGTCAATGTTGGTGATATGATGAGGAGAGGGGACAATCAAAAGAAGACAGTTTTCCTGTTTTGGGTATAAGAACATTTCATTTGTGCTGAGAAGTCCAGTAACAAAGTAGGAAGAAATTGTGTTCCTTCTGAGGGGGTGCAGATATTTGGAAGTGATGCAAATATGTATGGAATGTTAGATTTGGTTCACATAATTTAACATTAATTCCTGTTTTTATTGCTTGTCTTCATGTCATGTTTGTTGGCTTGGTGGTTTGACTGGAATGTGTATTCACTTGGTAAAAATCTCTTGCAGTGTTAGTTTATTGGTTGTATTGTGAGGTAGCTGGGAGTATAATATTGAAATATATATGAAAGAAATAGAATGGGAGGGTGTGGATTTGATTAATCTGGCTCGTGAGACTGACACTTCATGACATGGGCACTTGTGGATGCAGTAATGAACCTTCAGGCTCCATAAAATGCAAGGAATTCTTGACTAGCTGAGGGGTTGTTAGCCACCCAGGAAGGACTCTGCCCGTAGGAGTGTGAGTTTGTTAGTTGGAGATATGTTTCAGCTTTAACCTGCAGTCTTTTTTCACTGCATCTGAGTAGTAATTTTTGGATTTGTGGTGAAAGGTTGATTTAGATCTATTAGCAAATTGCTTTATACGCCGCAAGAGTTGGCATCTCCCTAATATTTTCCACCAAATCTAAGAAAGATACTTCTCTGAGAACACACAAGCTGTAATTATTATTGTTTATGGTATGAGGACTTGTAAGTCAAGGTAGAGTCGTAGTAGTCCTGTGCAACATGCACAACATCCTGAGTAAGGCATTTCATGGTTATTCATTGTTATTGCAGGCATGTGTACAAGTGGGCTACATGAATCCAGTTCAGTTTATCATAAATCATTATCTAACCTTGTGACAGTATATTAACATGTAGTTGATAAAGTGTCAGTAAAGATTCCAGTAAGCCGAATTAAGGAGTGTGATGAATGACAGAGTTGTTCGCTGGACAGTGATGTAAATGTGTGGCAGCTGTATTAGTAGCTGTGTATTTTGTTTCAGTCGTACTCTGACGTCTGTTTATGACGCGATACTTGAAGATTTGGTGTTCCCTGCCGAAATAGTTGGCAAGAGAATTAGGGTGAAACTTGATGGTTCACAGCTGATCAAAGTTCATCTTGACAAGAATCAGCAGACAAATATTGAACATAAGGTTTGTAAAGTTTCTGACAGGGATATTTTAAACTCTGCCTTTAATACTGTTTTAAAAAAAATTGTAAATTGTGTTCTGGGTTGGGGCAGTGAATGTTGGGCAGACAGGTATCAGCGTGGCCCATATGGGCGAGACTTATGTGGACGTTCTGGAGTTCACTGTGATGGATGGATGGATGTAGAGGTAATTTATATTTGGTTGTAATTTTCACAGGGGGACCTAAGTTCTAACTGCAGTGTGCATAAGAAGCCGGGGTCGTTGCATAAACAAGTCTGGGTACAATTCAAATGTTGAACTTCTCAGATATTGTAGTAACATAAAACTTGAGTTAGATGTATTGTAAGGAATTATAAGAGATTTTTGATGTGCTGAGAGAGTGCAAATCCGTTAATTAATTTTGGTACGTTCCTGTAACACTAGTGGTGAATGCGGTTGTCTGATTTTGGTGTTTATCCATAAACATGACTGGCATTCCGGACATTTTTCATTGTCTTAGGCTTATGCAGACCTACATTTTGGAAGGAAACAAACAGGTGAAATATGTATTGTCACATCCCAAAAAGCCTGAAATGTTGGAAAATGTCCACATGTTAGAAGTGTTTATTTTGTTAGATATTTATCATTCATTTCTGATTGCAGGTGGACACATTTGCAGCTGTGTACAAAAAACTAACAGGGCGTGAGGTAACATTTGAATTTCCTGAACCGTACTTGTAAAAACATGGAAAATAAAGGCTTTGTATGAACTTAATGACAACAGACTATTATATCTACAAATAGTCATTCCTTTGTTTTACGTCCACATGAATGTTTGATCTTTTTGGAGTTAATACTGTATGCAGAATTTATGACAGTTAAGTAAAGTCTTATACAATTTAATTGTTAGTTTTGTCTTCAAATAGAAGCAGGCTTAACAGCAAAACCTGTTAATGTTTAAGGCCAGAGAAGCCAATAGGGTTTTTTGGTTCCATAAGAAAAAGCTCTGGATGGTGCTGAGAAAGTTACAGGTGTGCCACACAGCAGCATACAGCAAACGATGACAAAAGCAAAGTTGTATCATGTGCAATTAGGCACCTTATTTAAAATCCCAGACAAGAAAAGAAATGTAGGAGAACAGTACTAGATGTGGATGAATTCATGACACTAGTTTTAAGTTAAAGAGGTAAAGTGCTTGTGTTTAGTTGAGCATCATGCAGTGAAGACATATGGGGGAGTGGAGTTGTAGCTCCATGAATTTACTGTGCCCTAATTTGGGCGTGTGTAGTATGTGGACAGTCTGATGTAACTCCTATATTACAGAGTGCTGCTGGCAGTTGATGCAATGAATAAAACTGAAACAGGCTATATTGTTTAGAAGTGGGAACCATTGGGTTGGGATTCAGCTACAAAGACTGTTTTTGGTGGAAGAGAACAGACCAAGCAGGTTACTTTTGAAAGAAAAATCAGGTATTGAAGAGAGAAGAATTATATGTATAAGGTGAGAGACTTTGTACTTTGATGGCTTTCCAAACTTCTTTCCCTTGTGTCACATCATCATTCATGTAGGAGATGAAAATTCACATGAAACCAAGAAATAAGGTGCTGGTTAATGGAGGGAATTCCTTTTATTATTGCAGTTTTGAAGTCCACATTTTATGAAAGTAAATTCAAGTGCTTTGTAACACAGGATACACCACTTTACCCTAATACCACCCAGACCCTATACCTGAGTGCATCTGGGTAATGGTTAGGCTAGGCAACATCAGGAAATGTGTTTTGTGATCTAGAATCTTAAAGACCTCTGAAAAAATATTCAGAGCCATGGGTAAAAAGAGTTTGCCCCGTCTTCGTGAATGCACGAGAAGAACAAAATGGGAACATAGCGAATGTCAAGTGCCATTTGATGTCACTCATAGTGTAATTGTAAACTATGGAGAACAGTGATGGTGATGGGAGTACTGGAATGGAGAGTGGTGTGACAGATCTACAGAGCAGTGACTAGGATCTTGGGGTAATTAGTCACATGTTTTCAGTTTGGGATACACACATTTGTGGTGTAGTTGACAGTTTACTGTGACAGCACCCACACCTCAAATGTATGTTCAATATGCTGATGTGAAATGTATGCATTTTCTTTGTTACCTACAAACATTAACTAAAAATTCTGATGTGTGTTGTGACATGAGTTAACCCTGCTGTGCCATAAACGAACTGCAAGTGAACGTTAACATTTTATTCATTCAGTCTAAATTTCATCGGTTTTGATGCAGTTTGAAACACTTTATGTAGAACATCATTCCAGGCAATATTTCAAAGCTCTGTTCCTTGTCAAACATTTGCAAGGACAAAACTGTGGTTCAGTGACAGGTAGTTAGTCTCTAATGTCCCCACTTACTGAATTACAGCAATGGCTACAGCAAGTGCACCTTACAAATGACTACCCATTGTTGCCAGATCTACACTGCCGAAGATACACTCCACAAACTAACACAACATGAATTTCAGGTTTTCACCGTGGATTATTATAGTCAGTCACTTTTATTGTCCGACTAACGCACTCAGCTATACAAAACTTAGAGGTTAAAATCTATGTTGTATAAAAGTTTAAAAGACAAAAAATTAAAAATCACTCCGACTTGTTTCGGATCTTACGTGATCCATCATCAGGGAGTACAGAGCTGTGCTTGACTGAAATTACTCGTAGTGGTTCACAGATGTTTTGTCGTGTGCTTGGTCGGTGTTTGGCAGCGTAATTTTGTACCTGTGGTGTGTGTGTACAGTCCAGCCAGACCGTACACACACACCACAGGTACAAAATTACGCTGCCAAACAC
>JGI24700J35501_10929817_pt1 | contig 10295 bp, 4 predicted proteins | sample TergutTh196P1_FD_35501 | JGI IMG/M metagenome (IMG submission 35501) | reverse complement strand
GCCGCTAGCCTGCTGCGATCGTGGGTTCGAATCCCACCGGGGGCATGGATGTTTGTCTGTTGTGAGTGTTGTGTGTTGTCAGGTAGAGGTCTCTGCGACAGACTGATCACTCGTCCAGAGGAGTCCTACCGACTGTGGCTCGTCGTTGTGTGTGATCAAGAAACCTTGTACGCGAGGAGGCTATAGCCCCACTAAAGGGCTGCAAAATACAAACCCACATTGGGTTGTAGCGCCAATAGAAAAAAAAGGCGCAATTAAACAAATTTAAAATGTAACCAGTTTTACACAATGTTACACTCTTTCAGAATTTATCGTCAAATTATGAAGTGGATGTAGGGCCCATCTAGTATATACAGTTGAAATAGTCTCTGCAATTAATTAAACCGAAGGCAGTGAAATTTAATGGGGGAGAGGAAAGGATAATGGCATTCTTTAACATCAGCAGTAATTGAAGGTGCATGTTCAGTCAGCCCTGTTCCTTGTTCTGAGGTTCCCATTTACGTTTCTTCTCAGAGACTCGCTGTACAGGTTTCGGCTTTTGTAGAATTGCTCAGCCCCTCTACCAAATGCGGCGTTTTTCATTAGATTTGGCCATCGCTATTCCGTAACACCCTTTACGATTTATTATTCTGTAGTCATCATATAATTCGTTGCTCTATAGTTCGAGAAATTGAGATCATTAAATAAAACGTAAGTAAACTAGGAAAATAACGTACCTCCTAGGCAAAATTCGGTAGGAGGGTGGGTAGGTCCGGTAGGCATTCTGAATTTCTTATGAGGAGGAAAATCTCTCGCATTAACGTAGTGACTGTCGTGTACTGCCTCTTTGCTAAACGAGCTATCCGGGCTCATTGTGCATATGTACAGAGTGTAGGAATATATCGTGTATGTGTTATACATTATATTCGTAATCTCTGTTCGTGCCTGTGTGTGTGTGTATGTTATTGTGCTGTTATTTATTGACTGAAGATTATTTGACTGGGACGTGACATACAAAATATAGTACTTAACAGTAAAGGTACAGCAGAATTCGTGTGTAACTCTCTCCAGTAAACCTAACTATTAGTGATATATATTCTTATACATTTAATAGTAATTTATGTTAATACGGCGCTTGAATTTGAGTGCCACTGTTAATGCGATGTTAAATTTAATTTGCTTTTATGTCATTATCACTTTATGCAAATTTGTACGTTAATACACACACGTCAGAAGTGATCTTTTTTTCATTGGGAAAATTCTGAAGTGCCTCGAATTATCGTTAATAATAAAGCTTAATAAAGCGTAGGTGAAAAAGATAATCTCAAAATTACGTTATTGTGGGGTGTGACGCTTTGTAGTTTGGCATATGTATTGCAGCGTTATGGAGGAAATGACTATGTTTATCTTGAAGATACAAGATGTGTGTGGTGGGTTCATCTGAAACGTTGGTGCACACCTACCATGATACATGACGTCACATTCTGCAATAACGCAGCATTGACACTCGCAACAAATCTGTCAGATCTCACGCAGGAAAGACCACCTACACTGTCCTTATCTCCTGTACTGTGCAGTATTAGCGATTTACCTTAGCAAAGCACAACCTTTCAAAGCGTTATGGATGACAAAATGTAGCATGGCTCTTCAAAGTGATATATGTATAATGAAATGAGACACAAGTCACCAAACAAATCTTCTCAAGCATTAAGGATTTTGAAAAATTTTATATTTTGTTGACCTTTCATCTCGTTATGGTTCATGGCAAATGGCAAATTTGACGCAAAATTCTTTCTTATGCATCTATTTATTTTAATTCTCTACATGTTTCGAGCAACCCCGTGCTCATGCCCGTATATGTAAAATACTGAACCGTGTTTTTTAAATACCCTTATTTGCACTATTTGTATATAGTGTGTATGTTTGTGTGTGTATATGCGCATACATGGATGCATACATACATACATACATACTTACGTAAGTACATGCATACATACCTACGTACATACATACATACAAGCATACTTTCTATCATGCATGTATGATAGGAAGTGCACAAGGAACATGACTACAAAACAGCATCACATATTTGTAGTAATTTCAACATGAATGCTGTTTATGAGCTTACAGCAGAAGAATCAGAATTGCTAGCAGGTATGTGTTGGAATGGGAGATGTCATATGTGACTGGGACGGGAAGTTACGTTTGAGTAGTCAGAATTTCAGTAAGATTAGTGTACTGAACTTTTAAATTTAGTTGTAAGTATATTGAACTCCAGCTGCAAAACTGCTCTGCGTTTTCCACAGAGTGGATTTGCGCGTATTGTGTTACTGTCACAATAAAATCCATTATTTACCTATACAACGTTTAACGATTGGTCCTTCTAATGGAAGCGTACTGGGTTTTCTGTGAAGTGAAACTACATATATAATACATTGTAAAGTGTAGATTAATTTTAGCAGACACTCTTTTAGGGTACATGCACATTACACTATTTGTATATTAGTCATTGACTTGGATTGCAGGTTGTGTTAGAGAGATAGGTTACTTTGACGTGCTGTTTTGACGTTAGGCATTTTTGACGAAATTTGTTTCTGAGTCAGAATGCTGCACTCCCATAGAATTGTCTCTCAGTGTATTTTGTGTTCACAATTGAGTTTGAAAATTTCAGCAGGCTTTATGTGTTTGTCTGAAGCGATTCAGTGGTGGCAAAATGTGAAGATTATTAGGGCCTCAATAAAGGAGCCTGCGCTAAAAACCCTAGCGGCACAAGCGAGTGTAATCTAGAGCATGTTATAGAGGAATCTGATCATTTTATGGTAGTTGTGACGGCATAATACGAAGATAAAGTAGACCGTCTTAAAAAGGAACTTGCTGTAGGAATAATGGCCGGGCATTGTTAATTTATTATAGGCTCTGGAATAAATGAACTTGATGTGCGAATTCTGATGGCAAAATATAAATGTGTTAGAGCCGTTATAAAGAACCTGCTGTAACGTTCTTGGTTTGTAAGCACAGTCGTATGCATGCAATGTTTTTGTGTGTTTACTGTTGTTCCGTGTACTTTTAATTAAATTTTTTGTATATCTAACCTGATACCGGGGCATTTCATTGCGTATGATTATAAAATAAATATTTGGGCACAAGGGAGACAGAAAACATAATTTAACGGTACGAGTACACCAGGTCTATTAAGAAATTAAAAAATATATATTTTTTAATTTTGGAAATATTTTTGTCTGCCTTGTTTGTTGGAGACTGAAATGATGAAATATGGAACCCGAAAGGTAAGTGTAGTGTTCCCTGTGCACGCCGTGAAGGCGCACGGGCAGAAGAGGTATAGCTACACTCAATTTGGTCACGGGGTGGAGGTGAGTGTTCAACTTCACATTCTGGCCTTCTGTGCGGTAGAATCCAAACAATCTCCCAGATGTACTCTTACAGGCGAATGTCGTCTTCTCTTCATTCTTACTTATCATCCTACTCTCCTTCGACTGTGTAACTTAAGAGTATAGGCAGTAAAGTTCCGTTTCGACTTAATATTTCCTTTCCATCACTTTTACTCTTGTTTTCGACCTCCTATTTTTATGCTGGCAAGTGTTACTAAAATTCCAGCCACTTGCTATTTTGAATTGAATGAATGTTTTGAAGTGGAGAGTTCACATACCAGTCTCCCAGCAAGAACCCTATCCTAGAAAAAAAATTACTACGATCTTGCTACCTTGAAGCGGGCAGTAGAGTGACCGTTATCAATGAACTTGGCTATTTAGAATTTAATGACCCGAGTTGTCAACAGCTTCCGTGAAATTCTTCGTACTGTGAACCGGATACTTTGAATTTCACGTTGTTGTTTACACCGTGCGTCTTTGTAAAGTCATTTATCTAAATATTCTTCCAACAATACCACTGCATAGTGATTTTGAAAAGTTATGACCAAATAATTATATCCCAGCATGTTTCGGTGGCTGTCACCACCCTCAGGAAAAGGCCATTTTGTAAGCTAAAACACCCCATTATAAAAAAACTGTCTTCTTATGCACAAGCATTTAGATCCACTTCGAATTATACGCATATAATGCGAAGCGGATCTAGCTGCTTGTGCATATGAAGACACTTTCTTTTATATTGGGGTGTTTTAGCGTACAAAGTGAACTTTTCCTCTTGATGGTGGTTGCCGCCAATGAAACATGTTGGAATATAGTTTGATTTTAGAGGAAATTGTCATAATCTTTATAAAGTGCCTGTTATAAATAGTTTGGATAAATAACGGTTACTTTAAGTTTGTCACAGCAGAAGAATTGCTTGATGTATTAAAGCAGTCTTGATGAATCTTGCTGGTAGGTTGCATATTTGTTTTCAGCTGTTACAGGGTGTCTTACTTCTATTAGAATTTGTCAAATTGTCTTAATGTGTGCACCATTTGTAGCGTGTGCATAATACATTCAGGCAATACTTGTCTTCAAACAGCTTATAAATTTGGCTTAAATTTATTGGTGCTTCCTCTGTGGTAGTTTTGATATTAGTCAGTGCTTTACACTTCCCAGAAAATCTGCTCGAATCCGTGACCAACTAAGCACAGGGGTGGTGCAGTGAATTACAAGAGTGCAATATAATTAAATCCCACTGTGAATACCAGGTACCTGCCCACGTATGTTTGTGTGCATTCATCCAATGGATTCCATTATATTGTCATAAACTTCAAAGCTTCTGACGTGGAATGGAGCAAAACAACTAGAATTGTGTTTTACGTGTATCATACAGCTATGTACGGAATTCACCTGTTCAGTCTAACCGACTGACTGTATCACGGTTTGCAATATGTTTGGTATGTGCTGGATTTCTTATAAAACACTTCCCTTTCTTATTAAGCCTTGTTTGCACGACAACAAAAGTACGTAGAAAGGGGTGGCCATGTCTGTCCGTCTATCTAGCCTTGTAAAATCGAGACCTGCTGGATGACTTATAATGAAGTTGCACGAACACATTTAAAGTATCTACATACATTTAAATTTTAAATGACTTCTACTGGTAATAGGGATAGCGCAGTAGGTATAGCGACTCGCTACGGGCTGAACGCTCCGGGTGTCGAATGCCGGTGGGGGCGAGACTTTCCGCGAAATCCAGCCTGACCCGCAAGGCCAGCCAGCCTCCTGTACAATGTGTACTGAATGTTCCCTGGGGGTAAAGTGGGCGGAGCGTGGTGCTGACCACCAACCTCCTAGTGCCTGGTTGCGAATGGTTTGGAACTTTACCTCCCTCCCCTCTATACCTGGATAGGAAAGTCATGGGGTGACCTTTACCTTTACTATTGGTAATAGAAACTTGTCAGATCCAGAACATATGAGATGAGAGTGACACTAGCTCCACTGCCGAAACGCGTTAGCCGTAGTCACTATAATAAGCTTGATAATCGCACTGACATTATAATTGTGCTGCAAACAGTAACCACAAGGATAGTAACTGTGCTCTCCTGCTGAACAGTATTTTAGGTGTTATGTAATGCACAAAGCGAAACGCAGCATAGTCGGTATTGTGACTAGTCTACGGGCTGGACAATCAGGATTCGTGGTTCAATTTCAGGAATGGGCAGGGTATTTATCTTTTCCCCAAAGCTTTCAGCCTAACCCTGGAATTACTTAGCCTCCTGTTTAGTTGTGCCGCGGGAACGTTACCCGGTTTAAGTAGGTTGGGGTGTGAAGCTGAGCACTCACCTACATCTGGTGTCTAGATTAAGAATGAGGTAGCTGCACCTTCACTCCCTCAAATGCTTTTATGGCGAGCACGAGGTTAAAACTTTGCTTTTTTCTGTACTTCATCTTTACATAACCAATAATGTCATCGTACAAAGAAATCTTGTGAAAGCTGCATGTGCCGTGGTACTGATTGGAACTTTCTGATATTATTAATATACCGACAGCTCGCAGCTTAATGCATGCTGCACATTCTCAGATATCTGAGCAACTTCAAAAACATGAATTTAAGAATGTGGAGGATAGTAATAATGCGAATAATATTAAATAGGTTTTGGCTAGGTATACGGGATTCATGTGTACGCTATTGTAATGTGGTACCATTTGATTTGATAGGTATGTACCGACGTCTTGGAGGAACCTGCTATATCCATATTTTATGGTAATCAGTAAGTAGAATATTTTGCTGAAGTGTTAGTGAATGTGTGCAGACTTGCGTGTCACAGAAGACGGTAACTGTAATATTTATTTCGCTTGGAATTTCACATGTCATCTGGCACCGGCAACGGTCCAGTACTGGGATCTTGCGAACACAGTAATCAGCCTTCAGGCTACATAAAAGAGGGGCTGTTAATTGAAATAATGACTGTTAGTTTCGAAGAAGAAATTTACCATGTGGAGCCATTGTCACGAAATGCAGGTCTATGTGACGTCTTATTAACCTTTTGAAACTCAGTGTGAACAGTGTGTTTGTCACTTGCTGCAGCATTACGAGGTTCTCAATCTGCCACACGGTGTACTGGTCGGTACGTTGCGTTTGACTCCTACATTAAAAATTGGCATTTATCATGGAGAGGATTAACGTGATGGTGAGTGTAATTAACACAAGCTCTGCTCCTTCTGAGGCAGGAAATTATAATTTGGATTAAAGTGGATTTTCTTGGTGTTAAGTTATGTAGGATATAATTGGAAAAAAACGTGATGAAAATGTAGTGGTGTAAATACTTGTATACCTGGTGAATTTTTAAACCGAGCGTGGTCTTTTTATATCTTTACAGCATATTATTGACAAACAAATATAAGTGTACTAGATGTTTTATGTTTTTCTTACTAATTTTCATTTATTTATTTGGGGTAAAGCTACCCAAATTTTTGCGTGCATTATTTCGTGTTACGGTAATATAATTTGCCACAGTACTAGACAGGAATATTTTTGTGAGGTTAGATTTAACGGTTTTCCGTAGATGGCTCCAGAAACTGTATTGATAGCTCTGTTACGCATAACTAATTTCGTGTAGAATATTCAGTGTATCACCACGATATCAGGTGTGCTGTAAAACTGTGTGTCAATTATTTCGAATATCTGTGTACCACAACTTGTTTAGAAATATTCAGTTTGACACTCTTAAGGTTTAATACTGTTGCTTCTCCTAAGAGATTTATGTCCTTCCTTTATTATTTTGCCGTCCGTATACAGGAAAGTGTTGTAGTAATTCCACAGAGTACAGGTATATGAAGCCTATCTAACTGCATTTTCCTTGCATTGACTCCTTGAAGCGGAGGACGTAATAATTTGTTTAGCTAGTAAATAAGTTACCTGCCTTTTATATAACACAAACGTACTTTACCACGTTCATGAGTTTTTCTTTTCGTAGGGCTTATCATACTCAGTTAAATCCATCTACATTCTCACAGCTTTGCACTTGAACTCGCGTTTTAATTATTTTGTCTCATCTACTTTTAGATTTTCGAAACAGTATCTTCTATTTAGTTAGTACGTGGGAATTTCCAGCTTTTCGAAGACTCTGTTGACTCTGTGCCCAGGGTAAAATCTCGGTTTTATGCGCTGGACATGGGGGAAAAGGTATCTCCAGCGCTGACATGCATCAACTAAACTACACTGCATCAGGACGCATACTACTATTATTGATATTTTTATAGACGTGGGGAACATCAAGTCACGCGTTTCCTGTCTCCCATTCTTTCAATATTACCTGCCACTCTCATCACTGATTCTGTCAGCCTAATAATATTTTATGAATAGTGTAAGTTATAAAGCTCTTCACTGTCATTTTCCTTGAAACACGTGAAAAAGTTTTGTCTTTCATTATTGGTAGTATCTAGTTTCAATATGGACCAGTTTTAGCAGAACCGTAGACTCTTCTGGCAGGATACCTTACACTCAAGTACTTACTCTATTCTGCAACTAGACGCATTTGCAGTGCGGATAATTAGGGGTTGTTTGTTGTAATTCCTAGCAGGGGTTGGTTGTGGTGCTATATCGATCCCTGCCTCAGGCAGTATGACTGTGGAGGGGGAAGAATGAAAGCGACAGGCATTGTGATGGTGATACACTGAATGGACCCACTTCCATTCCGCCCTCCAAAACCGCCACGCTGTTTCGTAAAGCCTTCCTCACAACCGTGTCTTTGAACGCTGTATATTAAGGCCACCGAAAGAAGTATCATGGACTGCCCCATCCACTTCTCCCTCAAGCCATTACGATTCTCCATCAAGCGTACCTCCCTGTATATACCTTAATTTGTTTAGAGGTTCTGTTCACACAAATGTACGTAGTTAAAACCATGTGATAATCTGCACCAGGGATAGGGGTTCGGGCAGAGTGGTGTAGGCCAGAGGAGGCTAGTGGAGAATACGACAGTATGCCGATAGTGGGAAGATTCCAGTACTGGCATTTCCACCACCCATGGGACTTCTTTCCATAACAGCAATTTTGTCGTACCTCCATTCAGCACGTACATACCGCTGTCAAGGGATGAGCGGGACTGCAACGGAGCGTGAAAACAAGACCTACGACACCAAATGTCGCTTTTCAGAGGACATTGTTCCTGTTTCGTATCCTAGAGGTCACGGTTCAAGTCTCCGCCAGGAGATGGGGTACACGTATGGATGATTTTTGTCAGTTTCCTCGGTCCTTCAGGCAGATGACTGTATTTACCTCACATTAGGTGAGGGCAACTTCCTCGTCCCGTGCAATTCGCTACTTATCAGTGATTTTACCATGTGACACTATATTTTATGAGCTACTGATTGCGTCTTTAAATAAACTACAAGTAGAATAAACAAGACGGACAAGATACAGGCGGTGAAATATGACGTGTTGGTTGATCGTTTCTTTATTTTTGTTCATAAAGATTACAAAATTTGTGTACATGAGAAATATAGGTCATTATTTAAGTGCCGAGAATTGTTAGTCACTTCCTGTCGAGGTGGACCGGATTGATTTGGCTGAGGATGGAAAGAGTTGGCAGCTATTGAGAAAGATGGGTTCCATAAAATGTGCGGAATTTTTTGAATAGCTGAGAAACTTTTATCTTATCAAGACGGACCATGATCCGTAAGGTTAGTTTATCAAAAGCATGTGCTTCCGTATTTTGTCAGAGTTACTGTGTATTTGTGCAGACAATGTGGGAAACTTTCATTTTGTCAGAACTTATTTTTATCTGTCGCTGATATTGACTGCTTTTGAACAAAGTAACTGTGGACTCTCGTTTGTGGAGTAACAAGATGGAACCTTCCATTTGTTTGCCTTTTGTTGATGGTGGCCAGTATTCATAAGAATCACCCGGCAGCCATTCGTGGTGTATAGGCTACTGACCTTTTTTTCACACTAAAGAAAATTCCGGTGCCGTAGTAATATGTTATTTAACAGTGGATGATTACATAGAAAATCATGCACGAAAGAGAATTTGTTGTTTGGTTGGTTAGTTAGTTATGATATTTGTAGTCATTGGATTAGATTACCAATTAAATTGCCAGTGGCTATACCACGAATTCATTTGCGCACTAATGGCAACTTCATTAGCGCAGTTGGAACAATACGCGACAAAGGAAACATAAGGCGCTGTTAGAAGATGATAATTAGGAACAAAAATGAACGCCGGATTCTTTCAACGTTCTTGTACACCCAGCGCTCTGTAGAACAATGTGTAATTATTCCTGTCGCCTGTACATACATCGTAAGTTGAGTTTTGTGACATTATTAAAATATCCATAGCCTAATACAGATGTTCGGCTTACGAACATCTGTCATTCCATCTGCCAACTACTCGAGTGATGGATAATACCCATCACAGAATTAACTATATCGAATCGTGGCATTTTTGCGAAGAGATATTTAAATTGTTCGTGTTTTAGCTTTTTCATGTCCAGATTTCATTATTCCAGCTGGCATCAACTTCAATGCAAATGGATGCCATCTTCAGAACTTCAGCAACGAGGTATCGCAATTTACCTTAAGATAGGATGAAAATAACAAAAGAATTACGCGAAGAATTACATGTCCTTCTGATTGTATTTTCAGCGTAACTCGCCGCGTACTTATCCGAGCGAGAAATGTAATAACTACAAATTTTTCGTCAAGCGTCCTGCCACCACTTTCAGGATAGGAGAGAACATTTGATAACATCGGAATTTGGTAAGGATTATTTCCTATCGGAGTGCGTAGGTTGGTAGATAAATACCGACCTTAAGGTGTAATATGACGTCACTTCGTAAGACCAGAGCCCCTGCCGTGAATGCAACCTGCATATCAAAAAGGTCTTTATTGTGGCTGTGCAATCGTAGTAGGTACTCTGAAGCTCTTGGTAAATTTGAGAAGATTTC
>JGI24700J35501_10929818_pt1 | contig 10300 bp, 7 predicted proteins | sample TergutTh196P1_FD_35501 | JGI IMG/M metagenome (IMG submission 35501) | reverse complement strand
TTTCTGAGTGACTTCCAATCTGTGATTCTAGTGTGTGAACAGACCAAGATCATGTAGCTACTATGCCGGATGTGGAATGTGGGGGAAAACAAAATATTACATAGAAAAACTAAGCTTTCACATTATCTAACATATTCAACATACCTGTTACTTGTGTATAAAAGCACAGAAACACTTTAGTTCTTGTTTAGAGGTTCCCAAAGACAGATTATCATACTAGCACATTTCTTGAATGATTGATATCGGTTTCTTGAAGTGAGTCACCAGTCAGATAAGTAGGTCAGTTTTGGAAGACCTGAAGTCATTTTAAGCCCTTCATAACAAAAAGACAAATGTGAAGATAAAACAGAAAACACTGCAATGAAATGACAAGGTATATCGTGACTTTAACTTGTAACAGTAAAAGGAGATGGTGTGTGACAGAAAAAAATTTAGACCAGCAGGTGAAATATACCTTGCTGAGAGCATTTTGTAATACCACAGAAACAGTGCGTGGGTTCTGTTACAGATGAACTACTGGATAGCATCAGTGACCTGGAATGGCTGAATAAAGTTATTAATGGAAGTGACACACTTCTGCTCCCACTTGGTGAAAATGGAACAGCTGTCACCTACATATTGGGAATAAATGAGGTACAGTAATAGACATAAAGCTATAGATGTAAGATTAATTGCTGGTTGACAAGAGGATGCAAAGAATTTCATGATCTTCATAATTCATAAAGATCATTGTCTAATTACTAGGGTCATCAAATCAAGCATGTAATGATGAGTAGGACATGTGTAATAACAGAATTCCAAAATATGTTAATAAATAAAAACTGGGATGAAATCCTATAGCAAACAGATGTAAAGAAAGGTTTTAATATATTTTTAAACACATTTCTGCATAATTTTGAAACTTGCTTTCCTACGCAAAATGTTATCAACAAAATAAAACAACAATCAATGGATAAGTGCAGGTATTATTGTATCTTGTAAGCATAAGAAGAGTCTCTATATTTTGATTAAAACTACGTATAGCCCCATAATAAAAGCATTCTGTACACAGTACAGTACAAGAATACAAGAAGTAATTAAAAAGGCTAAACGTTTGTATTACAATGAATTAATAAAAGCATCCAGAAACGAAAATAAAACATTATGGAAGATAACAAATAAGGAAACTTGTAAATCTAACCTTACAAAGAACATTCCAATGGAATTCAACTTTGGCAACAGTTTCCAGATCAACCCCGCCAATGTTTTTAACAAATATTACTTAAATATAATTGATGATCAGAAGATACAAGAAGCTAATATTGAATCTACCAAATTTTCACTGAATGAAGCTTTCTGTCAGGGATTTGCTGAGATAATCAATATCCCAATCACTGACTCTGAAGTCAAATGTACATTTAAACTCTTAAAGAATAAAAATTCAAGTGGTTATGATGGAATATCTAATAAAATTATGAAAGCAGGTTGTGATCATATTAGTAAACCCCTTACCAACATTCTTAATATGTCACTAACACAAGGAATATACTCAAACCAACTGAAATACTCCATTATAAAATCAGTGTATAAACATGGAGATAAAGCACAAATTTCTATTTATAGACTTGTTTTTGTACTCAATGGTTGCTCAAAAATCATGGAAATTGTAATATCTCGAAGATTAAAGAAACATCTAGGGATGTGTAATATATTAACTTCAGAACAATATGGTTTTTGAGATGAAGTATCAACCAGTAATGCCGTCTATAAATTATACAATATAAAACAACGAAGCACATTTCCTAAATTAATATTTTAATTTTTAACTTTTTGATGCCTTCTACATGTTTCAAACTCCAGGGTTCATCTTCAGCAAGCTGAATGTAAATACAGTTATGGTATGGTACGTTTTACATGTGTCAATATAAGCAGTCTAGTAGGTACGAGAGTGTGATTGATATTCTTCTACCGACCAGACTGCATATACTGATGCATGTAAAACGTACCATACCATAACTGTATATACAACTGTCTTACTGAAGATGAACCCTAGGGTTTGTAACATGTAGAAGATATCAGAAAGTTAAAAATTAGAATATTAATGCAGGAAATGTGCATTTCGTTTGTTTATATTGTATAATTACATTACAATGCACAGAGCAAAAAACATAAAATTCAACATCTACAAACTTATTACTTCTGTTTAAGGATGGAATACCAAACACTACATTGCTTGCATTTTCTGTGATATAATTAAGGCCTTTGATGGTGAGTCATGAGGTTCTGTTGTCTAAATTGGAAGACTACGGAGTGATGGGAATAGTCTTAAATTGCTTTAGGTCTTACATAAATGATAAAAGGCAGAGAGTATCCTTAGAATGCACAGCAACCCACAGCTTTCAGTCAGATTGGGAGTCAATGAAGTACAGATATCAAAGGTTCCATCTTGGGCCCAATGCTGTTAAATATATGTATATAAATAATCTCTATAAAATTATGGATAAACTCTCGCACACCCTATTATATGCCGACGTAATTAATATCATAGTAACAGCTACTACTTATAATGACTTACAGAAATGTAACTCTTCAACTCATTTCTAAGTATTTTCAAATAAACCAGCTTGTATTGAATAAGAATAAAACATTTGCAATTAACTTTTCATTGGCTGCAACTCTGACTCATACACTAATAATCAAACACTCTTACAGAATAAATTAAATTCTTGGTTATACGTTTAGATAGCAATTTATCATGGACAGTCACAATGGAAAAATTATTGAAGAAACTGAGTATAGAATGTTATATGATGAGGAATTTATATTATTATATGACTCTAGACTCATTAAAGACGGTTTATTGCGCATATTTTCAGTCATTGTTGCAATTTGGGATAATTTTCTGGGACACAATTATAAACCTACATAAGGTTCGTATATTGCAAAAGGGAATAATAATAGTGATGTTGGGATTAAGACAAAGGACATCTCGTAGACAGAAATTTAAGAAATTACATGTATAACTGTACCAAGTTTATATGTCCTTGAAATGATAATGTTTGTCAATAAAAATCCAGATAAGTACCAAACTAACGATTCAATTCATAGCAAAGATACGAGACAAATAAAACCAACTTCATTTACAATCAGTAAGTCTATCTTCAGTCCAAAAGGGTGTCTGCTATTTCTCAATAAGAATATTAATAAACATCCACCACACATTGTACAACTATGTGAAAACACAGTGGCCTTCAAGAACTCTCTAAAAAATTCTTATAAAAAATGCCTGTTATTCAGTAAGTGACTTTATGTCAGATAATCACTATGAAGAACAGTTCAAATTTCAAGGAAGGTAACATCATGAACAACAGTAAAAAATAGTTTTCTTCATATTATGTACATATGCAAAATTTTAGACACAATAATTTGTAATAATATGTATTACTCATATTGTAAACTGGACATAACTGTTGGACTATGACAAGATTATATTGTGTTGTATTATAATGACCAATTTCATATTCAGTTTGGCTTAGTTCGAATAATGGATCTGTGAAATGTGAATTATATATGTATACGTGTGTCACAAATGTGGGATGTGAGAAATGCAAACATTGAAATCAGAAAAGCTGAAATAAACAGACCACTGTAGAGACCTGGGCATGGATAGAAGGATATTACTTATATTATGGATCTCAAAGAAACAGAATGACAGCATAAGATGGCATTCAATTTGTCTGAGTTATGAACCAGTGGGGAGTTCTTGTGAATACATAATGAAGCTTCAAGTGCCACAAAAGGCAGGGAAATTCCATGACCAATGAGGGTGTCTGTGCTTGTCAAGGACTGCTGAGTGAAGACAGTGTGAGCATTATACATTTGTGCAGTGATGATGTGGACATCATATGTTTGTGCTGTGAATGTCAGAATTATATGTGGACATTCTCACAGCCATGTTGTTGAACATTCAGGTTTTCTGGGATGTTATGAAGTGCCATTGGGTATGCTGTTCCCAGTATTGGAAGGATTGTAGTGTCTTCAAAACACCGGAACTACACACTCTATGACACACCATAATATCTCAAAAGACTTTTAATCTTCAATGTAGCACACGTCAGAACCTTCACCAGTGCAATTAGTGCATCACTCTTTACACTGAATGGACCAGTTTAATGTACAAGTGCCTTCCTTTCATGTGCAGTCTCTGCTTATTTCTTTATTTCAGTGTATATTCTAAGATCTGCCTTATTCCGGTATATTACACAGCATGGAGTGGTAATATCCCAGAACATAGAGCTCATCCACATCATGGCAGAAGCCTGAAATCACACACTGTATATTCTATTTACACAAGCTGTTTCACAAGATTTCACTCCACAGTTTGCACAGCACAAGTTTTGATGACCATTCCTTGTTGAGTCACAGGACAGATGCCTGCACAGTTTGCATATGTGAAAAGATATGCAAAGAAATGTAACTGAGTGATACCAGAAATGACCAAAAGATTTTAGTTGTACAGTCTCTCTGTGACAGCTGCCTACTAGCTCAAATTTGAAAGCAAATGCCCATGCTATCAAATTTAGATTACTTGAAAGTTTTTAAAGAAACCTGTCACTGTATATTGTATTTCCATGACTCTTAATGCACGCTTAAGTACCATAAATGGTTTATGTATATAGCAACTTAATTATTGCATTACACTGAAGAGGTTTCTGAGGGTTGTGTTAAAGATCTTAATATCTAACCTTTTCCTCAGACTGCCATAGATGGAGGTACATGTGTGACAAGTGCTAATGCTGAAGGTGGAGTGTGTGTTCCTCTACCACGGTGTGTACTACGAGCATTCAAACAGGACTTGGACATATACCTGAAACAGTACTTCTGTAAAAGTGGCAGGTAAATTTGATTTTTATGCAGTTTCATAACATAACTGGCAAATATACATGTTGAACACTGGTGTCCTAGAACAGGGTTTCTCAACCTTTGTGAGACCACGGCCCGGTAAATTATTTTTTTGTAAGACGAGAGCCCAGTCCCAACAAATTTACTAGTAAGTACCTTTCCAATTTTTTTTTAAGTTCATACATTAAACTAACATAAATATTAATAATTAATTACATCATAATCATAAAGAATATTAGTACACTTATGTATACGGTGTGGCATGTTGACAAACATAAAATTATATTTAATTTAGTTATCAACTGGACTAATGAAATCTTGTAGCATATTGTAGTTTCCTCAGGCCTCTCACAGCCCAGTATAATTGATGCCAGAGCCCGGTAACGGGCCGTGGCCCAGCGGTTGAGAAACACTGTCCTAGAACATACTGTAATTGCTCCACTAAATACCGACTGCAACATAACAGAAGGAGGGTGGTGTAGTTTGGTCAGTAGAGAGACTGGGCTGCGGCCTGAAAAACCAGGGTTCAGTTACCAATATGAACAAAGACTGTCCCCCCTCTGCCACATCCAGACCAGCTGTGAAGCCCTCCCAGCCTCCAGTCCAATGGGTACTGGAGGTTATTTCCCTGGAAGTAAAGTAGCTGAGGCAAGAGACGGAGCTAATCGTGCACTCCCTCATACCTGTACACACATTGTGCTTAATTAAGCACAACAATCACTTTACCAGCACAGCAGCAACTTTAACTAATGTAAGAGGTCAAATCATTGCAGTACTGTGTGGGATATAATGATTCTGATTCACTTCAATGTTAAGCATCCTTAATTATTATACATATATTTTTAAGTGTCATGTCACCAGGTCAGTTGTTCTTATTACCATTTTTAACCTTGCACTCCCGTCAAGTCTCCTTCCTTATCCTTTATGTTTCAAGTACTTTTATCAAGAAAAATATGGGCGGTTTTATTAGCATGTTCTAAATCAATGCACAGTTTCATATTAAGCTGTAATTGCATTGCCTCCTTTTTGCGTGTACATATGCAAAATAATTACAGATCACAATTTTTGGAAGTGGTTGGGGGTGTAAGTGCACATATGAGGTAACTATGACAGCTATAATACAAACAATAACAGTTTAATATATTACAAATATAAAAGAAAAATGCACAAATAACTACTTACATATGCATTCATTGATATTTATAAAACCCTGTTTCCTCAAGCACGTGCAGATAGATTTATTTATACACAAAATGCTCCATGCCCAGTCAAATTTACACACATGACAATTAAAGAAGAACCAAAATAAATTAACCTGCTTGATTTTGCAGGATACATAATGACTAAAATAATAACTCAGGACTATTCCTCTTTTGACCTGGCCCAGTTGTGCAGAAAAACATAATTTATAATCGAAATCTAGAAACCAGCGCATATATATTGTTGCTGGCTAGATTCCAAAACCAGAATATTTTTGTTCTGTAATTAACATCCTAAATTTGCACTCTGTCCAGAAGTTTCATTTACACTACACAACACTCGGCGACCGCGAAAACACATCCAAACTCAACCCGCTGCAACTCTTCCAGGGCTTGATTCTCAGTCACTAAAGCACAGGAAAGCAATAAAAAAAACTGTTCATACAAAATTTGTGGACATGTACAAAATTTGTCATCATACCAACTTCATGAGGAAAGTCAAGGTCATTTACAGTGGCTGAACAGCGCTGTGCAAGGAATGTGTTTTGGACCATTCCAACGTTGGGATCACTAACTAGAATCCTACTTGGACTCTGGGCATTCACATTCTTCTCTTTTGTTTTTCCATGTAGGTAGAGATCATGTAAAGAGTTGAAACTATTCCAAGATACAATAGTTGCATGTGGCTTGCTGTTCACACAATCCACTGAATTAGTTACATGTATTATTTATAATGCATCCAGAAAATAAATTAAGTGATGTGTGTTTGTGGATAAAACTCCCAAACAGTTTAGTAACAGGGTTTTCAGACATCAGACTCAGAGATACGCAGATCCTTTAAAACATATTTACAGATTAATGTGGGATTTTGCATATCAATATGCCTGAAATCAGCTATGGATGTGAATTATTACCAGACTCTATGTTCTCTGCACAGATTGGCTGGTGTATGCTGTCCAGACCACCTGTACAGCCAGAAGACCGTGACAACAGAAAAGACGTATGACACAACCACTGTTGTGAAATAAGTTCCTAAGCACTAAATTAACAGATCTTTAGGCTATACAAAGAGATATTTAGGGGCCTGTTTTGTAATGTAGTTTCCTGGTATCATTAATTATACACTGTTATAACAATGTAAATAAAATTGTACCAAGGAAAGTGTCCACTTATTCATCAGCCATTTCTACTACAAAAGCCTGTAACATGTGTAATGGAAGCCTCACTTCAAGAAGTAATTTAGCTGATAAGGTCATATATTGCAGGATAATATGAAAGTGAATCTTACAAACATTTTGGACGTTCATGGATGAGGATGGGGTTCAATTGGACTTAACTCAGCCATGAACATTCAGAGTCCATAACAATAGAGCATTTGTAAATCACTTAATCATAAAATGCACAAGGAAGGTCTTCCTGGAAGAACTCATTGTACTCTGAGGTTTAACGAACTCTACTGAGCAAAGTCCCTCTAAATCAGCCAATATGTCCTCAGCTAGTCAAAAAATTATTTGAATTCTTAGGAAACACAAACACACAAATTACTGTTTCCATTTCAGCCTATTTGTCCAAGGTGGAAGCACAACTCATAACCTTCTGCCAGGCTACATGGTGTCGTATTGTAGATGACAACAATCTTTATAGTCACCTTTATGACGTCAAATCTCCCAGAAATGCTTCAGTTTTAACCTGTTGTTTTCAGAGTCATGGTGTTATGCACAAATGTGACTTTGCTTTTGTCCTTCTATAGCGCATCTAAAAGTCATTTGTAATGCAAACTAGGCCATCAGGATTCCATATTATAGGGAGCACGTCTTGTGGGAAGATAGGTAGAGATTAAGCCTGTGTATGAATATATGTGATACACTGAAACATACACATATACATTCTATATGCATTTTTAATGTAATAAAGTGGAGATCTCCCCCCTCCCCTGGTATTAAGTTTCTGTTTACATTCATGTTCTTGCATAATTAGCCTAATGATGACCTGTACTCCAGGTGGAAACTAGTAGCCAGGCAAACGATCACAAACAGCATGTTGTGTGTGACTGGAAACATCGATATACAATTTTCCACATTACTTTTAAACAATTAATTCAGCTTGCAACATAAATTTTCTATCTAAGGCAAACAAAATTGCAGCGGACAGCAATCATGTATTATCTTGGCTTCACACTTTGCTCCTCATTCAGATTAGTAATTAGGCTGTAGACTGGATGCCAAGGATTTGATTCCTGCAAGTGCCAAAGATCTACCCCTTGCCCATGTCCATATTGACTGTGAGGCCCACCAATCTTCCTAACTGATTGGTTCCAGGAAGGACACTCACCTAGAAGGTACAGTGGATGGAACATAAAGCTGACAGCACATGTTCGTGCAGTGCTGATGTTTATTTGAAGCTACTCTTCTACCCTTACACACATAACTGTCTGCAGTTCTTAATTATATACAGTACAATTTCACCTTTGGAGACCAATTTAACCATTTCTGCATCCTAACAGAATAAAATGTACCAACACTTCCACACTCAGGGTAAATATATAGGCCTGTCACTTCCATGGTAGAAGATGTTGTGACCAAGTTTCATCATGTTCGTTTACATGCATATGTAGTTGGGCCATGCAGTTAAACCCATTGATGAAACAGCTTCAACAGCAACCAGGTCTGTGAAACAAATGCCATGCAGCAGGAACATCCTTCACATATTCATTCTGTTCATGAGAATTTGGTGAAGCAAGTGATTTTATTGTTGTACTTGAGGAATACAGCAAGAATGACAACACACTTATCCCATGGGTATATGGATATGAAAGAATGAAGTTCTGTAGTTATGCTGGTAAAAAGAATACTGTCTTACCAACATCAGTAGCTCAAAGGAAAACAGCTGGGAATGACAAAAAGTGGGTTCCAGCCATAAACTATAGGCAGCCTCCAATGTTTTTTTTGCAACTGATGAATTAAATGCTTGTTTAATGTCAACATATAAGTAACAGAGTTGTATATTATGTTCATAGAATGTTTCTATGGTTTGATGCAGTGAAAATACAGGATCTATGGTAGCTTGTTCTTTATGAAAGGCACACTGATATCAATAAACAGCTCAGATATACATATCCAGAGATATCTACCTCCATTCTTAATTAATGCAATATCATTAGGGTCATCACCTGCTGCTCTGCTATTTGTTTTCTAATAACATCATACACCATATTAACTGTGGATGGATAGATAAATAGTTTAAGTTCATATTATATTTTCATCAGTGGTCATTTTCTTCATGACAGTTACATAGATGAGCCTTATAATATTCAAACCACCTCTTTAATGCCTGTTGTTCTCCATCAACTAGACTGCCTGCTTTTATCTATACACATATATTTCTGTTTGATTTCTACCATTCGTTTCCTGTAAGTCCTAAATAAGGTTTTCTTTCAAAAGTTTCTTTTTTACACAGCATATGGTTTTTGATTTCCATTGCACTTTCATTTACTCACCCACAAGGGCTCGAAATTTTCCTTTGTAGCATCTTTCTCCTTATTTCATTTCATTTCAAGCGCTTGATTGCAAGTCTCATCAAACCACCGGTTTCTTCTTTTTGGTTCAACAATTCCAATAGTTTCTTCTGCAACTGCATGTAATGCCCTGTTTGATAAATGTCCATCTCTGTCAATGTCATTTTGATCATGAACATTCTGTCAATATGGTCTTCAATGGTGCATTGACAATCCTTAAAATATGGTCCATCTTTAAATTTCAGTGTATCAAACTTCATGTTTCTACCACCAGGGGACTTGTTCATGATTTATATTTTTTATCTATAACTAATTTTAACCATAAAGTGGTCTGAGTCACAGTTAGAGCCTCTGTAGCTTCTAATATAAATTATATTCGAGATGTGCCTCGCATCAATCATTGTGTGGGCAACCTGATTCCCGGTGAGACCATCTGGAGATACCCAAGTTTCCTTGCATTTCGTATGTGGAAACATCATACTGCCATTCACTACATTTCTGGTAACATCAAAGTCAGCCAGATTTGTCCCACTGTCATCAGACCCAACATGCAGACTGAAACTTCCAGCATTACTTATCACTGAATCTTTCTTTACCCACTTCAGCATTCATGCCTCCAATTATTTCAATGTCACATTCTGGTGTCTTTTGGTAAGACCCATCCAGTCAATCATAAATGAATTCCTAATGGCTTCATCTTTCCCTT
>JGI24700J35501_10929819_pt1 | contig 10302 bp, 9 predicted proteins | sample TergutTh196P1_FD_35501 | JGI IMG/M metagenome (IMG submission 35501) | reverse complement strand
TTCATACTGAACACATAATGCCACGTTGCCCCTTGCCGGACCCCAACCTACTAGAACATCAGGACACTATACCACATGCTGTAAATCTCAGTCTTACACTTCTGAAGGTGGGCAAAAAATTGCCCGAAACATGTTGAGCTGATCTTGGAGATCAATAAATTATTATTGTTGCATCTAGTTGGACTTTCTATATTATTTACCTACATTGATGATGCACGGTCAAGCACAAATTAAATTTAGTAGATGTCAATTTGATTGTCTATGCCCCGAAATGCTCTTTGGCTGTCAGCCTCAGGTTAACTTAAAACTGACATTTTGGAGATCTGTTTCCCTCCATCATCAGGGTTGATATCTCTGACTTGTAAGTTTTTGAACTTTGATGGATGATTTACTTGAGAGGTTTTTTGGTATTTTGTGCTTTCTAAAACTACAAGTCTTAACACTTTATTCACCATCTTTTAACACCATCCATGAATGCTGGTTGAACATGTGTCTTATGCATTTCTAATTCCAATTTTTTTGGGAGTTTTGCATTCCAAAGATGCTTCTTTACAGTTTTGAACTTAAGGAGTTAATTCATGTGTTGTGAATGAATTCCCTAAATCTTTATCTTTTCATTACTACATTGTTTAGTTACATCCATAGAACTTTGCCTGGATTTCTTACTTGGTTCTATATCTCTCATATTTGTGGTCTCTGTTCTTCTGGAATGTGTCACTACCACATGACTGGTTGATTGGTGCCCAATGTTTTGAGACAGTATGGTGGTCTCAGGACGTTGGGTACCAATCACCTGGTGACATGGCATCACATCACAGACGAATGGATATCTCAACCACACAAACATGAAAACCTGGAAATTCTGATGATTTTTACGCGTTTTACAGCCTAGAGCTGCACAGAAATCTCCAGCTGAATCCAAAGCTAATAGTGGTATCAGTATGTTCTTCAGTCGTGATACAGAGAAACCAGGAAAGCCAATGATGTCTGTTGCTAAGGGCAGTCAAAATAGTGAACAAAGCCCCCCCGGTGCTAATGGTAACATAGTGGTGGAAAACTGTGCATCAAAGAGCCACCAAGAGAAACAAGACCTTCCAAATAAGAAAACAGAATTATCAAACAGTGTTAAGAGTAATAGTATAAAACACACTAGTAAGAGAGCGGGAAGTGCTAAAAGTCGAAAGATGAGCACCGGCAAAGAGCTGTTGCCAGCAAAGAAACTGAAACGAATTGTTGTCTTAACAGACTCAGAAGGCAGTAGTGATGATGGTGAGTAGAAGCAGACTATGTATGTTACATATGTCTTGTAAATCTTTTAGATGTTGTCATTATAAGTCACAGACAAATTTTTGTTTTTATAGGCATAATGTTTTATTAAGTTGAGATTGACATTTGTGTGTGGCAGATATATTTAGTAGGGATGATGGAGATGTCCCTGATTCTCCTCCACCACCTGAAATTGCCCCTAAACATCATGAGAGTGATGGTGAAGATGTAATACCACCCACTCCAGAGGCAGAGTTGAAGAAGGGTCGCAAACGAGTCCGTAAGATGAAGGACGAGACATATATGGATGAAGATGGTTATTTGCGTAAGTATGGGTCTCCTTCTTTGGTGGTCTGCTTTAACAGACCCGTACCTTTGGCTTGGACTTTGATGACTCATTGAGCTTACAGACTATGGCTGAGGCTTGATTCCTACTAGAGGCATTGGGGTTTTTGGTGCATTCATGGCAAAACATGCAAAATTACACATTTATACTTGTTTGCAGGTCAGAGCTTGAGAATTGCAGAAAATATTTTCATGAAGCTTGATATTGAGGAGTTCTGCTAAAATTTATCAAAGAATTTAAATTTTTCTTAAAATAATAACAAAACAGACACTTTTATGTGAAAGATCTAGAGCATCTAGAGTACATGTTGCTAAATATCAGAGTGAGAAATGTTTTGGGTTTAAGTTGTAGAGCAAAATGAAAGACACGTTTTATGACTAGTTCACTTGTTCTGTAAGACTTACAGGTTTTGAGATAGTTAATTAAGCCCTTGAAGACTGTTTAAGTGACACACTGCAATTATTTTATATTCTGAACCATATAACTCTGCTTGCAACACTTTTTCAAGAGCTAAATCTAATGACATACAAGGAAAAGGCCTTATAAAACATGTCAAATTTCTGTGTACTTGAAATGCAATGCATTGTTCTATGTTTGCATGCCATGCTATACTGAATGACTGCTAGATGGCATAATTTGGATGCAACCTTCTGGCTAACCGTACTGAAATCACTGCTGTTGGTTCTTTGTATATCTTCACAATCATTAATTTGGTACCATTTTCACTTCATATATTATGTCACATGATGTAGTCATGTTTTTTGTATCCATATTGTGGTCTTCTGGTTTGTTGCATCACTTTGTAGTCTGGTAGTTGAGTACCAGTATTTCAGGAGAATGTACTGCCTCCATTTTCACCCTTGAAGATGGAGGCAGTCTTTCATATGAACCATTGATACCCACTTATCAAAGTACTGTAATGTGCTATCATATGCCCGAAAACTACAGGGTGAATACTGACCAGATAAACATCAGAGTTTGCACATTTTTTATACTCTTCTTGGTTGACTGTATGATGTGATAATCAATGAAGGTAGAAAATATCAAGTTATTGCCATGTGTGATTAAACACACCACGACAGTGTATCCATGTGCTTATACCCAGAGGATGTATGAGGGAATGGAACTCCACACATTCTTAACCTTGCTACAAAGTGGAGTTGAGTACTTAGTTGCATGTCCTTGCCACTTGACATATTCTTTGAAAACAAGTAAGTCCTGTTCATACATTATAAATTTGATTTATTTTGTACTTTTTATTTTTTGCTTTATTAATTCAATAATTTAATACCACATTAACCGTACTGGAAAGCTACGTAATGTTGCTACTGATGTTGCAAATAATTTGTCTTAAAGAGATACTGGTGGCCCACGCGCTATAAAAAAGCTATAAAACTTCAGACACAAGAAGAACATCTTGCAACTATGTCAGACTTCTTAGTCATAATGTCTGTGAATACATAAACAACTTGACAAATAAATTGAATTGCTAAGAATCCACACTGTCTTTATTTAATGCTTTGACTAAATTGATTTTAATTAATTTAACTGTTGAGTCATAAATGAGATGAACAGCTACCTCAAGCCACTGAATAAATAGTATTACATATACTATATATTGTATGGACTTTGATGGCATACTTGATTTTATTTGATGTTCTGCTTAAGTAAACGTGTTGTATATTGCATTTTTAAATTACTCTACAGCCTGAAGATCGACTGTGTTTAGCTGACACTTGCAGCTGTGTTAATAAAGAGAGCAGTTGTGCTGGAATGAAGATTGTTATTGTTCTTATTCAAATAAAGTTACTTTTAGAGAAAGAACTGGGCATAGAGGTAAATTTTGAGGCAGTACCTTAAATTGAGAAAATACCTCAATGGGGTTTTGTCAAATCACAGAGAAAACATATTGCTCTGGTTACAAAAATATTATATTTACTGTAAATTTAAACCTGACGATGTTTTTGTTCAATCCATTTTATATTTACATTTTTGTATTTGTTTTATGGGACGTGAAGTGGAAAAAAAGAAACTCAAAAAATAGACTGAAATTCGGTTTTCACTGCACAAGATATTCTGTTAGACTGTTCTTCTGTCAGCACTGTGTGATGGGCAATCATGAGATAGACTGAATCAATGATTCATGATCACCGAATAACAATGCTTTGTTAGGAATGTGCTTATGTGTGTGTATACAGGGTGTTTCATGACTTGAGGACATTGCTGCAGGAGGTTATTTCCTAGGTCTTTGTGATCAAAAAAGTTCATATAAACATGTGTCTGATTTTGGACCGTTACGGAGTTATGGGCACTTTTAATTCCCGTACACGCCCTTGTGTGAACCGCGTCTCACGGAACCAGCTGGCAGGTAATGTACTCAACTTGGTGGCTTATCTTTTGTGTTGCCAGCATTATTTGCGCCAGCTGACTTGCGCAGTTCACAACCGAACGGCAGCCTGTATTGCGGCCGGCGGTGGCATTTTCGAAAACCAGCTTTAAGCACAAATCATTTCAAATTAAAGGTAATTTCGCGAAGTTAACTTTACATTTATACTTTAAACGTATCATGTATTATGCTGGTTTATTATTTTGTTCCATTTATTGTCAATAATCGTTACCTTCTCCTCTGAGTTTCAAGCGGTCATAACTCTGTAACCCTCCAAAATCGGACACATGTTTATATGAACTTTTTTGATCACTAAGACCTAGGAAATCACCTCCTGCAGTAATGTTCTCAAGTCATGAAACACCCTGTATAACTTTCACCATGAGCCTTTTTACCAATCACATGCATGCTGATTCCTTAGAATTGGTATTACACTGCTGTGATATTTCCCAATGGATTGCTTTCCATTGTTTAACATCGTGGTATAATTTACGCAACCCGAACTCTGAAGGAGCAAACACCAACCCTTTAATGAGATTCCAGCATGATGTTGGTACTAAATTCTTATGTCAAGAACCTTAAATAAAGAAAATTTATACATTATTTATTTGTGTGGGGTTTTGGGTGGGACAGCAAAATAAATTTAAAAAATGTGGGAAAATCTTAAATAAAAAAGACTGAAGTCCAGATTCTACTGGGTGTGCTCAGTGTAGTATGTAGAGATGGCTGCTGACCAGCTTTAGCATGCCTAGCTATCACCTTGTGACCATGACTAAGAATTGAACACCCTGAGAGCACAGACAAGAAGGCTGTATAACTGGGCCGATAATAACAGGTGACTGGGAGTCTAGGAAAACCAAATGAACTTGTGCGGTGGAGGTGAGGTGCTGGCAGGTCTTCAAATATGTAGTGAGCAGAGAAAGTTATGTTGGCGAGTAAACTAGGCATCATAAACCTAAATGAGGGATGGTGTACTCAGAAAGTAAGAGAGACTGGAAGAGATCTGCAGAGTCCTTATCCAGATTCCAAAGGAATTATGAGCCAGTAGATGAATAGGGGAGACTGTGTGTGGACCTTGTGGGTTTGTGAAGTGAACAGGGAGGTTTGGAATCTGTCTGGAAGGATGATCAGAAGCCTGGATAGAGTAGTCAGCATAGTGACTAGACTACGGGCTGGTTGATTTGGGGCTGGGCTTGAATCTGAATGGAGTATGAGCTTTTTCTCTTCCCAAAAAATATCCAGTCCAGCTGTTGGGTTCATCCAGCTTCCTGTTCAGTGGGCACCAGAGAGTGTTTTCCCAGGATGAAAGGGACTGGGACATGGGGTTGACCACTCACCTCCATCCAGTGCCAAGATTAAGAATGAGTGGAGCTATACCTCCTTGTTACCTATATGCCTTTGTGCCATGTACGGGGACAACTTTACCATTTTATCTTTACCAGCAGGGTGATCAGGCACTCCTATGTAATATGAGTAATAGGCATTTCCAAACCATTTAAATCAGGAGGGACAAATGAGTGTGTGCCTGCACAAAATCTGACAAGAAGAATTGTCCTGAGCTTAAACATATTGTTGAATAAATGTAAAAGTTGGTAGATTTTCACATGAAGTATGATGGATAGTGATTTTCCCAATATTAAAACTGCTGGGCATACAAAGCTGGTAAATGTAGTGAACCCTCAGGTATCTGATCTAGCGGAGATGAAGGTTGGATTGGAAAAGCTGGTAAGTCAGCTATTTGAGGTCAGCTTCTAGCCTATAGCATAGGCTGTAGTTACAAAGTTTGGAGACAAGTAACTGAATCTAGGCAGTGCTGTAGCACAAAACAAGAAGTATATAGTTTTAAACTAGAATTGGAAGAAGAGTCAAAAAACATATTTTAGGGTTAAAATGTATGATGGGAGCTTCTGCCACTTCGCAAAGTTTGACCTATTTTATCTAGGCTACATGGTCAGCTCCCAAAAAAGTGCAGTACAATATCTTGTGTAAATGCTAAATTTAAGTTTTTACACACAAATTATTTGGGTCATATAATGTGAGGTTCAGTTGATGGAAGTCAGATGACCAAGGGTTTGCTATATACCAAAGCTCTTCTTCATGATGTGGGGACGTGCGAACATGTAAAATAAGGAAAACAATGACTGCAAAATCTACTTTTACTGTCATTTTAATAGTAGTAGCTGATGAACCAGTGTAACTGTCCATAAGGAATTTGATATCCTGTACTGTGTGAAACTTTTTTATATGTATAGAACTGTAAATTTTGTGATGGTGTTTGCATTTATGTCTGACAAGGTTCAGGTTAATGAAGTTATGCACAAGAATTGATACCAGATATGTATGATGATGAATTGGTATTTAACTGGTGTCTGGTAAGCAGTTTTTAACAGTTCTCAATGATTGTGTGTGTTAAAATGCATCTATAAATTACATAATTAACTGACCATCCGATCACTACACTCTACGCAATTTGAAAAATTAAACAGAAAGTAATTTTTCATGATTGTTTTGCCTGTAGTGATTACTGGTGTTATTTTATGCTGTTGCAGAGACATACAAGAAATATGTTGTTGAAAGCTGTACAGACAGTGAAGAAGAGAAAAACAGTGAAAATAAAAACACGCAATTAAATAAAAGTGATGAGCCCATTAAAACAGAGGAATCCAAGACTGTGAAAGCTGTCAGTAAAGAACCACCAACTAAGAAGAAAGCTGTACCACAGAAGACGAAGCAGGCAACACTCATGAATTTCTTCAAGAAAAACTGCTGAAATGTGTCATATTCCCAGGTGTTTTGTGTATTATTTTGAGGTGTGTATCCATTTGTGCTCATTGCACTAATCTGTTTGAATGTCAAATTTACTGAAGTTTGAGAACAAAATGTTAAGTAAAATTGTTATCAAGTCTCTTTCCTTTGAGATGTTGTGTTGCCTTATGAAGATTTTGCTTAGGAAGGGATGTTAATTGTGATTCCTTAATATGTAACAGCCTTGTATTTGTATAAGTGCTGGAATGTTTAATGTTGTGTGCTGGGCTGAAGTGGAAGTAATTGGGTTGTCAATTCTTGTACAGTAATTTTTGTTTTCAGTAGTACAAAACTGAAACATTATTGGTACATCACTGTAAGGCTAGTGCACTGTCACTGACTTCTTTTATCCTAATACAGGATGACTTTAGTGCCCACTGTCACACTTTTGTTTGGTGTGCAACCAGGTATTCAACCTACTCAATATATTTCATGTTAAGTCTATATTAATCAGTGTTATTCCATATTATCCATAGAGAAACAAGTATTTTCATGTATTTACAATTGTGGAATGACAGAAGAGTTTGGAATCCCTCTGGAAAAAGAAATCACACAATATCATTCAGTCTGAGCAAATCACTAGATTTATGTAAGCCAGTGTTCTTTCATGAAAGAACTGTTGTTCAAAACTGTAGGGCATGATTAGCCAATGAGAAAGATACATTTGGTTTAGGGTTGAACTCCCTGCAGTGGTGCAGATACTATTTAACCCTTTAATGCCGAATTAAATCCCTCTGTGTAACGGCAGCCTGCCGAGCTTTTTAACTGGGGATTTTAATTTTTAATGCTTACTCTTACAAAAAAAGCATATCTCATAGGCTTTTCCTTCAAATTTAAGGAAATAAAATTTTGCACTCTGCTTATGAATTGGTTAATCTGGGAAAAAATGTTACCTATTTTTATAATAAATTTAGGCCTGTGAATGGCATGCATTATATAAAATGTGCAAAATAGTTAATTACTCACATAATTCTGGTTGCTGCAGAAGGTCTGTGGCACCTTGGTTCCCTGTTTTATCATGACACACAATATTCACAATATGGGTGATTTACAAATTTACTCTGGTGTGATATTCAGCAAAACAAAAGTTGCAGAACATCTGTTGTGGCCGCACTTGGTCTTCCAACCAATCTGGGAGTGGGGTGATCTTGGCTGTTTCCAGCTTCTTCAATCAAATTCCTCACCAGATGGATCCTGAAATCTCAGTGGGTATATTTAGTCCCATATGAAGGTAACAGAATCCAACTGTTGAATACTGTTAGATCCAGAAGGTGGAAAAACAATTTCATGGTCCACTTGAAGGTACGTCAACTAATCGAATGGCTGTTGGCCATATGATCAGAATTGTTGACTTAACCCATGTGCCGGTTGTACCATTCCACGATGTGAGGTTTCATGGGGCGGTTTCTTTCGTAAGAAAAATTTCCTTCTGCAGGCGGTGGGTCCATGTTAGTCAGCATGTACATTTCTCGTCTGTCCTTCCAAACTAATGCAGTCAAACCTCCCCTGGTCTTCACCCTTACGTCACCCCTTTTCAATTTCAGTTGTTTTGGTCCAAAGTCACAGGGCATATCTTTTCTGTTGGGCTGTACTGTGCTGCCTGAATTTATTTTTCGTCTGTCCAAATCATCAAAAAGTCTTGGGGATTAAAATAAATTGTCCATAAATATTTTGTGTCCTAAGCCTTCAATTCTTTAAGTCAAATGTCTAACAGTATCATGTGTTACAGTCATGTCGTCAGTGGCGGAGTGTGAGTCTTTACCCAAGTACACTCTCATGTCATATGTATACCCTGATTCATCACAGAGTTTGTAAATTTTGATGCCAAAACATTTTCTTTTCTTCGGAATGTACTGCCTGAAGATGTTTAGTGTGTTAGATTTTATCATGTTCGGGAATTCTCATACTGAAACTTCTGGGCAAACAGACTGATGGACGGGACCTGCGCTGTATGAATGCAGTTTGTGCGCTATGCACAGAAAACACTTCACACTGTAGTTGCAGGGGCATTTTTAACTGTGGTGCATGAGGGCTGAAGTAGCAGAATCCAACACACATTTTTTTATGTAGCTTTATTTCTGGTAAATTCTCCTGTTACATATGATAAGAATTACTCTATGGCTATGTAAAGAGTGTAGACAGAATGGAGTCACACAATGCTACATGAAGAAAGTTTGTATTTTGCCACAAGCGGTATTGAAGAGAAAGGCATTCCCTTCCTAAATTCTTCATTGGTCTAGTTCAAAAGTGAAAGAACATTATTTTCATGTACACTGTGATATTAGATTTTTAAGCTTATTGCAGGCTAGTAACTTATATTCCATTAGTATATTTTTCTGTGTAACACTTTCCATGCTACAAACATATCTTGTTTTGGACATTAAACTTTTTTTCTGAATTTATTCGTATTTAACAAGGTGAGTGAAATTCTGTCCTGCCTGCTGTCATCAGTTAATGGTAGGTATCTGTTTAATTTCTTTTATGTGCTTTGTCACTTGTTATCATCATGGGTTGGGAGTTCTTGCACTTTTGAACTAGGTTTGTTGATATCATCATTAGCTACACCACTCTTTCTGAGTCTGATACAGAGTTATAACCTATTAAGTTCCGTGGCTCCATCCACAGGAATATATAGCATATTTCTGAAATAAATCCTTCTTTTTCCTCATAGAGTGGCACAGGAAAAGACAAATAATCATTATCACATTTTGTGAATATAACATCACATATCTTGTAGGGCAGCTTTATGACTTGTATTCCACACCAAATATTATTCAGGTGAGCAAATGAAAAAGAATGTGATAGTTGTGGCATGTGGTGCATGTGGGGAAGAGAGGAGAGGTGCATACAGGGCTTTGTTGGGGAAACCTGAGGGAATGAGACTACCTGGAAGACCTGAGTGGAGATGGTAGGATATTAAAATGGATCTGTAAGAAATAGGATGAGCATTGGTCGAATTGTTGATGGACCTTCGGGTTATGTAAGATGTGGAGAATTTCTTGAGTAGCCAAGCTCTTCAAGAAGGATTTTTCTCTGTGGAGTGCATGAGTGAGTTACTTTCTCTGCTAGGTTAATTTATACCTGCCAAACAAATTGTAGCTGTTGCTATAACATATATCACAGCTGTTTTCAACTTGGCCTTGTTCGTTTGTGCATTATTACTTATTCTTCATTATCAAAGTATAAGGCAGTTGTGCAGCTTGTGGAGGCCTTTAGTAATCGGATTTCTGACAATTTTTTGAATGATTTCATATACCTTCATGTATAATTTTTAATCTCAAATGTTCAACTAAGGTTTTGTTTTTTAACACTTTGGCATTGAACGGTATATACACATGAAGCATGGTGTGGTGCTGAAAATGCCAAATGTCGTGTTAAGTATATCTGCTGTTATGCAGCTTCCATTTAACCTTTAGGAACCGTGCGTCCTGTATATAGGACGGGCACACCGCTAACCTCCAGATGTTGCATTTTATATATTTATTCAACAAATATACGT